>Ga0209067_10000517_pt1 | contig 24551 bp, 21 predicted proteins | sample ColStrG_CSR_2013_FD_187199 | JGI IMG/M metagenome (GOLD analysis project Ga0209067, IMG submission 187199) | Freshwater sediment microbial communities in response to fracking from Pennsylvania, USA - Cold Stream Run_MetaG_CSR_2013 (SPAdes)... | ecosystem: Environmental > Aquatic > Freshwater >... | reverse complement strand
GCTGCGCAACCCATCCCTTTGGTTGCGGCTCATGCACCTCAGTCGCCTCAGTTTCAACGTCATGCTCGACGTGGATGTTTTCGTCGCGGTTATTCTCCGGTTCGATTCGCCTGGTTCTGTCATCGGGCTTCATGGGCTGAGCCTCCTTGAAAACTGCTGATTCCAAAACCGATCGGTGCCAGCGCCGGAAGATCCACCGCGCCCGAATCGGCGACTTGTAAGAAGAGCGTCTCGTTCGATTCTTTGAAGCTTGGCCTTTCAAACACCACGACGCCATCCGCCCTCAGCCCCGCGCCCAAACGCCGAGTGCTCAATCGGAAATCGATCACACGCAACTGCTCCGCGGTTGTCCACTTTTTCTTGACCTTACCTCCAAGCTGAACCTGCGGCGGCAGAATCTCAATCGCATGGTTCGCCGGGTTCACCGCGGAAAACAGAACAACGACATCCTGTCCCTCGTCGAGGACTTCGCTGACGCCCGCCTTGATTCGCGGTCCGGCATCGATCACGCCCGGATGCTGTCCATACAACGTCGGGAGCGACGCTCTTTGTTGGCGGTCGAGCAATTTGTCCAATACAACGCCAGACTTCTCCTCGACCCCGCTTGAAACTGTGCCAGACGCCGCCTTTATCAGTTCTGCCGCTGACACCATCTGTGGACTGGTCGACGGCGACTCCGGGAGCTTACCTCGAACATCAAGCCTCCGCGTGTCAGCGACCAGGGATGCAGAAATAGGACTCTCGTCGACGAGAAAGCTTCCCGCCGTGGGCTTGCCGTACTTCAACAACACATCTACCGTCTGCGTTCCGCTGCTCTGATGTCCAGAACTGATCAGCAAGAGATTCACCTGGTGTCCCAGGGCCGTCGTGATCAAAAGGTTCGTCTGCGCCGGCTCGGCGGAAACCGGCTTTATAATCACGAGTTCGGGCTCATGTTCCGAATGCTCAGCCTGGAAGTGTTCTGGATCCCCAATGACAACCGAGTTAACGGGCTCTGGCATCCGAATCGTTGTTGCCACTCGCGGGCTCAACCGGAGCGTGATGACCTTCTCATCAAGGCTGGCGCGCGTTAGGATTACTGGATCGAGCTTCGCCCCACTGCCTACAAGTGGAACCGATATCGCTGATGTTGCCGTCTTCGGCCTCTCCTTCGTTTGGCCTGAAGCGATTTCGAGCAAGCCCAGGGTGCAGATACAGACCGTTAAGTGGTGCATGCTATCTCCTTTCTTTTCGCCTTAATTCAGCGCGATACTGTTGTCCGATTCGTTGAACGTAGGTGTAAACTTCCTGCGACGAATAGTCGAGCCCCCGAGCAAGGACTGGCCGTTCGCCGGCCGCATAGGCAGCCATCATTAGACGAAGGTCACCGTGGAACAACTCCTGAAGCTCTGCCAGGTAAGCCACCCCAGCACGAACGTTTTCGTGAATATAGAAAGGATGTGTCGCGCCGAAGTGCTGGGCAGTCGCAGGCATCAGTTGCATCAGGCCCATTGCACCTTTCGAGGACACGAGGCCCGGTTGCCAGGCGGATTCGACTTGAATAACCGCTCGAACTAGGGCTGGCGAAACTCCATACTGGCGTGCGTAGTAGTTTGCGCACCGCTCCTCGTATTCGCGAGTGCTGAGCGGATCGCCAGCAAAAACGGGACCTGCTGCGATGACGATGCCTAGAAGCGCCGCCGCTCTGCGCATACCTGTTCCTCCTCTCTATGCTCTGCCCCGTCAAAATCTCTGCTGTAACGCTGAGTATCGAAGACCAGACTTTCGAACCCATCTCTCAACAACAGCCGCTTACGATCATTCGGTGTCTTCGCAATCAGGGGTAACAATACATCTCGCAATTCGGGGCTAATTTCACGCACGCGAAGGATTTTCAGCGCTTCTGCCAGGTCCACCATCTCGGCAATCGAGGGCGGTTTCTCAAGCGTGTACCCCCGAAGCGCGTGAGCGAACCCGGCAAGCTGTCCATGCAACTCAGCGTGGGAGTCGGCCGTTCGCTTCTCCAGAATTCGGGTCTCCCGCTCGATCGTCGGATGCTCGAATCGAAGGTACAGACTGCGGCGCCGCAGCGGATCGCCTATCCGGCGAACCTCGTTCGAGGTCAGCACGACGAAAGGCCGGCTCCTTGCCTTGACCGTGCCGATCTTGGGGATGGAGATTTGCCAGTCACTCAGGATTTCAAGGAGTTCCGCCTCGAATGCCTCGCCGACCTTGTCGATTTCGTCGATCAGCAGTACGCACGGTTTCTCGCACAGAAGGGCCCGTAGCAGTGGTCCTTCCTGGAAGAACTCAAGCGTATGGAGGTCGCGGCGCAGAGACGCCCATTCCGCACGCGAAGTCCCGCCCAGCGTATTCAGATACAGACGCTGCAGTGACTCATCGAACTTACCTATAGCCTTCTCCTCATTGATGCCCTCGTAGCATTGCAGGCGTTCGATAGTCGTGTCCGCGGCGATGGCAACCACCTTGGCGAGCTCTGTTTTCCCGGAGCCCGGTGGTCCTTCCGCGAGGACTGGCTTTTGCATTTGAGCCGCCAGATAGATCACCTTCAGCGTCACGGGATCGGTAACGTATTTGGCGGCCTCCAGCTTCTCGGACAGCTCTTCGATCGAGGAGAACACGAGCCTTGCGCTCCTTGAACGGATGTTAATGCGGAATCTGTAAAAGGCTGTCCGGCCGATCCCCTATTTCGGCCTTATTCCCGGCCAGACTCTTTCATGCAAGACCTTCCAACTCAGCTACACGGACGAAGCGCGCTGGCTTTTTCTTCTGGACCCATTTTTGCTCATTCCTTGCTTCGAGTGGACGTCGCCACGCCACCGTGAGATTGGTCGCCCGCAGGCCACCGATGTTTCGGTGGACCCACTTTTACTCGCTCCTACTGCTTCAGACCTAACGGGCAACGGAAAACGCCGCTTTTCTTTAGGGCGGACCCAGTTTTCCTCAGTCCTTTCGCGTCGGGTCACCGGCTCCCGCACCTGAGAACCGGCCGCGCGCGCATTCGTGCAATTAAATTGCGCCGGACCCACTTTTACTCATTCCGTTTGATTGACGAAGGAGTCCCCGCGGCGCCCGAATGATTTCGACCGGGATGGTCACAGGACCGTCCGCGCAAGGAGGTACTGGAACTCGGGAAGCACTGCGAAGGGGCGGATTGGCCCTTCCATCCGTTCGGCCAACATCGTGATCCGGTCGGCACGCAGATTTCCGAGGAACCGCCCTCCTTCTGACAAGTGCTGGACCCGGTGCGGATCAAAACCCATCAAGCGTGCACAGGTAGCGTCTGCGGCGACCGGGTCGGCGGCGAGCACAATCCTTCCAAGCTCACGCGCGGTTCCTTGCAACGGACCGTTGCCTTCCATGGCCGTGATGCCATCTGCAATGACGAAATGGATCGGCTCTGTCGCGCAGATATCAAGGATGCTTTCGTGAATCCCGTGCCAGTGCAGCAGATTCTTGGGCCAACCGTACTTCATTCCCGGCACGATGCCGAACATATTCTTCAGGCTCAGGGTGACGCCCGCCCAGTGGTGCGTCTTCACCTTGGGCATTGAGACAACAAAGTCCGAATCGAGAACGGTGCGCGGCAACCACAGCTCTCCGAGGCCGCTGTAATTCGCCTTCAGCTTCACTTTCGCAAGTTCGTCACGGTTGAGGTCCACGAACTCGATCCGCCGCTCCGCGAGATGAGGTTTCAGGCCGGCGGCCTGTACTACGAGTTCGGTGTCGCGTTGATGACCCGGACCCTCGCCGATTACGACCCGCGTCGCCCCGAGACGAAGGAAACAGCGGGCGGCCGCTCCGATGATATTCGCGTTAGTGTTTACCGGCCCCGGAAGGTCTTCCACCAAATTTGGTTTCAGAAGGACGGTCTTGCCACGCAGGCTGAAACGGAACAGCCGCAATCCTTCCATGAGAAGCGTTTCGGTCTTCTCGGAGTATTCGGCTGCATTCAGAATCGCGACAAATGAGCGAGGCCTTCGATAGGACACCGAATGTTTCGGCCACGACCAATCGGTCGCCGCGGCTGTTGTCGCCGCAACACCCGCCGCTGAGCCGATGAAGCGCCGCCTATCGATCTTCATCGCAGCACCTCGAACGGATGAATCATCTCTCCACACTTGAGTGCCAAGATTGCGGTGGCGAGAGTGGCATTGTTCCGAATATAGTGGCCGTCTCCGCCCAGCGCTGCCAATTTGGCCTTGAGATGCTCGACCGGCTCTTGGTACACGAACAGGCTGAGAATGCACCAGCCGAGACTCTCGACCGACTCGATGTTGGAGGACCTCTGCTTGGTGTCCTTTCGGTAAGCCTGCGTAAGGGATCGGCGGGCCTATGGCTCCGGGGAATCGTTCACGCCAGAATGCGGCGTACCGAGGTGCGGCCGATCTGCAACCGGCGCGCGATCTCGGCCTTGCTGATGCCAGCTCGACGTAGCGCCCGCACTTCGCCGGCTTTTGCCGCCGCGGTGATGGGCCGTCCCAGTCTCTGGCCGTTCCGTCGCGCGTGGGCCAAGCCGGCGCGCACCCGTTCCCGCAGTATCTCCCTTTCGAACTCGGCAAAAACGGCGAGTAATGCGGCCATCGCCCGGCCGGATGGCGTTGTCAGGTCCAGCGCCTCCGTCAGTGAGACGAAGCCGACGCCCAGGTGGTCCAGTTCCTGAAGCGTCGCCAGCAGGTCCGCCACCGACCGTCCCCAACGATCCAATCGCCACACCAGCACCACGTCGATCTCGCGGCGGCGCGCCGCGTCCAGTAACTTCTCCCGCAGTTGCCGTTGCGATGCACCGCTACCGACCTCTTTCACCTGCAAGGCGATCGTCCAGCCGCGCCGGGCGGCGTATTCCTGCAGGGCGCGGATCTGCAATGGGATGGTCTGTTGGTCGTTGGTGGAAACGCGGGCGTAGAAGCCGGCGCGAAACATTTTCGCCGGTTTCCGTGCCTGGCCAAAAACCTTGAGCGATTTGGCCTTCTCAGATGCTTGTTTGGCGGCCATTTCGGCATGTCACTCCTGCATGGCCGAAGACTATCCTTTTCGGCCATGTAGAATCAGCATACCCTATGCCGCATCCAGGAGGGCGCCCGTCCGCGCCAGCGTCGCGCGGTAGTTCCAGGGCATCCACTCCGACGGTGTTTGCTGCAGTTCCTCGGCGTGCCGCTGTAACTGGTTCAGATAATCGAATGGATCGGCGTCATTCAACTCGCAGGTGTGGATCAGGCTCATAAATAAGTCGCCTATCCGAGCCCCATTTCGAGTCTTATAAAACAGCGAGTTCTTACGATGCAGGATGGACTTCTTCAATGCTCTCTCGCAGACATTGTTATCCAGCGGCGCTCCCGGTTGCCGCAGAAACAGAGTCAGCCTGTCCCAGTATTTGAGTAAGTAAGATATCGCCTGGCCCAAGCCGGAGTTAGGCTCCACTCTCCTCTCGTCGAACTGAGCTTCCAGCCAGATATGCAGCCTTTCCATCGCTGGCCCGCTGTGTTCCTGATGGAAGTGGAGCCGCTGTTCGGGAGACATGCGCTGCGCCCGCGCCGCTTCGTCGTACCCGTACACTTCACCCAGACTCTCCAATACGAACCGGCACTCCCGCGGGAAGTTTGGCGTTACCTCCACAAAGCGGCGCCGGGCATGGGCCAGACAGTGCCCGATAATGATTTCCAGCTCCCGCGGCAACTTGGGCAGATTGCGCGACAGCGCGTCGCACATCTGGATGGGCGCTGCCAAGCCCGCCGCCCGCTGCTTCAACACGTCGGCCAGATTCTCTCCGGCATGCTTGCGCCCGGTGAAATACAGTCCGATCCGAAAGCCTTCGCCGATGGATATGATTCCGCTGGTGAACACTCCCGTCCGCTCTGCGGCCAGGTCCACATCGCTCGCCGCTCCCCGATCCAGGGACAGCACGCGCATGGAAGTATCGTCGTTGTGCATCACCCCGCCCTGGGCTGCCTGGCGGATCAACTCATCGCCCGCAGGTTGGACCTGGGCAGCGATCTCCTTTACGATCTCGCATTGTGTAGCTACTGGCAGAGGGATGCCCAGGTTCTTCTGCAAGCCTTCCAGCCGATTCCAGGGAAACCCGCTGCCGTACCGCAGTAGGGCGATCATGCTGGCGGCCGTCTCGTCATACTTTTCTTGCCCCGCTTCTTCTGGCGCCGCAGCGGTAAACACATCCCCGCACAAGTTGCACCGCAGCTTCTCCAACTCATACACTGTCGCGGCGATGGGCGCCTGCCCTTTGATCCGCACCAGCACGCCAGGGTCGCGCTGCGGATAGACTTTGCCGCGCTGACAATTCGGACACGGGTCGCCAGCCTTTAACGACGCGTGCGGAACCTCGACCTTGCGCGCTCCCCGATACGCCGCGGCCCCGTTGCGCCCATGCCCAGGAGCCTTACTCTTGGGGGCGCCCGGTTCCTTGCGCTTCTTCTCGCCCGTCTCGATGCCTGCCTGCTGCAGTACCGTTTTGGTCTTCTCCGTGCTGGAGTGACACAACAGCCGGCGCAGTTTCTCCAACGTCGCCTGGCGAGTCTCCAGTAACTCAGTCACATAAGCCAGAGTTCGGATCGCGGCTTGTAACTTCTGGTAACCGGTTTCGCCCAGCGCCGTCCGTGCGCCTTCCACTAAGGCCACTAACTCTTCGCTGCTGACATCGAGCCGCTCCGCGCCTGCTTTCATACTTACTTACTCTTGCTGCAATAACTCGCGAAACCGCCGGGCGACTGGTAGCCCAAGCACTTCTTTGATAGACCGGTTTGCCTGATGTGTCTGGTCGTCCTTGCCTCGGCCCGTGGTGCGCCCCAACACCATCCAGTTCGCCGCCCGATAACATGTCCCGCGGAACCGCTCCGGGTCGATGAAGGTTTCCAGATAATAGATCGGATGCCCGTAGACGCGCTCCCAATCCTCCGATAGGTGACGGGCCATACGGCCCAGGATGTGCGAGGCCAGGTGCGGAACCGAGATCCACGGCAGTATCAGAAAGCGCGTGTTGTAGGCGAGATAACGGATGTTCCGCCGCCGCGCCTCCCCGTTCCAGCCGATGAAGCGGTCCCGGCTCGCCAGATGCCGCGGCGCCGAACTCCATGCCAGACACGCGACCGGCCGCCCTTGGGCCCACACCAGATACTTTAGGTGCTCGCCTACCGGTTGCTCATAGCGCAGGTAGTGAAACTGTTCCATCAGACTTTGGAAGAGGGGTTCGTCGGCGGTGCGCCGCACCAACTGAATCTCAATCGGGCCCAACGCTCCGAGCGGCATGGTCAGCGGCGTAGTGTCGATCAGGACTGCTTCCGGCCGTGGCCGCGCCGTCCGGCGCTGGCCGCGGATGTGACGGCGCACTGCCGGCAACTCGATCTCGCCGGCTCGCTCCAGCATCAGCAGCAGACCCCGGCACACCACGTCGCGCAACGCCCCGTTGGCTTGTTTCCAGTCCAGCGCCTCGCACAACTGCCGCGACAGTTTCCAACGGCTGCTGTCGGGATGCTCCCGGATGAACTCTCGCAGGAAAGCGATCTGCTCCCGGTCGATGGTCTGCCCGCGGTATCGCCACGTTTCCGCTTCCGGCATAACTGCAGCATGCCAGAAAGAAAACCAGAACGCAAGCTTTTTGTTTCGATTATTTCAACTTACTTTTCGCCACACCGGCGCGGCTTCTATCTCCGGATTGCCCGCCGCCAGCAGCAGCTGCGCCTGATGCGTCTGGAGCACCCGCGAGGGCTCTTTGCCGCTCGGCCACCACACGAACCGCCCCTGCGACAGTCGTTTCTGCGCCAGCCAGAACCCTTGCCCGTCATAAAATGTTGAGCTCAACATTTTATGACTTATGTTGAGCGTTCAGTAATGTGGAGTTCACAAATCTGAAGCCAGTCATTCAAGTCCGGAAAAAGAATTCACTGCACATTAATCAGGTGGTAGCAGAAGGCGGGTAATATCGGACCCGATACCAGAAGGATCGGTGTCGATTTCAACCAAGGAGGGTCTGATGATTACCCGGATTTTTCCCCAAGGCTCCCAACGTTTTGTTTCTTTGCCAGTTCTGGGACCGTTGATGGATCGCTATGCCAGCTGGCTGCACGAGCAGCAGTACACGTGGCGGTCAACCCGATATGAACTGCGGATGGCCGCTCGCGTTGCCGATTACCTGAAGCGGCGAGCGGTTCGCCAGATTGAGGATCTCAGCGAGCAGCACTTGGAAGCATGCCATCGCTGGTTTCTGCGGAAGTTCCCAGAAGAAGCCGGCGGCGTTCTGGCACTCGCGCGCTTTCTTCGTGAAAACGGCCATATCGAGACGTCATCGCCGCTGCCTCCGCCCAGCCGCGTGGGGATCCACGTAAATGCCTTCATGGCGCATCTCGCGGAAGTCCGCGGATATGCGCCTTCCACGATTCGTCGTCAAGGCCAGATTGCCGCCGAATTTCTCACATGGTTACATTTTGCGGACGCTCCGGACCGGCTCTCTGCGCTGACGCCCAACGATCTGGAAGGGTTCATTCGGCACTTGAGTAAGCGGATGAGCCGGGTGGGACTGCAAAAGCCCATTGCCATCCTGCGGAACTTTCTCCGCTTTCTGGCTGCCGACGGGACTGTTCCGGTCGGCTTGGACAACACGATTGACCGACCACGGGTCTATCGGCAGGAGCAACTCCCGCGATCGCTGCCATGGTCAACCGTCCAAGCGTTTCTCGGGTCCATCAATCGCGATTCGGCGATCGGGAAGCGCGACTACGGAATGTTCTCGCTGATGACAACGTATGGCATGCGCGCCTGCGACGTCGTGGCTCTCACGCTCGACGACATACACTGGCGTGCCCGGCTGATTCGAATTTGCCAGAGCAAGACTGGCAACCCGCTGGAGCTTCCATTGACCGATGAGGTCGGCTCCGCGATTCAAGACTATTTGAAGAAGGTCCCTCGCGATGGTGTCTACCGGCAAGTGTTCCTTCGTATCAAGGCGCCTGGCGGCGTCCTGAAACCGACGGCAGTGATCGAAGCGTTTCAGGCATGGTCCGGCCGGAGTGGGCTGAAGATCCCCTTCAAAGGCGTCCATTGCATTCGCCATTCCTATGCTCTCCATCTACTCCGCCAGGGAGTGCCGTTGAAAACCATCGGCGACGTGTTGGGTCATAAGTCGCCGGAGAGCACCACTGCGTATCTGCGGCTCGCCACCGAGGACCTGCGGATGGTCGCCCTGCCTGTACCGACGCCTGTTTCTTCGGCCCGGGAGGCACGAGGATGATGGTCATGCAAAAGACGTTCCGATCGGCCATGGCCAAAGACATACTGCGTTATATCCGTCTCAAGCAGGCGTTGGGACGCCATTTCGAGAATGGGTCCAGAGTTTTGCTCTCGCTGGACGGTTTTCTATCTAATCTGGGCAAACCATCCGCTGATCTGACCCCAGAGAGGTTTCAAAAGTGGGGGCAGACCTTGGAGCCGCTCTCATCGAGCACCAAACTGGCTCGAATGTGGATTGTCAGGAACTTCTGCATCTATCGCCGCCGGGTGGCGCCCGATTGCTTCGTTCCCGATCCTAGTCAGTTTCCGAAGGCATGTCCACTGCTGCGGCCACATATCTTCTCCGAAGTCGAGGTGGCGCAACTACTCGGTCACTGCGACGCGATGTCGGAAGATCCTGCACGCTCCCCCCTCCGCTGGGCGGGCACTCGACTGGCGATCATACTGCTCTACACCACGGGCATTCGCCGCGGTGAGCTATTCCGAATGAAGCCTCAGGACTACGACGCCAGCAATCACACGCTGTTGATCCAGGCTTCCAAGTTTCACAAGTCTCGGCTGCTGCCGCTGCCCGACGATGTAGCCAAGGAAGTTGAAAAACACCTGCAAGCCCGCCGCGCGGCTTATCCTGCGGCTTTCGCGACCGAGCCCTTGCTGTGGAGCCCGTACAGTGGCGACCGTGCCTACACCGGTACCCGGCTGCGATCCAATCTGCGGATTCTGTTTGACCGCGCCGGAATCAAGAAAACGGATGGCCGACGACCGCGAGTTCACGACTTTCGGCACGGCTTTGCCGTCAACGCGCTGATCCGTTGGTATCGTGCCGACGTGGACGTCCAGGCCAAGTTGCCGCTGTTGGCAACTTGGCTGGGGCACGTCTCTATCCTTTCCACATACTATTACCTACACTTCGTCGAAGACCTCCGGTTGGCAGCCGACAGCCGCTTCATCGACTCATACGGCAGCATGGTTGTTCCGGCGCCAAAGAACGGGGTGAGTCGATGAAGCTGGCAAAGCCGAACCGGTTGGCGTCCTGCTTGCGAGATTACTTCGGCGATCACCTGCCCAGGCTGCGTGGGATGAGCCCTCACACCATTCACAGCTATCGCGACAGTCTGGTGCTTCTACTTCGCTTCGTCGCATCGAATCGAAAGATCGATGTGTGCGATCTGGACGTGAATGACCTTGAGCCGGACCGGGTCCTGGCATTTCTGGCCCATCTGGAGAAGGATCGCGATAACTCCGTGACCACGCGGAATGTCCGGCTCGCTGCCATCCATGCCTTCTTCCGTTACGTCGGAGCGCACCATCCCGATCACATGGAGAGAGCCCAGCGCGTGCTCGCAGTCCCCTTCAAACGGGCAGCCCAGCGCGTCATCGAATACCTCGATCGCACCGAGATCGACGCAGTGCTCGCTCGGGTGGACCGGTCCACCACCGATGGGCGCCGGGACTACGCGTTGTTGACCACGATGTTCAATACCGGAGCCCGCGTGCAAGAAGTGCTTGACCTCCGGGCGAACCACCTGCAACTCACACGGCCGTATCAACTCCGATTATTCGGCAAAGGCCGCAAAGAGCGTTACTGCCCATTGTGGCCGCAGACAGCTCAGGTGTTGCTGGCTTTCTGTGAGGAGCGGCAGATCGATCTTCGTTCAGACGCAAAGGTGTTTCTGAACCATCGTGGTACGCCACTGACGCGATTCGGGGTTCGATACATCCTTGCCAAACATGTTAACCGCACCCGCCCTGAAGTCGTAACACTCGGTCGCAAGCGTCTGCACCCGCACAGCATGCGCCACAGTACCGCAGTGGCTCTCTTGAAGTCGGGTGTGGATCTGTCCACCATCAGCCAATGGCTCGGACATGCCAGCATAACCACTACGAACAGATACGCCACAATCGATCTCGACATGAAGCGTGAAGCCATCAACCGCGTGAAGCCCGTGGGCGGCCCCCGTAAGGCCGGCTGGCGTACCAACGAGACCGTTTTGAAGTGGCTGGAAAGCCTCTGAATTAATGTGCAGTCGAATCCCACCACAGAGGCACCAAAGCGTCTGATGGGCGAGCGACTCCACATTACTGAACGCTCAACATAAGTCATACACCAGGATGCGGATCGAAGTTCCACGCCGGCTCCGGAATACAAACAGACATCCCGAGAAAGGATCGGCTTGCAGTTTGTCCTGGCAAAGCCGGGCGAGCGAGTCGATGCCCTTCCTGCCATCGACCGGTTCGATCGCCACCAGGATGCGCATCTGCGGCGTGATCTGGATCATGCCGACTCCCACAAGCCCCGGCTCAATCCGGCCAGATCCGGCGCCGCCGCGCCTTTCCACTGGACGCGCATCTTGCCGCGCGGCCCTTCCAACTCGATGACACACTCAGTCAGACCGGGCCCAGCAGGCGCCACTTGGGGCGCGACCAACTCCAGGAACTCCGCCGGCGATGCGGTCCTGCGCTTGACGGGCGCAGCCGACTTCGTCATGCGCTTCAGCTTGGCGTACTCCAGGCGCAAGATCGTGGCAGTGCGGAAGACCCCGTGCTCCCGAGCGACCTCCGCGGCGGATGCCCACAATGCTTTCGGAATCGGCAAACGGCCTTGGTGCGAACTCCGCCACCGCTCGAAGCGCCGGTAAATCTTCTGCATGCCGTCTGGAACATCAGGCACTGTCTTGTGAGTCATCGTCGGTCCTCCGTCCCGCGCTGGGATTAGGACCGACCTTACCAACTACAGCCGAGCGGTGTCATACAGGCTTACCGAAAGCTCACGACCTCTGCTTGAGCCAGCCCAGACTGGCCTGGATCACCGGTGTCCGTTCCTCGTCCTGAAGTGCCAACAGTGCGATTGCGGTGGCCTCCACGTGGGCCTGAAGCGGCGCTCCATAGACGACGCTGTTTCCGGAGTTCCAGCCCCCGCCGACGCACACTCGATCCAGGAGCATCTCGACACCCCGGCGAATGCGCCTTTCTGACAACTCCGACCGGCTGCAGGCGGTGAACTGTTTGATGGCGACTACGCTGAATGCGGTGGGAATGACCCAACTAGCGGACCCGGGGAGCCAGGGCCATCCATAACGGTCGGGGTCGAATCGAACCGCTCGGTCCGCCAACTTGAATTTCCATCGCCAGAACCAGTTCGCCTCCCGGCCATTGGTCTTCAAAAGCCAGGAAAGACCCCGTTCTCTGGCGCCTGATGAATCGCTTGCTGAGTTCAATACGCAGATGGCAAGCGCGGTGGTCCACGAGGGTTCTCCGTCGCCGATGAACGATGGCCAACTGCCGTCGGAGAGCTGCGCGTGCAGGAGCGGTCGAATAATGTGCGCAGCTGAAGAGAGCTGTTCCGCCAGCAAGGAGAACATTGCTAAGCATGTAGTCTCCAGACTCATCTGAGGCGACCCGGAAAAGCTCCAACCTCCGCTGGGCAATTCGCGACGGTGCAGTTCCTTAAGGAGCCCGATATAGTCCATGCCGCGATTGTGGTGGAAGCTTCCCCAAACGATCAAACGAACTCCCGTCTAAGGATCCCGACAGTCAGGCCCACAAAGCTGAGCGGTCGACGGTCCTGTCACCTGAAATTGAGGTGGCGGGACGGACGAAAATCAACCCGGGGCCTGAGGTCTTGCTCTTGTCGCCGTCGTCAAGTGATTAAGTTTCAGCACTATTCAGACATCGACGGCAGCCACCCTTACTATCAGCACGTTCGTCCATTTGAGAAAAACCGGGATAAGCCATATAAGAGAGTATGAATCCAAGAGCTTCCTCGTCGATCTCAACAGCGGGGGCACCCCAGCCGCATTCGCCGGCACAGATGAGACGGTTCGCCAAGCCGCGACCTGTGTATGGACGTGAGTGGAGAATTGATCCGTCTAGATCTCAAGGCTAAAGGCACTCTATACGAACCGAGGGATTGGGAGTTGATGGAAGGCTGGAACATGATGCGGCACAAGCCCACCGGCTGCATTTTTCAAATCGTGTGCTTTGGCGAGGCCTCGGGCAGAGGTCGCGCAACGGTTTACGACATCTCGGCTCGGATGATTCACGTTTGTGATGGTCGACGGATTCCAACACCCGTCGAACAAGCGCCTTTGGAACGTGCCGCGATTGTCATTCTTCTGCAGGAAATTGGAGCCTGGAAGCCGGTGGTGATCAACATTCCTGATCGGCGTTCACGCCGGCAAGGCAAGCGGCAGCCCGCTTAAAGTTTCTTATGCCCCCTACCCTACAGGAATTCGATCTGCTCACCCTCGCGGAGGTGGCGAGGCTCCTTCAGTGCTCGAAGGCGCATGTCGGCAAGGCGGTCGCCGGCCGGGTGCCGGGATGCCCGCCCATTCCCGCCGTGTCCCTGGGGCGCCGAAAGCTGGTGCGTCGAGGAACGCTTCTCGCCTGGATCGCCCGAAACGAAAGCGGCGGTGGTACGATTCAAACATCGCCAGAACGAGGCCGCAAGGACGCATAAGGAGAAATTATGCGTACACGGCACTCTATAGGAGGTGTCAGAAAGCAGCGCGGGCGCTGGATCGGCAGTTGGACTGTCGATGGCAAGCGAGGTAGCCAAGTGGTCGGTCTGATCAAGGACATGACCAAAACCGAGGCTCGGGAGAAAGTCGCCAAGATCGTCACCGAAGAGCGTGCGAAGGGCGAAACCTGCCAGGCATGGAAACTTGGAGAATTCGTCGAGAAGGTTTATTTTCCGTACTACAGCCGGAAGTGGAAAGACTCGACGCGGGAAAACAATATTAACCGGGTCAACGTGCATCTTGTAAAAACATTCAAGGATCGGGAGCTGCGAAGTTTCCGGCGCGACGAGCTTCAGGACCTGCTCGACCTGAAGGCGAGCGTACCGCTATCGTTCTCGGTCGTCGATCATCTCCGGTGGGATCTCAAACAGATTTTCGATATGGCCGTAGCCGAAGGCCAGGTGGAGCGAAATCCGGCTCTACTCCTGTTTACTCCGAAGGCCGCAAAGAAGCCGGTCCACCGGGCCATGACCATTAAGGAGGTCCAGATATGCTTTGGCGCTCTCGATCTGCGGGAGCGGTTAATCGCGAAACTCGCGATCCTTGCCGGGATGCGTCCCGGTGAAATCTTCGCTATGACCTGGGGCCGGTTGACCGCCACTCACGCTGATATTCAGCAGCGCATTTATCGAAGGAAGATTGACACACCGAAGACGGATAACTCGACCCGGCAGGCGGCGCTTTCGGAAGGGCTGCTTGTCGAAATCGAGAGCTGGCGCATGATGGCGGTTGAAAGCCGCGATGACGCGTGGGTATTCCCTTCGGAACGGATGACGCCATTGTCCAAGGACAACTGGTGGAACAGGGTCATGTGTCCGGCGCTGAAAAAGGTTGGTCTGGAATGGGCAACGTTTCAGGTGATGCGCCGCACGAACGCCACCTTGATGAAGGCATTGGGAGCCGACGGAAAGCTTGTGGCGGATCAACTCGGGCATACGCTCGATGTGAGCCAAAACGTTTATACGCAGTCATCTGTTGAAAGCCGGTCGGTGATCGTGAACCAGCTAGAGCAGAGATTGCTGATACAATGATGTTGTCGTTCGATTAGCGTTCAGAATGAGAACTGGTTCTGAAAGTCATTGAAAACAAAGGCAAGCGGGAGTAATTCAGTGGTAGAATGCCAGCTTCCCAAGCTGGACGTCGCCGGTTCGAATCCGGTCTCCCGCTCCATCTTTTCAACGACTTGCAGGGATTTCGGATACCCTCCAAACACTCCATTAAGCCACAACTCTTTGATTCTGTTGGCCCTTCTGAACCTGGTTCGCTGAAGCTCACGCGGAGCCATTGATCGGGGTCTATTTGACCCCGAAGTGCAAGCGCGTAACTTATTGATTTTCTTGGGCTCGACCGCGACGTCCAGCTTGATCAACTGGCACTCAAGATCGGGAGGTGATCGTCGTCGGCTGAATTGATGCTAAGGGAACATTAGTTTATTGCCAGCCTAGGCATGAAAGCGCTTGGGACCAGTGGTTCATATCGCGTAGCCCGGTGTCAGTTGGCCACAATTGGAGTGGATCGCGTCCACGGGAACCCTCCGTGGTTGGATCAGGGCGCCGTCTGCTGAACCTGCGCCACGGCCATTTCCATCGGGGTCTCGGAAGATCCTGGCTCAAGGGAAGCGCATCGCCCACGACAAATGTGGAGGTCACGCCTTTCAGGTTCAACGCGAACTTCATGTAGTCCTGGCCGCCTTTCTTCACGTATTCGACCGCCCCGACCGCGTTCGTTTCGCCGGTATGGGGATCCCACAACTGCCGGCCGGAATTTGCCCCGGACCTCCGTGAACGTATCGACATCGTCGGTGCTCGAATTGGCAAAGAAGTAGATGTCGCGGCCCTCTTTGCCCGAGACAAACGGGCAGAACAGGAGAAACGTATGTACCTCAACAGAAATCACCCTTATCGGTTTCATCGGCAGCGATGCCGAAAGAAAGGCCGTCAATGCAACCAACATCGCGATCTTCTCGCTTTCTGTTTCGATAACGCCAAGCGCTGCGAACAGGGCACGGGAAACACACCCGAGGCGCTGGAACTGGCGAAGAAGATGGCGACGGCCTGGGCGAATTTCGCCCGCCACCGATCCCGTTCGCTGCCAGACGATGGTCTTCGATAATAGCTGTCGAATGGTGGATGATCCGGAAGGTGAAGTGCGAGGATCAACGCCGGGACTACTGACGTCTGCTGGCGGAGCGCCATTCGACGCGGCGATTACCCGGAAGCACGGTACGCCGGGTCAAGGCGCTGCAGGCACCAGCGGAGGAAACTGCCCGGCGGCGGCGTAACCTCCCCGCCGCCGGAGATCAGCGTGGAAAGATCATTGGCCGCCGAGGGCGGCGATGCGTCCCCGCAGAAAAGGTGCCGCACCCAGGGCCAGAAGCAAAGACCGCCATCAGCGGCGACCTTGCGATGCAATCGGGCCAACTCCTCGTGTCGACTTCGATTGCCGGTTAGACGCTGCCTCTCGTCTATGCCGGGAACCACGTCGCGCCGGGTAGCTTCTTGAGGTAGTCCTCATTCATTTCCACGCCGATGCCGGGCTTGTCCGGCACCGTAATGTAGCCCTTCTGGATGATGTCTGCTCCCTTGACGAAGTTCTTCCACCGCTCCCAACGCTGGGGCGGGTGGGTCCAGTGATACTCGAGAACCAGGAAGTTGGGCACAGTCGACAGCATGTGGGCGGTTGCCATGGCGCCGACGGGCGAAGCCTGAGAGTGCGGTGCGATCGGCACGTAGTAGGCCTGCGCCATATCGGCAATCTTCTTGCCTTCCATCAGGCCGCCACACTTCTGAATATCGGGCATGATGATGTCGAGAGCCTGCTTCTCGAAGATTTCCCGGAAGCCCCAGCGCATGTAGATGTTCTCACCGGCACAGATGGGAGTGTGAGTCGATTGCCGCACATCGCGCATGGCATCGATATTCTCGGGCGGCACCGGCTCTTCGAGCCATACCAGCTTAAATGGCTCAAGCTCACGGGCAACGCGTTTCGCCGTCGGCAGATCGTATCTGCCGTGCATATCCACCGCCAATTCGGTCGACTTAGGCAGGGACTCGCGCATGAACGCAACCCTGTCGACCATGTGATCGATTTCGGTATTGTTGGCAGTCCAGTTGACGCGGTCGAAGCGCGCGGGATCCGCGGCGTCGTCGATGTCGATCTTGGCCATGGTGAAGCCGTTGTCAATAATCTGCTGGATATACGGCTTTGCCTGCGGATCGTCACGAGAGTCGGTGCCGGAGTCGCAGTATACTCGAATCTTGTCGCGTACCTTGCCGCCCATGAGCTGGTAGATCGGCAGGTTCAGGGCTTTCCCAGCCAGGTCCCACAAGGCGAGTTCCACCGCGGTCAAGGTGGCTACGTACTGGCCGGCCTGAGCGCCGCCGAAGATGCCGCTGGTCCGGATGCGCTCCCAGATGGCCTGAATGTTCAGAGGGCTCTGACCGATTAATGAAAAGCGAAAGCCCTGCAGTATCGAAGGCCCTCCGCTCACGGCGTCGACACCTTCGCCATCGCCGTACAAGCCCTGATCGGTGTAGATGCGGACGTGAAATCCCTGGAGATTGGCGGACTTCACGTCCGTGATTTTCAACTTCGGCCGCTGGTATGGCGTGCTATTGTCCTCCACTGCCGCGGATAGATTCTCCATGGCAAATGCACCGGCTACTCCCGCGCCGGCGCCCAAAAACGACCTTCTGTTCAATGAACCCATTGATGCCCCCTGAAGATTCTCACAATTACCCGAGAAGGAATTCCCTAGCGGCCACTGGCCCGAAGGAAGCTAGCCAAGAGGCCTCGCAAAAGCTGGCAAGGCCTCACAGATGAAAACTACAAGCAAGCCTGGGGCGAGCCACCGCCAGGGAAACCAGGGGCTGCGCCCTCGGTGCGCGCAGCCTGTGAAACACTACCAGGCCAGTTTCGCCGCCAACTGCATCTGGCGGGCCGAATTGACCTGCGCCTGCCACTTACCCCAGTTGGGGTTTCCGAGGGTCGTGGCGCCCCCTAAGGGGCCGAACCAGGTGCGATTCAGAATGTTGAACGCCTCAGCACGAACCTCCAGGTGGGCCCGCTCCTTAAGGCTGATGATCCGGATCAACCCCGCAGACTCGTTAAACTGAGGCCAACTGCGGAAGCTCGGGTTGTACCGGGTGGAATTGCCGAACGAGGTTGACGACTGCGTAGGGAAGAAAGACTGCGGCTGGAGGTAGCTGTCCTTGAAGGGATCGAACTTGCCCGAGTAGGGGAGGGTCCAACCGTTGTACGAGCTGATGGTGGGTGTGTTGCTGAATTCGCCGATGGGGAAGCTCGGGGCATTGGTGCCGATGTTCATCGGCAAACCGCTGGCGTAGGTTTGTATGCCGGAGAGGCGCCAGCCGCCCACAATCGCGGCGACCACTCCGCCATTACCCAAGAAATGCTTCCCTTTCCCGACGGGAAGCTCGTACACCCACGTGAACTTCAACGCTTTTGTCTGATCGTAACTGGCAATCGATTTGAGCGCCCTCAAATTGTACATGTCGCCATAGAAAAAGGTGGCCAGGTAGGCCGTGTCCGTGTCGTCCAGCAGCTTCGAGAAAGTAAAGGAAGCTTGGACCGTCAGCCCATTACCCAGCCGCTTGTTGTACTTGGCTATTGCGGCGTGGTAAGTGGAATGGCCGATCCGGTCGCCACCCCCGTTCCCGGTATCGATCGTCCCATATTGGGGATAGGGCCTGTTAGCTTGGGTCACGGTCGATCCGGTTCCCCACACCTGCGTGAAGGGTATGCATTGGGGCGACGAGTTCGCGCCGCAGGTCCATGGTACGACGGCGCCGGCGGCAATCGCGGTGGCAGAGGTTACCTGCGAGCTCAGCACCGTCCGTCCGGTCGTCGTGAACGGATTCATAGAGGCGGGCAGGGACCGGTACGGCACTTGGTTGTTCGCCAGGAAGTTCGACGTGATGTGGCTGGCCAGCGTCGCCATCCAACCGACCTCGACCGACGAGGTGTTCGTAATCTGCCGTTGAATATTGAACGAGTAATTCAGCTCGCCGTCGGATCGGTTCGCATCATTCCCGTTTCTCCCGTAGGACGGCGCATTCCCACCGACGCCAACGCCGGGATTGATGTTCGGTAAAGTCAGGTCGACCCCAGGGCCTTTCGACAACACATACAGAGGAGCCACGCCGCCACTTTGGTTATTGACCGTGTTTCTTATGGCGAAGCCAAGTTGGTGCGAAGACTGCCCGATTCCGGCCAGCGGCCCGAAGCTGCGGGTGGCGGAGGCGCGGATCACAGTCTTGCTGTTGATTGCATAGGCCAGACTGAGCCGCGGCCCGAGCCCGCCATACCAGTTGGAGATCAGCGCGTTGCTGCCCGTCCGGCCCGGGCCGGACCCGGCGAATTCGGTGGCGCCCGGAATCCCGCCCGCAAACGGATTCGGCGCGGTAAAGTTCAGGTTGCTCAACTTGCCATCCGGCGCATGCGGCGCCACATTCATCTCATAGCGGAAGCCGAGATTCAGGGTGAGATTGCGCGTGATCTTCCAATCGTCCTGGATATACCCCTGGTGCGTCTCATAAACAACGAGAAGGTAGCGCAGCGAATCCATGTTGAAGCTGTTCACTTGTCCCAGCAGCATCGACGCAAACCCGCTCCCGCCGGCGACCGACTCGCTCAGGCCCGGCCCGAGCGCGATGTTGTCCGTGCTTTGCGAACTGAAGCCCACCCCGCCGGACCCGAACTGTAATCCGAAGCCGTCATAGTGGCTGTTGCCGTAGAAATAGCCCCACTTGAAGGTGTGCGCGCCGTGAATCTTCGTCATGTCGTCGTGCAGCTCGAAGACCAGGCGGTCCGAGCCGTTGGGGGCGTTGTTGCCCCAGCCGCTGAAATCGCCTGTGCTGATAATGGGAAGATTCGAGCATAGGATAAAACCCGGCAAGCAGATCCCTTTCGATTTCCATGTGCCCGCGGGCACCAGGACGTTGAGCCCCTCGGCCAGCAACGAGCCTGCTTCTGTCGCTTCCCCTTGAGTGTGATCTTCCCGAAACCAGTTGAACCCGCCGTAGAAGCGGTTCAGGAGCGTCGGACTGATGGTCCAGTCCCAATTGGCGCGATACACTTGCGTCTTGTTGTACCCAAATGTACCGGTGCCCAGCGGGGCCGGCAGTCCCACGGGACCGGCGGGGCCGTACGTTGAGAGATCCCAATAGCGGTTCATTAAGTACGAAACGTGGTGCTTCGAGCCCAGGGTCTGATCGATCTTGGCGCTCCACCTGTTGTTCGGGGTGATGCTGGTGCCGGTGTTGTTATAGAAATTGTTATTCACGTAGCCGAACGTCCCCGGCACGATGCCCGGACGGTTCGGCTGGAGAATAGTCGACACATAGTTCAGGATCGGAACGATAGTCGGATCGAATCGCGATTGCGGAATCTGGTTGTTGGCGAAGGGAGTCCTTTGGTATGTTCCGTTCGCGAGTTGTATCTGCGATCCCGGATCGTAAATCTGGTATTGCTGGCCGCTTCCGTTTACCCATTGGGACAGGTCGCCCTTGTAGAACGCCGGCGGCGGCACGCTAAAGAACGAGCCGTTGCCCGCGCCCACGCGGTTCCGGAAGCCTTCGTACGAGGCGAAGAAAAACGTCTTGTTCTTGCCGTTGTACAGCTTGGGCAGGTAGACCGGCCCGCCGGCCGTGACCCCGAAGTTGTTTTGCTTGTAAATGGGAATCACGCTATTGAAGAAACCCTTGGCATCGAAATCCTGGTTGCGCAGGAACTCGAAGGCGCTCCCATGGAACTGGTTCGTCCCCGATTTCGAAACGAAGCTGAGCGTTCCGCCCGAGGCGTGTCCATTCTCGGCCTTGAAGCCGCTGGCTTCCACGGTAAACTCCGTGAGAGCTTCCACCGACGGGCTATTCATCGCGGCCGCGCCTCCGCTTCCAGCGTCGCTGCCGATCTTATTGCCTGCGAGAGAGGAGCCATCGAGCGTGATGCCTACGGTGTCGTTCCCGCCACCGATCCGGAAGGTGCCAGCCCCGTTCACTTCCGCCGTGTAGCCCGCCAGGTCGAAGGGGCTACGCGAATTGCCGTTCACTTGAACCGGCAAGGCATCCACCAGCGCGCTGCTTACGGTAGTGGCCACCCCGGCGTTCTCCGTTTGTACCACCTGCGCGGCGGCGCTGACCTCGATGCTCGTTTGGGTCGTGCCTACCTCGAGTCTGACGTCCACGCGTACTTCTTGGCCGGGGCCTATGAGCACGTTGTTGGTGATATGCGATTTGAAGCCCTGGACCTCAACCCTGACCGCATAGGTGCCGACCGGAAGGGAGGGTACGGTATAATCACCCGTCGTGCTAGTCCTAACCTTGTACGTTGCGTTGGTGCTGCCTTGAGTCGCTGTGATTTGGGCGCCGGGCACGACAGCCCCGCCAGGGTCGGTTACAGTTCCCGTAATCACACCCCTGTCCCCTTGGGCGCTAAGCGGCAATGTGCTAACTGCGGCTAACAGAGCCAAACGGATGTACTTGTTCCGTTCCTTTTTCATCAGGTCCTTTTTTGACCGTCACCGCCCGGCGCCAACAGCGGCGGGCATGTTGTCGGGAAATCAATAGGAACGTCCCCCCTTGCTGCGGTCGAGAAAAACCATGCCATTCGATCCCCGAGCGTCCAATTCACAGGCGGACTTCCCTCCATCTCCGGAGTCACGGCCCGGCAGTTGAAGATTCCCCCGCGCCTTCTTATAAGCTGCAAAGCAAGCACTCCCACTACGGCAATCGATTCGTACGCCGGGCGACTTGCCCAGTGGCGCGTCGCGCTCCCGAATCGTAGTATTGGACCTTTTGAACCTGGTTATGAAATATCACACGGAGAACACCGATGTCAATAAAAATTCTGTAAGCGTGTACATCGATCGCGATAGAGAGCGGATTCCAGAAAGTCGGGCCGCTTGGCACCTGAAACCATAGGGCGACTGCATCCGCGGAGACATCCCACGGCCGCTTCTTCGGCCACGTTGACTCCACGGTCGGAAGATGCCGCCCATTCTGGAATCCAAAACTGGACGATGCGCAATCTCCGTGCCCGCGTGACGTTCGCACCTTATATAAGCACCATCTTTCCGTAAGCGCTATACTGGCGCGTTGGGTTAGGCAAGATGGCCAAGCACCGAGAGTCGAGCTACGCGTCGCCCCTGGCCGCCAGACCGGACTCCCAGGCAGGAGGAACGGGCCGGCCGTGGTGGTGGCACTGGCGGCTGCTCGCACTTTGTAGCCTTGTCCTGGTCGCCTATTCCAATTCCTTCCAGGGCACCCTGGTGTTCGACAATGATTCGGTGATTGGGCGGGATCCGCGTATTCGGCAGGCAACGCCCGAAAACATCGAGTCCATCCTGACTGGAAGCTATGCGTACGTCAGTGCCACCACCGGCCTGTATCGGCCGTTCACCACTTTTTCCTACTTGGTGAATTACGCAGTTTTCGGCAGCGGCCCGCGCCCGGTTGGCTATCACTGGGTTAATCTCGTGCTGCACGAAGTCAACGTTGCGCTGGTGTATGCACTGGGCGTGCTGATTTTTGGAGAAACGGCGCCGGCTTTGGCGCTGGCCGCGATTTGGGGATTGCACCCGGTGCTCACCGAGGCGGTCACCAATATTGTGGGGCGCGCCGACTTGCTGGCGGCTCTCGGCGTATTGACGGGCCTGCTGTGCCACGTGAGAGGCGCCTCCACCACGGGGCGGCGTGGGATGGCATGGCTTGCGGGTTTGGCCGCCGCCCAGACGGTCGGGCTTTTCTCGAAGGAGAGCGGCGCCGTCTTGCCGGGCCTCATGCTGCTCTACGACCTGACGTGGTGGGAGCGCTCGAGGTGGCGCCGGAGTGCGCCAGCCTATATCGCTGTGGCGATCCCGTTTGTCGTCTTTTTCTCCTTGCGCAGCGCGATCGGCATGCGCATGCTGATCGACCATGCCGAGAATCCCCTGGTGAGCGCCGGTTTCTGGACTGCCCGCCTGACCGCAGTCAAAGTGGTTGGCAAGTTCCTGTTCCTGTTTCTCTGGCCGGCCCGCTTGTCGGCGGATTATTCGTACAATGCCGTGCCGCTATTTGGCTGGCTCGCGAACCGGGAGGATGTCAAGGCGCTCATCGCACTGGCAGTTTTGCTGGGGGCGGCCCTGCTTGCCCTGATGTTGGCCGTGCGCTGGCGCCGCACGGGGAAACCGCTACTGTTCTTTCTGGTTTTCTTTTTCGTTGCGCTGTTGCCCACTTCGAACTTGGTTTTCCTCATCGGCAGCATCATGGCCGAGCGGTTCCTCTATCTGCCATCGGTGGGGCTGGCCGGTTTTATCGTCGCCGCCGTCTACGTGCTGGGCCGGCGGCGCTCACTTCAGCGGCGCGTGGTTGCACCAGTTGCCTGGGCCGCGCTGGGGGTGGTGTGTCTGGTGTTCGCCGCGCGAACCTACGCCCACAACTTCGACTGGCAGGATGGCGTTAGTCTCTGGACCAGCGCCGTGGACGTCTGTCCGGGGAGTGCCAGGTCACACTATAATCTGGCCAAAGAATTAGAGCGCATGCCTGGCCGCCTGCCGGAGGCCATTGCCGAATACCGGGAAGCCGTGCGGATCGAACCGGATCGTGCAGATGCCCACGATAACCTGGGAAACGCACTATCGGGCATCCCCGGCAGGCTGCCCGAGGCCGTCGCCGAGTACCGGGAAGCGGTGCGCCTTCGGCCCGATCGCGCGGAAGCACACAACGACTTGGCGAATGGCCTGGCGCGGACGCCGGGCCTCCTCCCGGATGCCATCGCCGAATACCAGGCTGCGCTGCGTCTTGAACCCCGAAACGCGGAAGTTCACTATAACCTGGCGAACGCCCTTGTGCGCATACCCGACAGGCTGCCAGAAGCCATTGCCGAATACCAGGCGGCCCTGCGGATTCAACCCGATCATCCGGATGCCCACAATAACCTGGGAGAAGCGCTATCCCGCATATCCGGCAGGTTGTCCGAGGCCATCGCCGAATACAGGGCGGCCCTGCGGATTCAACCCGAGCTGGTGGCTGCCCACAACAATCTGGGAAACGCACTCTCAGGCATACCCGGCCGACTGCCCGAAGCCGTGGCTGAATACCAGGCGGCCCTGCGGATTCAACCCGATCGGGCGGAAGCGCACTACAACCTGGGAAACGCCCTGGCAGGCATGCCCGGACGACTGCCCGAGGCCGTTGCCGAGTTTAAGGCCGCTCTGCGAAGTGAGCCCGATTTCGTCGAAGCGCACGTCAGCCTGGGGAAGGCGTTGGCGCTGACGCCCGGACGAGTGCCGGAGTCCATTGCGGAGTATGAAGCGGCCCTGCGGATCAGCCCCGATCCCGAGGTGCGCCAAACCGTTGACAGATTACGGGCGGGGTTGCGGTAAGCAACGCCTTCGGAACGCCAGACGTACGCAGATCCGTGGCTGTGGTCTGCCGGCTTCCCGAACACCGTGAACGGTGGGTCATGCTAGTTGCCGCGACGGCCGCCTCGCCCGGCACCGACGTCGATGTTGTCGACGTGCTTGCTTGAATCGCGTGCCACGCCCACGATCATGAATTCCAGCGGCTCGCTGCCATTGTTCTCGAAGGAATGGACATCGGCTAACTGGATCGGCACGGCGTCCCATTCTTTGATAGGGGCCGTCTCCCCGCCGCCGCGTCCCCCGCCGACGGTGCATGTGCGGGCCGATCGAAGTTCCGGGCGGCAGCACGAGATGGTCGACGTACGCCCAGGAGGTGAGGAAGATCGAAGGATCCAGCGTGCGGCGGTACTGCACGGTCCCTTTGCCGCCGTTGA
>Ga0209067_10000515_pt1 | contig 24594 bp, 27 predicted proteins | sample ColStrG_CSR_2013_FD_187199 | JGI IMG/M metagenome (GOLD analysis project Ga0209067, IMG submission 187199) | Freshwater sediment microbial communities in response to fracking from Pennsylvania, USA - Cold Stream Run_MetaG_CSR_2013 (SPAdes)... | ecosystem: Environmental > Aquatic > Freshwater >... | reverse complement strand
GAATATACTTTGCTCCGATCTGAATGCGTTATGGGTGCCTTGTTCAGGGTAATCCTGCATTCCAGATCTTGGTCAGGGTAAGCGAACCGCCTTTCTAGGCTTTGGGTGGCATCCATTCATATCCGGTATCGTCCGGGGGTTCGCGTCGATCAGGCCAGACATTATGTGTCTGGCCTTTTTTTTTGCAAAAAATCTTGCCAAATATTTTTCCCCTGATAGGCATGAACTCATTGCTCATTGTGCGAAAAATATTCATGTCGATTATTCCAGTTATCCTTTGCGGCGGCTCCGGCTCCAGGTTGTGGCCTGAATCGCGCGATAGCTTACCCAAGCCCTTCATTCCGCTGGTTGGAGGCAAATCCTGCTTTCAGGTTATGCTGGAGACGATCAAATCATCGGCCATTTTTGATGTTCCCGTCATTCTCGCCCATGAGGATCATGAACATCTTGTCAGGCAACATCTGCACGATCTTGATATGGGTGCACGCATACTTCTCGAGCCGGTGCGCCGCAATTCTGGAGCCGTGTGTGCAATCGCCGCAGCTTATGTGGCCGGCTTGCCCGAGGCCGGGCCGGCGTCGATCGTTGGCATTTTCGCATCTGACCACCTTTACGCTGATATGTCGGCGTTGATTGCAACTTTTGAGATCGCCATCAAACTGGCAAAATCCGGCAAGATTGCCCTTATGGGCATCAAACCTGATCATCCAGCCACCGGCTATGGCTATTTTCTGACCAGCAATTGTGCTGATGGCGGGCCATCATGCAGGGTTTGCGATTTTGTTGAAAAGCCTGACAGCGAGAAAGCTGCTGAACTGGTCGGTAAGGGTTACTTGTGGAATTCCGGCAATTTAATCGGACGGGCGGATAAAATTCTCCAGCGCTTTGCTCGATACATGCCGGAATTATCTGCTCCCGCACTTGAAATTGTCAGGATTCTGAAGGAAAGGGAAGGCGGCGTCCCGCAACATTTAAAAGTCAATGTGCTCGACAAAAAGCTGCTGGGAAAAATGTCCGACATCAGTATGGACAAGGCCATTTTGCAAATAGACGCGGAGAAGGTCAGCGTCGACCACGAACTTGTGGGCGTCGAGCTTGATGCCGGGTGGGCCGACATAGGCCTGTGGTCGAGCATGCTCACCTGTAGCCCTGTGGACGCGGCCGGCAATAGTTTGATGGGAGATGTCGTGGCTCTGGAGACACGCCGGTCATTGGTGCGTTCCAGCGGCGCGCTTACCATTGTGGCAGGGCTCGACGATATTGTGGTCGTAACCACACCTGACGCTGTGCTGGTGACGAGCACTGCACGCGCAGCGCTGGTCAAGCAGGCGGTTGGTGTCTTGCGCCTCATGCAGCGTGACGAAGTCGTCGTTCATCTGAATAATAGTCATGTCTGGGGTTCGTCCAGAATTTTGGGACGCGGCCACCGCCATCTTGTCCGCGAGGTCACCATTAAGCCTGGATTTGCTATTGACGCACAGGAGCACTTTCATCAAAGCGAGCACTGGACAATCGTTTCTGGTGCCGCCGAGGTCAGTTTAAACGGCGAGGTTTCCGTAATTCATGAACTTGGTCATGTGTTTATCAAGGAAAATGTGGTTCATTCTGTTAGAAATCCCGGCAAGATTGACCTCGTGATCATGATCGTCGAGACCGGCTCATGCATTGATCTGTCCGATGATCTGGCCATCTCCCCGCGCTCAAGTTAATTTTATGTGAAAAATAATAACCTCTGCACTTGTTGATTCCGCCAATTTGGCGTATTTTCCAAATTCCCTTGGAGAAAAACAGGTGCAGGTTCACAATTGGCAAAACGTTCACAAGCCACAGGGCGGTCAAAAATCGGCAGGAAATGACCGCGTCAATGGTCAAAAGGCCGAATTGTTCGAATGCAAGTCGCTCATTCTCGATCTCGATAACACTTTGTTCGACTGGCTGCAGATCTGGCATCACAGGTTTAAGGCCGAGTTCGAGATCGTGCTCGCCAATGAAGACTGGTCGCGAGAGAATTTGATCAAGGCTTGCCGGCAAATCCATCAGACGTTTCACACCAGCGAATATCGTTTTCGCTGGCAGGAAATCGGCATCTCGAAAGAAACCAGCCGGAAATTGCTGCTACAAAATCAAATCGAGATGCTGGTGACCTCGCTTTATCCCGGTGTTCTGGAGAGTCTGCTCAAAATCCAGCACAAAAGCACCCGGATTATCGCCTATACCGAAAGTCAGGGTGAATATGTTCTGGAGCGTACGCGAGGTCACATGTTCGATGTGTATGGCTGGCACGGTTTTGACGCCACTTATTGCACCAAGACCGCCGGATTCGAGACCTCCTGGCAAAACACGCCTCATTTGAAGGGCGCACACTGGATGCCTTCTCATCTCAAAAAGCCGGATCCACTGGCACTCGACTATATCGTCGAGCACTCCAGCCTTGACCCTGCGACGACATTGATGGTTGGCGACAGTCTCTACAAAGACATTGTCATGGCCAAGCGCGCGGGCATCCGCTGCGCTCACGCCGCTTATGGCATGAAAATTGACGAAAGCGCCTATAGAACCCTGCAAGCTGTGTCGCATTGGACAGACGAGGACATTGCTCATGACAATGTTCTCCGGCGTCAGATTGCCAGCGAAGATCTGGTGTTGAAGCAGATTTTTCGATAAACAGTTTTCCGGAAATTTTTGATCATTGTCGCTTTTCGGCATTTGTTCCTCTTCCGGCCTTAAAGCCGACCATAAGTGAATGTTGTCCGCCATGTTGAAATTTCATGATCTGATCTTTGTTGTTTTGATCTCGGTGTTCGGCGCATATTTCATTACCGGCGATGCCTGGCTGTTTATGGCTCCGGCCGCCCTGTGGACGGGCGGTCACATCTACCGTTGGTTCATGCGAAAACTGAATCGGGTTCGAATAGCCAATAATATTGAACAGGAGAATCGTTGATGCAGGAGAGTCTTTATGGATGTCAGATTGCGTAGGCCTGACTGGATGATTGTGGGGCCTGATGAACTCATGGCTTTGCGCAAGGCCATTGGTCTGACCCAACCTGAGTTTGCAGCGTTGATCTGCGTTGCCGACGGAACAGGTAAAGCCTCGAGAACAGTTGGTCGATGGGAGGCCTCTGGTGGCCATGGCCCGCCTGGCGAAATCGGATGCCTTGCCGGGGCCATTTTCAAGCTGGAACCATTGCGCAAATTGCTCAAGCTCGACCTGGACTTGTCGGAGGCGACACCTGCCAGGATCGCCGAATATCTACAGCGCCATGGCTGGGAGCCGGGGGCGCATTTCAAAAATATCCAGATCAATTACGCTTGTCCGAACAATGAGATCATGGCACCGCTTCGCGCTGATGTCGAAAATTATACAGCGCTCGTGATCGAAATGCTCGATAATTTGAGCATTCACGAAGGCCGGTCCAGTCTGTCAATTTATGCGGAAATTGTGGCGCGCAAGCGCGCCCGGCGATCAACGTCCGGCCGCACGATCTTGTCGGCATTTGGGCAATCAATGACACAGGGAGTGTTCAGGTGAAAAAAATCTCTAAAATCGGGATGTTGATCTCGCTCGGACTGATTATGATGCCGTTGGTCTATGCGCTAACATTACGAGAGATATTCGATGATGTCTGGACCGCGCTCGCCGGCGAACGTCAGTTTCTGGTGTGGCTTAAGACCAGTTTCGTCCTTTTTGCCGGAGCTATTTTGGTTCCATTCATTATGGCTGGCTTGATAATCGGCAGCATGCGTTACAGCATGAGAAACAGGCGCTCGTTATTTTGTGCGAAAAAAGAATTGACAAATTAGGCCATTGTGGCTTATTTTTAGCACAAATAGAGGAATGAATATGCGTTCAGATGTTGCTGCAAAATATGCAAAATTGATTGTATTTTGTCTAATGGTGGGACAAATGTTGAATGCTGTGATGAATGGAGCAACATTCTTTCCGGTTGACGGAACCGATCCCGGCCAGCATTTCAACAACCTGTTGGACTCATCGATTATTTTGGGTCTGCTACTGGCCTTTGGCGGGTTTTGGCATTTCCATCCGCCGGTCACAAAGGTTTTGTCGCCCGGCGATCAGGCTGATCTCGTCAAATCCTTGCGCAACCACAAACTGTGGTCTTTTGGTTTACCTTGTCTGTTTTCAAAAGATTATCGGGCAATTCCCGATGTCGCTGCCGATGAAATCGAGCGATTGCAAAACATCGTGGATACGATGCAAGAAATGCGATTCAATGTGATTTTAAACACGGTTAAACTGAATGATTCCGATGTGGAGCAAGAATTTTCCGGGCTGAAGAATTAATCAAAACGTGGGATACGATTATGCAATTTCACCAATTTGTTTTCGGCGCTCACCTCTTTCAAAACGGCTTGATTTGTCTGGCAGGGTTGATCGTGGCTGCCAACAGTCTGGTGCTTTGCGTCAGTTTCCATCACGCGCGGATTAACTCGAGCGAAAAACATTTTGTCGAGCAATATCTGTTTCCCGCTGCATCGCTGCTGTTCTTTCTCCTGTTCGTCGTCGGTCTTCGCATGGCCATTTTGGGCGGCCTCTGATGGCTGACAAAATCGCAAAAACTGATCTGGAACCTCTTTTCAAAGTCGAGGTCATTTATCCACAAACGGGAACGTCGGAACGACCCGGCGGGCAACAAGTTGGCAATATGCACACGGCGATCAGGATTACTCAGGTGGCGAATGCCCGGTTCCAGTGAATCACATCGAGCCTAAATTCGATGATGGTCGCGTGGTGCACAGCTTCCGGCCCGCCGACGAGTGGAACTGGCAGCATGAGGACGGCAAGCCGAAAATCACCGGCCATCGTGTTGTATCAGCCAGGGGCTCGAAAGCACTTCCTGATCAAGAGACGCTGCCATCAAGCGTGGTCAATCCGATTGTGCTCGACATAATCAAGGAAAGCCGCAGGCAGGCGGATACACAAGACTGCCTGCCCAGCTATGCGGACATCTATGATCCCGGCGTCCTCGCGCTGGCGGCCTGTTGCTACGCTTTGCCAAAAAGAGAACGCCAGTCGATCCACTCAAGCGGCGTCAGCATCTGGCGCGTGCTCTGGCCGTTTGGTGATGAATGGTGGAAACCTCAAGATCGCCGTGCCAATCTGGTGTCCGCCGCGGCCTTTCTGATTTCCGAAATCGCCAATAGCCGCTTCCTTATGACGGAAATGAGCGCGCGCACGCATCGCTCAAGGCTGGTCTATGCGACTGCTGGCGCTGCACACAGGAGCGCAAAGAGCCGCGCATCCGGATGATCCTGTGCCGTGAATGTCATAACAAGCGCTGTCCGAAGGCGAGCGATCACGAACGCGCCTGCACGGGCAGCAATGAGCATGGTCAAAATGGTTCGGTTTACTGATCTGACGTATTATGGCACGGGTGCCTGACAATGAGCGTCGGTCTCGACAACATGAACAAATCCAGAATATGTCGTGATTAGATCCTGCCGTGCCCTAATAGCTGAAGCAGCCATAATGTTACGAAGCGGCATTGTTGTTATGTGGGCAACGTCACATAAATCCCAATTGATAGTCGCGTCTGGTCGCGGTATGCACGTATTATCTTGATAAATATAAGATATTTGCTTGTTAAGCGGCTGTGGTTCATACCACGACTTCACGTGAGCAAACGAGCAAACTTCAAGCTCTCCATGTGGTCCGATGGTAGGATCCCAGAATACAGGAATAGACACATGAACCTTTGTCATGGTTCGCCCAACGACTCCATGAACCAGATCGCCAAAATTTCCGTCACCAGAGTAAGCAACAACGCTCCTGTTTGGATTGGCGTCGTTTCGTCTAAATATCAATCGGGCGGGGATAGTGTCAGCATAGTTCAAGCCTGTAAAAGCTAAAACTGGCGGATTCGTAAATACCGACCAAATCTCGGCTCCTGCAGCAGGGACAGTGACGGCAACCTCTGGTGGAAGGTTCGGAACATTAGGCGGATAGATGGTTGTAGAGGGCTCGGTCTCCGGATCTCCGCAAAAGGGCGGACATGGGACCAGATTGATATATGGTTCCGGTTTATTCGGTATCACAGCGGGCCATGACCGCCGCCATTATATCCGTTTGGAGCAATCGAGGGGTGAGGAAGTCCATCGGCTTTCACTGAACCTCGACTCAACAGGCCCAAACCAAGCGCCGTAAGAACAAATAAGGAAAAGAAAAACCGAACGATCATTTTGACCCTCCATCAAAAAGTAAAATGTGCGTCGGCCTTACTGATTTGGCAATATCCGATGATCACTATCGTCTGATAGATCCATCAATGACTTTTGCTAAAAATAATTGACAAAATATAAATGTCGTGTCATTCGTTTGGCGATAGCGGAGACTGATTGATGAACAAAAAGCCCGACAATTCGATTGAATGGGTTGTCTATCCGCCCGGCGAGAGCGCTATGTTTGCCACAATGGATGGCGCTCAAGACTGGCCTGTCGGCTGGTCTGCGGTGGGTTTCGGCAGCGCGATCAAGGCCTATTTCATCAACGAAGATAAGGCTCACGAATTTGCCGAGATGATGAACGGCAAGATCCCGGCAAAAACAGTTTCACATCTTGCGACCTCTATGAAAACGGAAAAGTTGCTGGAAAAGGATTGCTGATATGGTGGATATGGCCGGGATCAAGGCGAACGGTAACATCGCCTTCGCAGAATTTTGCCAGCGTTTCGGTGATGGCGTTGGCGAAGATATTCTGATGCGCATCAGTGAAGCCGCGTGGTCCGGTGGTCCCGTGCCGGCAGGCATGACACTAGATGTTTATACGCACAACGCCTGCAACCATACATTTAGCGGAACCATCGTGTATGAGGGCGAGGAATTCGGTTTTGTTATCGAGTCCGGCGATAGAAACGGCACACAGATTGATGAATGGGGCCCGGCCGAAGACGTGGGCACTTATCAACCACCACAGCCGACCGTTTACAGGCTTGTGCCCGTCGATCCTGACCTGAAATCGAAAAGCATGGGCATGTGGAACGTTTACATGGCATGGCGTAATGAGGACTGGTTCAAGAAAATCGAAAGCGGCTATAATTACGATCGCCATTTTGCGCCCGGCGGCAAAACCAAAACCTATTGGCAAGGCAACGCGGCCCGCCGTGGTCTGCGGTTTGTCTCCAGCGAGGAGGCCGACGACATCATCAAGGCGCCGGCGCGGACTATTTTAAGCGATGCCCAAATCTACATGGCTCTGGCCGAGGCCGCCAAATCAGATCCAGCCGCAATTTAGAGGAATGGTGCCATGAGTGAACCCACCGTCAAACCGATCACTTTCGAGGACTGCCTGCAGGCGGGCTATGATGCTTTTTACGCGGATCGCAGCGGCGGCAACGATGAGGGCGTCCATGCCGTCGTCAAGGCGGTCTATGATCTTGCCCGCCGTAAAGCTCTGGGTGATGCCATCCATGCTGCAACCGGCATTACCTTGTCGAAAGCCGAAGGACTTGGTGAGGATCACTAGAAATCCAGATTTCGGGTGGAGGTCGATCCCGCGCGCCGCGGCAGCGACTGGCATCAAAGCGATACTGAATATTCGCGCGACGAAGCCGCCGGCGAAAGCGTCTGGAGCCTGACGCCGGATGGCATCAAGGTGCTGCATCAGGCGCTAAAACTTGAACGGGCGCGCTCGCAGGCCGCCGCATGATGTGTTCGACCTGCGACGGCATCGGCAATCTATTCAACCTGCACGGGCAGGCGCGTGAATGGTGGCCATGTCCGGCCTGTGGCGGCGCCGGCGTCCGCATGCTCTATGGCCCGGCCGAACTCAAAATTTCGAAGGCCCAGGGCGCGTTTCTTGTGCCTGATCGTGACGAGCCTGAAATCGGCAGCCGAATCCAGAAAAGTCCAAAGGAACCAGACGATGTCGAAGCAGATCATCATTCCTGAATTTGCGATCTCGATCCGCCAGCCATGGGCCTGGCTGATTGTCAATGGCTTCAAGAATATCGAAAACCGCACATGGTCAACGAAGTTTCGCGGGCCGGTGCTCATCCATGCCGGATTGAAGGTGGACGATGATTTTGACTTTGGTTTCGATATTCCCCATCCCTTGCCAGAGGGCCAGTATGTGCCCTGGGGCGACAGCGGCTGGCCTAAAAAACCGGATATGTTCGGCGGCATCGTCGGCATCGCCGAGGTCACGGATTGCGTCACCGCCAGCGCTTCGCCATGGTTCTTTGGTCCGTTCGGCTTCGTTCTCGAAAATGTAAGGCCGGTTCCGTTTCAGCCATGTCGCGGCCAGCTTGGGTTTTTCCGGCACGGATTGAAAGATTTTGTTCCCGGCTAAGGCTGCCGATCTGCTGAAACCAACATTCAGTTTAGATTTCGCAAAAATTCCTATAGGCTGACGTGAACCTGTCACTTTAGAAAGATCTACCTCATGGCCAGAAATCCGGACCCAGGCACCGCTGCCGAGCTCGTCAAAAACAAGGGCCTCAAGGCTTTGAACGGCGAACCTTTGCTCGATGTCAGCCACTTTTTGCAGATTGACCGAAAGTTGATCGAAAAACTGATCGAGGATTCTGAACCGGATGACGTTCATCAAGCCTGGCGTGAACGGCTTTACTCCGACGCGAACCCGACTGGATATGTCCATAATGTGACTTTGAATACAGCGTTGTTGGTTCCTGAAGTTTTTGACGTTACGCAACTGGGGATATGGCCGGAAGATCAAGTGTTTGTCACCAAAATCGGTCGACAAGATGTGCTATTTACCAATATCGGATCGTCCTGGATTGGTTTGCCTGTCGGTGATGACATTCTTCAGGCTTGCCGATCTATTGAGATCTCATCCAGAAGCCAAACGTTTCCGGACCAATTTTCCGCAATCATCAGCAAAATGATCAGTTGTCGACTGAATGCAAAGGAGAAATATGATGGCTGCGCGGCGAATGCGCTCGAATGCGTTTTTGCCAGATTGTCTTCCGGTAATATGGGAGTGCAGACCAAGAAACTCGTTAGCCTCGACGAGATCGACTTGAAAAACATCTATGGGTACACGGATGAAATCACGACGGCCAAGGATCTGGTCAAGGCTTTTGGCCTCGATGAACTTAATCGTCGTGCTTTTTTGAACGGCCCCAATATTGTCTATGCCACCGGCGATCTTAAAAAAATCCAGGCCGACATCAAGCGCGGCGGCGAGATGCCGCCTTATCTGGCCTGCAGCACTCATCCGTTAAGGGCGGAAAACATCAGCTTCGTGGCATTTGACGAGCTCGCGCTCTTGCCCTCTCGCGTACGCGCGCTGGCACCCGATGATCCGGGCATGCTCTATCATGATGGCGACGCCTATATATTTGCCAGGAAAATCGGCAATCTGAATTATCTGTTTTTTGCCTCCGAGCGTGTGAATGATCGGCTGACCTATATTGCCGCCTGTGTGGATGAACGCATTGTCGAGGATGTGCGCCATGATCGGATCAGCCTTTATGATGCGCTAGATTGTGGTAAACTCATCCTTTGGGAGCCGAGCGCAGAAAATGGTTTCACCAAAGTCTCGAATGTCTTGTTTGACGAAATCAATCCCGCCTACCTGCCCAGAAAGGGCGTGTATCTGAACACACATCCTGGGTCTGGCGCACCCGAACCGTTTTAAAGGAAAGCTTTCATGCTGGACAGATTCCGTAAAGTTATTCTGGGATTAAATGTTGAAGGCAACGAGCGCTCAGTGACTAAGGAAACGCGCAGTCTCGTGGCCAAAGGCATCAGTTTATTGCGAGAGCCCGCCAAGGCTGTGGAACGATTGCGCTCCTTGGCAAATATCCAGGCGTTGCACGAAATCGAGACCGGCACCTGGGTTGCACCAGAGACATTGGCGCAAGGGCTGGGCGGGCCATTCGATTCCGTTGATCTGCGCCATTGGCTGGCGTTGGCCAAACGCGCCGGTGTGCCCTGCGTGAACGCGAGGCCGATCCTCCAGTTGAGCGAGGCCGAGATGTCGGCACTCTCCGGTATTGTCAAATTGCCGGAGTCGGCTGGACTGAATAAAATGCGGGAGAATTCCCGCATGCTTGAGAAAATCGCCAAAGAACTCGATGCGGAAAACATCAAAACAGCCGAAGATGATGATCTCAGCGGCTCCGATGAACCGATCGACATGGAAAAGCTCGTCGAAAAACTTTACGCAGCGATGGACAATGTGCCCGAAGGCTGGATGGTGCGCTCCAACCGGTCGGGTGCTTCCAGCCTGAAGACGCTGGCGGGAACCGGTATCGCCGGTCATGTCGCCCCGGAAGTCCGGTTTGGCTCAAACCTTGAAATCGGGCCGGGCTGGATCCGCACCGGCAACAGACGTCGGATCGATGTCAATGATCTGCGTATTATGAAGTCCGCAGCGGAAGGGCCGGCCGATGGATCGGTCACTTTCGTCGCCCGTCCCTGGGTTGAGGCCGACCGCTATTTTATCGGCGAAGATCCCCACCGGCATGGTTCCATCTTCGCCGGCAAGGGCGAATGGCCGGCTGAATGGCGGGTGTTTGTCGAAAACAACGAAGTCGTAGGTGTCTCCGCTTATTATGGCTGGTGCGGCGAAATCACTGCGGAAAATGCCCGCAAAGCGCTGGAAGCAGCAGATTTGGCCCAAAAGATCGTTGACGAAGCTTTGCGTCAGAAAGCCTGGCCGCGGTTCATGGACATCGAATTTGCCCGGAATAATGATCATCCCGACATCAAGAACAATCCATTGGTTCAAGCAAATCTCGAAAAATTCGGCCGGGAAAAGATCGCCTGCACGCTTGATTTCATCGAAACATCGAATGGCATGATGTTGCTGGAGGGAGGGCCAGCGGCTTCGCCCTTTGGCGGCGGTCACGTCTGCGCTTTTGCTGGCACCGGCGGACCGCCGAGATTGATGCGTCATGTGGCCGAAATCAACGGAATCGCTTTCAAGACGATGCCGCATATCAATCTGGCCGACATGAAAACCTGGGTTGATGGCGTCCGGGACGATTCAATTCTGACCTTTGACGAGGTTGGAGCCTTCCTGTTGGCTGTCGAGGCATCAGAAGAACAAGCCGATCTGCGGGCTGAAATTTAAACAGAGAGAAAGTCACGATGTTCGATGAAATTCGTTTCTACCGTGCCAGCGAAAAGCCCTATGGTGCCTTCAGCAATCGCCCCTATTCAGGAGCGCCGGTCTCCGATAAGAGCGCGTGCACATAAGCCGGATTTTCCGTGGCCTCGATCCATGCGGGCACATCACTTGGGTCAGATTTATATTTGATCACATTGACCGGCTTTTGATATCTGCCCGCCTTTTTAACCGGCTTGCCGGTGAAAATATCAAGCTGTACCTGTTTCCTGGGCTTTCGGGCGCGCTTGGGCCAAATTACAGGCTGACTGAAACTGGCAGGTTTAGCGCGACTCGATGACATTTCCAGCTCCGGTTTTCGTTTCTGACCGTTACCCAGCCGGTCGATCGAGCCGATGAGGGCAAAATAAAACCGGCGCGAGGCCGGTTTTATATAACAATTTTCGCAAAAAATGTCGAGACGCAAATTAAGGAGCGGCGGTGCCGCCGCCGTTGATCGAATTCAGCTGACCTGAGCCGGTGACCGACAGCGTATTTGCCGAAGAGCCGAACAGGCTTGAAACGCCGAAGCCGAGAACATCCGGAATCGCAATCAGGCAAATGCCGGCAAGCATCATGATGAAGACGTCCTTGATCTTGTGCTCGCGCGGATCATTGGAGTGACCACGCAGCTTGAACAGGGCACCGGCAACGAACAGCACGCCGACAATGAACAAAATGCCGCCGGTGATGTTCATAAAAGCGCCGCCCTGGCTTTTGAAGGTATTTGACAAGCCGGCCAGATCGAGCGCGGCATAGGCAGGGGAGACCAGGAACGAAGCGATTGCAGCGGCAAGAAACAGACGGGTCTTAATCGTCACCGCCAGCATCCGACGCTGTGCGAAACGATAGGGAGCGACGAAAGCAGCAAAAAGAACGGCATCTGCAAGCAGAACCAGTTTTGACCAGATATAAATCATATGTTGTTCTCCGAAAACAGAGCGGGAAGAAGCTCATTTGAATGAGTGGCGGACGTTTTAAGCCTTATCCGGATTTTTGCGAAAAACAATAATAAATCTAGTCACCGTTTAATTTTTCGCATAAATCAAAATGATGTTGATTTTTAGAGACACAGAAGACGTCAACCGCGCCCTCAAAGCGCCAGAAACCGCAGCCCTGCTTCGGTCCGATGATCGTTTGCGCTGGTATTGCAGTGCAGACGGCGTAAATGTCCTGTCCGGCTTCGGCACACCTTCATTGATCCCCGGCGCAATAATTCTGTCCGACATGAACTGGCAGGATTACAAGGCGCTCACCGGCCAGAAAGAGGGTTTGCGCTATGATTCATTCCTGCGGCTGACCGTCAGCGATATTCTCGAAGACTGGAATCTGCAGAACGTTGAAGAGGTTCCACGTGACGAAGCCTGCCGGATTCTGGCTGATGTCTTCGCGCGCGCGACAAGAATTATGACCGGGATCATCAATCATATGTTGCCGGAAGGGTCTGGCGACTGGCATCCGTTTTCCGAGACGAGCTTCGGGGCCATCATCGCCAGATTGATCGAACGACGCGGGTTCGTCGGCATCGACCCGAATTTTCGTAGCGAGCTTGGCAAAGCTTTGGGCAATGTGATGCAGACAGGCGCCCGTCCGCGGATGCCATCAGGTTTGCGCATGGGTGGCACCAACATCAAATTCAGGGCTCCGGCACTCGACTGGCTTCAGGATATGCTCAAATTTCAGGTGCCGGCCGGAGACTGGCGCAGGGTTGATCCGGTTCCTGTCAACATCGTCGAATTGTTGGAAAAAGAGAACCTTCCCGCCATTTTCAAAATCCGGTTTACCGGTGACATTTCGAATGAGACCCTGCGATTGCTCGGCTGGAGCACCCAAAACAATGCGCCCAGAAACTGGGCGACCATGGATGAGCTTAAACTCATCCAATCCCTGACTGATGTGGAAATCAGTCAGGTGCTGGTTTGTGATGGCTGGATCGACCATAAATTAAGCGAGGCTCTGGCCGGAGATCTGGGCCGTTATCACAATCTGCAATATTTCTCGTGGACGGTTGATCTGGTTGCCCAGAATATTTTGTCAGGTCTCATGCGTGTGCAAAAGGGTAGGGCACCGACACCCCTGGCGATCTGGATTTCTGCCGCCGATCGCCTGAAGGGGCTGAAAACCGCACTCCGTTTCAATGAAGCCGGGTTTGCAGTCGTGCGCTTCTATGCCGGCGAAATCGAAGTCATCGTGCCTGACGATCGCAAGCTGGAGGCCATGCATCTGGCTGCCAATTGCGGTTTCCTGCCCTCGCTCAATCTGTCCATGACCAATCCGGTTCACGATATCGAATGGGGTGGGCTGCCCGCAATGGAGACATTTGCGGAGCAGAAATTTGCCGGGCTGCGCGAATTGATCTGGCAATTGGACGGTTGCATCGATTTGCCAGAGAACCAGATCAACGCCGGCATCAACCTTCTTTTGTCCGACTCCGAAACCTAGAGGAAAACATGTCGCTTTTTGATACTTTTGCCCGTTTGTTCGGAACTTCGCTTAAAGAAACCCTGCTTTCGCACGTTCCTGTCGAAACTATTGAACCTTTACGCAACCGCGAAGGTAGAAGCGTCCACGAAAATGCACCATTGGTGATGGAAGACGGGTCATTGCTCTCGCTGGTTGATCTGGGCGGCAGCATGGTTTTGTTTGGCGAAAGTCCTTCTGACAACGCGCTCGAACTCGAGGATGTGATTGCAGCGGTACGCAATCCGATGGCGACCAGCTTCGTTAAGGCAGGGCACGCAATCCAGATCGTTGAAGTGCGCGATCCCAATGAGGCCGGCCACGTTCTTGACCGGGCGCTGGCGCGCACCCGTAATGTTGCGCAAATGCAAAAAATCAATATCGACGATATTCTCATCGAGCGCCGCCGTCATCTGTCCTCTCGTATCGTCAATGAAACGACCACGGTCGCGCTCGTGACACGTGCGAGCATTCTGTCTGGCGACGAAAGTCGTGCTGCAAGCCGCGTGCGCGCCGAGGAAATCAAGAATGTGCCCTTGACACGCTACTCACCCGATCTGGTCATGGGCGAGGAAACCTTGACCACCCGGCATATGTCATTTGTCGAGGCCATGATGCAGAATTTTGCTCTTCACGGGCAGCAAAGCGTGCGCTTGCTGTCACCGGATGATGCTGTGCGACGGATACGTGCCAGCATCTATCCGGAACTGACCTCGACCATTGACCAATGGATCCCGCGCATTATCGGTGGTCGCACGAAAAGAGCCAGGGCTGCCCGCGACCGGGGAAGCAAAATTCCGCAGACCAATATTGTTGCCATGCCTTACCGCAAGGAAGAAATGCAAGCGACAGACATGTCGAACCTGTTCGTGCCGCCATTGAACGAGCAAATTATCACCGACAATGCGCGCGTTATCGATAATGAGATCGTCCAGATCGGCAATATGCTGTTTTCCAGCTTTGATATCACACTCGCGCCTGAACTGCTGCAGCCTTTCAACGATCTCATTCGAAAAATCGAAGACGGTCCCAAAGTTTCCTGGAGAATTTCGTTTTTGATCGAGGCCGGTGGTTTGCAAACTATCCGCTTGCAAGAACAATTTGTGCGCACGATGCTGTTCGCAGCTCCGACCCGAAACCGGCGTATCCGCGATGCTATCGATGATTTGCGCGAGATCGACGGGGTTTCAGACTCGATCGTGCGTTTGCGAATGTCTTTGAGTTGCTGGACTCGCATCGAAGGGCCAGAAAATATGAGTGATGCGCTGGGCGCAATCCGCGAACAGGCCTCACACTTGCGCCGCGCTACCGAGCGCTGGGGCGGCTGTCATACGGACGCTCTCGCCGGCGATCCTCTAGCCTGTTGCATGTCATCGGTTCCGGGACTTGGCCCCACGTCCTCAACGGCGCCGGCCGCGGCCGCACCATTGGCCGATACTTTGTCGATGATGCCGCTCAATCGTCCGGCTGCGCCCTGGGCTGACAATGGCTCACTGCTGTTTCGTACATTCGATGGTCGCCTATGGCCGTTCCAACCGGGTTCGTCAAAACAATCAGCCTGGATCTATCTGATCTCAGGCGTCATGGGCAAAGGCAAATCGGTTCTTCTGAACGCTCTCAATCTGGCGATGGCATTGTCACCGCAAACGGTTGTCGTCAATGGACGCATGCTGTTGCCGCGCATTGTCATTCTCGATATCGGCTTTTCCTCATCCGGCCTGATCTCGCTGATCCGGGAGGCTTTGCCTGAAGGCTATAAACATGAAGCCATCTATGAGCGTATGTCGCATTCGCGCCGTATCAATCCTTTCGATACGCAACCGGGCTTGCGTTATCCCTTGGCCGCAGAGCGCAGTTTTTTGATCAATATTTTGACAGTCGTCTGCACGTCGGAAGGCGAAACCAGCCCGAATGAAGGTATTGTCGATCTCATCGGTTATGTCATCGACCTCGCCTATTCGAAATCCGATCGCAATCCCAAGAGCTATACGATCGGCAATCGTGACATTGATGCGTTTTTGCGTTCCAAAAACTATGTGCCGGATGATCGCACGAGCTGGTGGGAAATTGTCGATTATCTGTTTGAGAGTGGCGAGTATCACTTGAGCATGATGGCCCAGCGTGAAGCTGTTCCCCAGATGCAGGATTTAATCTCGGCCGCTCAGGATAACCAGATCAAGGATCTGTTCGGAGAAATGTCGCTGGTCAAAACGGGTGAGCCCATCATCCATGCGTTCAATCGCATGATTTCCTCGGCGATCCGTGAAATTCCGATCCTGTCGGGTTCAACACAGTTTGATCTGGCCAACGCCCGGATTATCTCGCTCGATCTCGATGAAGTCACCCGAATGGTGTCACCGCGTATGGCCAGCCTGATGTACATGCTTGCGCGCTATGTCTCCACCCGCGACTTTTTCCTCTGGGAGGATGAAATCCGCGAGATCAAGGGTATGCCCAAGCATTATCTCGAATATCATGTCGAGCGTGCCCGAAATTCCAAGGAAACTGTAAAGGTTCTGGGCGCTGACGAATGGCACCGCACCGGCAATCTGCTCGGAACCCAGAAGCAGTCGATTCTGGATGCGCGTGAATCGCGTAAGCACAATATCCGTATGATTTTTGCCAGCCAGTTTTTGGGCGACTACAGCGAGGATCTGATCAATATCGCCAGCGCCTATTTTATCTGTTCGGCCTCATCGCAACATGAGTGTGATTTTGTTTGCACCAAACTTGGCCTTAATCAGGCCAGCCGCCTGGTGCTCCAGCGTTCGCTCAACGGTCCGGGCAAAGAGGGCTCGCCCTTGTTTGTGGTCATGCGGATGGAATCGCAGGGCACACACGCGCTGCCCAGCCTGCAACAGCCGCTGCTGCTCACTCTGGGGCCTGTCGAACTTTGGGCGTTCTCGACCAACGCCATGGATGCGGCTTTGCGCAACTATCTCTATGAAATGATTGGCCCGCCGAATGCACGTCTGCTTTTGGGCCGACGTTTTCCGGGTGGTTCGGCAAAAACACTGATTGAAGCCAGGCTGAATCAAATGACCGAAAATGGTCAAAATGCCAGCGAAGAAGCAACTGAAGGTTTGATCAAAAGAATGGCGCGTGATCTCGCCGAAGAATGGACAAAGAGCAAGGATTTGGGCAAGGAGTTCTCATAACGACTTTTCGCTAAAATTAATGTTTAGTAAGAAAAAATCTTCAGTCGGGATGCAATCATGAACAGGCAAGAAGCCAGACGGGTCAAATCGGAAATTCTGGCCGAAATTCTATGTGGCCTCAATGATGAGCAACTGGCTGCAGCCACTGATACAGAAGGCCCGGTCGTGATGTCGGCAGGGGCGGGCACGGGCAAAACCAAAACATTGATTGCGCGTATTGCCTATCTGTTGACGCCTATCAGCGGCGGCGGCCTGGGCGTTGAGCCGGATTCTATTCTATGCACGACCTTCACAAACAAGGCGGGCAAGGAAATGCTCGACCGGCTGCAGCCTTTGTTTGACGATCTGCGCGAGCGTGGCACAATTCCCAAAGAAGGTTCGCCTTTATGGATCGGTACGTTTCACGCGATTTCGATGCGTATCCTGCGCTACGTGACCGCAAAAATCGGCCTCAAGGACAATTTTACCATTGCTGACGAAGACGCGGCCAAAGAACTGATGAATGCGGCCGCAGATCGCGCTTTCGTCAACGTGCCTGAATATAAAGAAAATCAAGCGCAGATCCGTTCGACTCTGCGCCTGTCGATCGAGTCCGCCAAAAACCTTTGCCTGACGCCGGAAATAATTTTTGCCACACGTAATCTGGGCGTGCTTGATTCTGGTTTACATGCATTCACAGGTGCCAATGGCGAGGCTTTTTACCAGGCCTATGAATTCTATCAAAAGAGCCTGCAGCGCAGCAATCTTCTCGATTTTGCCGATATCATTAACCGGATGACGATGCTGATCAACGAAGACAGGGAAGTCGCCCGGCTTTGGCAAACCAGGTTCCGGCATTTCATGGTTGATGAATTGCAGGACGCCAATCCGGCACAGATGCGCTGGCTGACGGCTCTTTCCGCCAATGGTCAATATCCGGATCTTGGTGATGGCGATATTCCGCCGTGGAACCGGGTGAGAATGCAGCGTTTCCCTGAGCCCACAATGGCTGTCGCAGGTGACGAAGACCAGTCGATCTATATGTTCCGTGGTTCGGACGTGACCTCGATCACCCAGTTCGACAATTGGTTTGATCACGTGCGCTGGCACAAGCTGGAAACCAATTATCGCTGCCAGCCCAATGTCTTGCTGGCGGCCAACAGTTTAATCGAGAATAACAAGGAACGTTTGGGTAAAGTGCTGGTTCCCGCCAGCGCCAATCCGCCGGCGGAAAAACTTAAAGTCTTCCAGGGTGACTGGAATGACACAATGGACGCCATCGTCGGCCGCATTGCCGGTGTGAACGAAGACGCACCAAAAGACTCGATCGCTATCCTTTGCCGCACCCGAAATCTGGCGCAAGAAATGACCAATTGCCTCAAGGCGGTGGGCATAACCGTCGATCTGCGCGGCGCTGTCAATTGGCGGGCTTCACGCGCGGTCCGGGATGCGATGGCTCTGGTGACTGTTTTCGTGAACCCTGATCATGATCTTGCTTTCAAACGCGTGCGAAAATTGATCAAGGGTGCAGGCGAATCTTCTTTTGATAAAATCACCGATTATGCCGATGCGCTCCAGATCAGCGTGTTTTCGATCTCGCGCCAGGTGGGAGAAGGTAAAATTCCTGAAGAGCAACTGTCGATTCCGAAGGCCGGACGCACGGCGCTTGGCCATTTTTTCAAAGGCTGGGACAGGGCAACAGATGCCATTCTTGGTCAAAAGCTGAACGGATCTGACGCTTGCCAGCTTCTGATGCGCGAAACCGGGCTTTACGACAAGATTTCCAATGATTTGGACGCACAAAACAACCTGCGCATTCTTTATGGGGAGGCCCGTCATTTTACAGGATTGCCGGAACTGGTCGAAAAATTCCAGTTGGGCTCGGAAGATCCCGATCATGACGCCAACAATGTGATCGAAGTTATGACTATCCACGCCTCGAAAGGACTTGAGTTCGACCACGTATTCGTTCCCGGACTCGTGCAAGGGATTATTCCGCATATGCCCCATTATGGCTCCAGTGAAGTCATGACAGATGCTGACAAACAGGAAGAACGCCGGCTGTTTTTTGTCGCCCTTACCAGAGGCCGCAAAAGCGTGACCATGTCTGCGCCCAGCCGCGGGCCTATGCGCACGTCAAAAGCTGGTCAGGATTATATGCCACGCATGGAAATGTCGGATTTTCTTTTCGAGATTCCCAAAAAACTGATTGATTATGAAATCATCAAACCAAAGCCCGTGGCCCAGACCGAGGCAAATGCCAACGGCGGAGTCCGGAACGAACACGGCGACAATCATCCGGGGGGCTTTGTCCGAACTTCGGACAGGAATGCGGCCAGGTTTTCTCAACCTGTTTTGAATAATGCCGGACAAGGCAACGGGCAAAAGATTCAGGCGCCGGCGACACCGCAAGTGCCTGCAAGCGCTCTCTTGGTTTCGAAAGCAGCAGCACAGCACGTTTTCGAAAAATCATTGGCCTTGCTTGATGCTTTTCGGGCTAAAAATCCGGCGAAGATTATGGATGAAACCACTCAATGGAACGTCCTTGTGCATCTCTCCGGTAAAGATGGCCTGAAGGAGGCTGATATATTGCCGTTCAAAGCCGATTTCGCCACCCGCTTTGACCAGGAACGCATCGTCGCACCGGTTAAGGAACCCTGCGCGCAGAGCGAATTGAACTTTTAAATTTTCACAAAATTGAGGAGCGGATATGAGCGCGCAAGATCAAAAACAGGACGAATTCGACCCTTCGGAACCCGAATCTTTGGCCGTCGAGCTGTTCAGGCTGCATGATCAGGAACATAATTCTGGTTTTGCCGACGATAACATCCACGATCTGTTCGAGGATGAATTCAGGCAGCTTGATCCTGATGAAGTGAAGATCGAACTCATCCCCGATCTTTATACTTTGATGTCCACACGTCCGAACTATTGGCCAGAAGTTATGGTATGGCCGCCCAAATGGCTGGTCGATCAAGCCAAAACCCATGTTGATCAGGAAGAGCTGGCCCGCCAGGTGCGTGACTACGTGCGCAGGATGCGCAACAACGAGCGCGATTTGCTGATTTATTTCCACAACATGAAGCGTGACAAGGCCGATACGCTCAAGATGTTCCTGCGCAATACCGACAGGGATTTTATCGACCCGTCAGAACGTGTGTTTATGGCGTCGATGATCGAACAGCCTGAAATGGTTTTGCAGTGGAAACATACCGATGCCTCACTCAAGAACCAAGCCAATAAATGGCTGTACGGGTTCGATACCGATTACATGATTGTCCATAACAGCAAGGAGAAGAACCGCATCAGTGGTAAAGCCAACGCCCTCACCGCCTCAAATATTACCGCTGAAGGCGCAGACATGTTCGTGGCTGAAGTTGTGGCGCGCGGCTGGCACTCTCTGGTGTTGACCGGGGGGATTGAGTTCCAGAAGCAAATCAGGCTGGCAATGTCGAGGCTCCCGCCCGAACAGCAAATTCCGATTCAGGATTCGGGCGCGAGCCTGATGAAACGCCTGGGCATGGTGCTATCAGGAAAGAACCGTCCAGTTCCCGCGGATCGCATGAAGAAATTCACCAAAGGCACCGGGCCAAAGGCCGGCTTCACACCGGAAGATCCGACAGACGTGCATTTCTGGGAAAAGGGCCCGACCGGAATTAAATCGCAGACCTTGCATCTCGGTCACGAACCGGAAAAATCCGAAGAACCGGAAGACGCGGAGTTTGCCGAAAGCAATGAGGCTCACGCCGACGAGCAAGAGTCAAATTTGGATGAACGCCCGGATGATATGGATGGCGGGTTTGGCCCTGAGCCCGGCGAGGACGATGACTGGCCGCCAAAACCCCATCCGTTCAAGTAAGGCTTTGTGATCAGGCCGGGTCTGCGATAACGGCGACATGCGATCATTTGATGTTTTATTTTTCGCAAAATTCGCTTATGGTCTTTTCTAAATGGAGAGACCTATGTCGAGCACAGTCAATTCTGTCCCGCCGAAAAAAATGGTGCCGACAGCCGAGCAGGCAAGTGTGATCCGCTGTCATGATCAGCAGATGAATGTCCACGCCTTTGCGGGCACCGGCAAAACCTCGACTTTGCTCGCCTATACACAGGCCTACGAGCGCGAACGGTTTCTCTACTGTGTTTACAACACAGCTAACAAGAAGGAGGCCGAGCAGAAGTTCGGCCCGAATACAACGGTCAAAACCTCACATGGGCTGGCATATGGATCCTTCGGTTACCTGTTTCAACGTGCGGGGAAATTAAACGCTATAGGTGAAAAACCGATCGATGTTGCCAAGCTTTACGAGTGCAATTTTGGCACCGCCAAGACGGCGATGGATCTGGTTGCACGCTATTCCAATCTCCCCGTCAATGACTTCGAAGATCCGTTGATGCAGTTGACAAAGGCCGAGACCGGGATCGTCGATATTGCTGTCCGGCTCTGGAACGATATGGTCGATCTTGACAATGAAAAGATCATGTTGAACCCGCGCCTTGCCCGGAAGCGCAAGGTGCAGGCAACCCACGATGTTTACCTCAAGCAATTTGTAATGAGCGGTCAGGCGATCCGCGGCTATGAAGTCATTATGATGGACGAAGCCCAGGATATGAACCCGTTGATGCTGCATATGCTCGAACAGAACCGGAAAATTCGCCAGATCTGTGTTGGTGACAAGCATCAGTCGATTTATGGCTTTCGGGGCGCGGTGAATGCGCTTGATAAGCTCAAGGGCACCAGATTCGACCTCACGTCCTCATTCCGCTTTGGCTCCAATCTGGCCTATTGTGCCAATTCCGTTCTCGACGAGATCGGTGAAACGCGCATGATCAAGGGGCTGGCGCCGCAGACCGCACTTGCAAACACGATGGACGCCACCAAAAGTCGATATACCTATCTGAGCCGCACCAATGCCGGTGCCGTTAATTATGCTTTCGACACGCAAGGCCCCGTCCATTTTATCGGAGGCCTTGAGGCCTACCGTATTGACCGAATTCTTGATGCCTATTCGATTTATTCTAACCGGCCAGAGCGCGTGACCGACAACGAGTTCAAGAATTTCAAAAGGTTCAAGGATCTGGTTGAATATGCCGATGCCACAGGCGATGTCGAAGTCGCAATGATTGTGCATATGGTCAGGGAAAAGGGGCACAGTCTTCCTGATCTTGTCGAAGATCTACGTCGGCGGCAGATGCCCGAGGACTTGGCCTCCCTCGTGATTGCGACCGCGCACAAGAGCAAGGGGCTTGAATGGGACCGGGTTATGCTCGGTGACTTTTTTGAATGGGCCGATTATGTTGAGGCCCGTGACATCTCGATCAAGAACGGCAAGCCGCTCCCCTCCGACTGGGTGCAAGAGCTGAACCTGCTCTATGTAGCGACCACACGTGCGAAAACGGAATTCTGCCCGAGTCGGATTAACAAGATTTTGATCCAGCAATACCGCGCACGTTTGGCTCAGGAAAGTCCAAAGCCATCGGGCGTCTCGACGCCTTCTCCGGTTGCAGCTTGATTATAAAATTTGGAAAGGATCAAAATGATCAAGAAGCGTCTGGCAACCCTGTTTCTTTCGTCGAGCCTTTTTGTCTCGGGTGGCACCGTCTGCGCAGAGCAGCCTGTCGGTGATCAATCATCATTGGTTCCGCCTTCCCTCACTCTTGACCTCAATGAGGAATGGAGCACGCTCCAGAGCCTCAAGATTGATAGATTTGTCGGAAAATCGATCGATGGTGTGCCCATGAGCCCGGAAATATTACTGACGATGACCCATATACTGGGGCCGTCGGGCCTTGATTATTTTTTGCGCACCGGCAGCTATGATGATGATCTGGCGCGCGTTTACGGAGGACAGGCCAAACTCAGTCAGGTGATTCACATGGCGATTGCCCAGTCTGTTGCCGATCTGCGCTAATTTGCGAAAAAGAAAAATAAATTGACAATAATATATATTGTGTCAATTTATATCCATAATCTTATAGTCCGATTTGAAGATCGAAGGTTGTTTAATGGGATCGCTTGTTATTACCGAAAAACCCGATATGGCGAAAAACGTTATCAATGCGATTGGTAATAAATTTGGCCCGGTCTTGCCCTCTCAGGGGCATATATTCAAACTGGAAGAGCCTGAAGACGCCAACCCGGATTGGAAGGGATCGTGGAAGCCGGGTCTTTTGCACCCCGGCCGGTTCTATAAATCGGTTTTGGCCAGTGAAACGTCTGCACAGGCGAAGTTCCGCGCAATCCAGCAAGCCGCCAAGAATGTCGACACGATCATTCTGGCTGGTGACCCTGACCGTGAAGGTCAGTTGATTTGCCATGAAATTATCACAGGGCTGGGCTTTAAAGGTAAGGTCATGCGCGTGATGCTGAACAAGACCGACCCGGTCGGCATCCGCAAATTGTTCGATGAAATGAAACCGAATTCCGAATTTGATGGCCTCACCAATGCCGGCATTGCACGCCAGCAGGCCGATCAAATATGCAATCTTTCTCTGACACGAACCGTATCATCCACTATTCAGCACTCATCCTTGGGCGGCGCAATTGGTGTCGGCCGTGTTATGACCGCAGTTGAGGCCATTTTGTGTCAGCGCGAGCTCGAAATCCGGAATTTCGTGCCCAAGAATCTGTTCAACATCGTCGCTCATGTTCAATCTGGTGACAAATCCGTTGATCTGACCTGCAGCCGCCTGCCTGATGGCGTCAAACAGAATGTTGATGGTCAGGACGGAGAAATTGAAGACGACGCCGAGACCGCACTGACCATTGCCGGCGTCGACGAAAACAGCGGCCGTATTCAGGACAAATCGCTGGCCCAGGCTTTGGCCGATGCGGCCAAAGGATTTTCAGGGCCAATCAAAGTCGAACAGGCGATGAAATCATCTGGCCCGCCGAAACTGTTCAACCTGGCAGGGCTGGGCAAGGCCATGTCGGGCAAAGCCGGCTGGTCTTCCGAGCGCACACTGGCGATCGCCCAGAGCCTCTATGAAAAAGGCCTGATTACCTATCCTCGCGGTGACTGGACTTATCTGCCGAGCTCAGCGATTTCCGAAGCGAAACCGCTTTTGGCGGCATTGTTCAATCTGCCGCCTTATCAGTCGCTTGAGCGGGTCGTAGGTGAGCCTAAAATCCGCACAGGCAAGGCCGGTATTTTTTACGATGGCTCAGCGTCACAGCCAGCCCCCGCCCACTTTGCCATTATTCCGAACGTCACCTATGCCAGCGAATTTTCCGCCAAGCTGGCAGGCATTAGCGGTGACGAAGCTATGATGTTCGATGTTGTCGCGCGTTCATTCATTGCGTCGGTCGCGCCCGATTATCAATATCACCAGACAGTCATGCTTATGATCGTGCCTTTCAGCGGGGCCGGTTTTGAATTCAAAACGACCGGAAACGTGCCCAAGGTGATGGGTTGGCGTCAGGTGTTGTCATCGTTCAAGGCTAAAAAACAGGATGATGAAGCTGATGATTTGCCCGCTATCGCCAATGGTTCGCACGGCCAGATCAAAGACACCTCGCTGAAAACTTCCGAAACCAAGCCACCAAACCGTTATGCGGACGGCGAAATGCCGGTCATTATGGAACAGGCGTGGCGATTTGCCAGCGATCCTGTTCAGCGCGCCAAATTGAAAGAGATTGAAGGTATCGGCCGCCCGTCATCGCGCTCGAATATGCTCAAGAAGCTACGTGAAACCGGCTGCGTTGATGTGAAAGGCAAATATCTGATTCCCACCGAAGGCTGCATGCAGCTCTATCTGTTCTTCCGCAAATATGCGCCCGAATTGACCGACGTGGTCAGAACGGCGGTTTGGGAGAGCCTGTTTGCGATGGTTGAACAGGGCAAGATGAGCGCGCGCGAGGCGGTTGACCGGCTGGCCGAAGACACCAACAAATCGTTGCAGAAGATC
>Ga0209067_10000514_pt1 | contig 24658 bp, 18 predicted proteins | sample ColStrG_CSR_2013_FD_187199 | JGI IMG/M metagenome (GOLD analysis project Ga0209067, IMG submission 187199) | Freshwater sediment microbial communities in response to fracking from Pennsylvania, USA - Cold Stream Run_MetaG_CSR_2013 (SPAdes)... | ecosystem: Environmental > Aquatic > Freshwater >... | reverse complement strand
GTCGGGTGGCGGCCACCAGTTTTTTTACCTCGCTGCGGTTTTCCGGCGTGGTGCCAGCCGTATCAAAATACCAGTCCAGATCGGGTTGTAAAAACGACTGCAGTTCACGATGCATCACGCGCATACCGACATGGCCGCACAGATGCGTCCATTTCAATGGTGTGACAAAACGATTGTGACTCGGGTCGCGAAGCTTCTCCACCCGGTGCATCCACTCCTCTGCCTCGGGTTCTCCATCTTCCACTGTGCCGTCGATCAACAGCAATCTCCCGCCCCGTTTTAAAACACGAGCCGTTTCCATCAGAAAAGTCGCCGGACAACTGAAATGATGGGCCGCCACCCGACAGGTGACAAAATCAAAGATTTCATCGGCATAAGGCATCTTTTCCGCCGCATGTTCCCGCAATGTCACGGTCAGATTTTCTCCCGCCGCCAAGGCTCCGGCATTTTTCAGCATGGCCGGTGAAATGTCCGCCAGAGTCACCTCGAGACCCAATCGTGCAAAAAACACCCCGGTGTGACCCCCACCACAGGCCACGTCCAAAAGCGTTTGCCCGGCTCGTGGCCGCAGTACCGACTGGGCAGAACAGATATCCTCGGTCCGGCTCAAAATATGGGAGTGTCCGTAATGGCCGCTCTGACGCTCAAACTGTCGCCGTGAGGCTTCCTGGATTCGGTTCAAGTCATCCATAAAATTCCGCCCGATCCGTCAGACCTGCCCGGACTTGTGCAAACGCGCATGGGCCCGGGCCACATGGATGTATTTTTCGGCCCAGGGTCTCAGAGCCGACTGTTCCTCAGGGGAAAGTGTTTTGACAATTTTTCCCGGGCTTCCCAGAACCATGGAACCGGGGGGAATCCTGCTGTTTTTGGTCACCAAAGCTCCGGCTCCGATGATGCAGCGGTCGCCGATTTCGGCCCCGTCCAGAATGGTGGCATTCATCCCGATCAGACATTCATGGCCGATTTTGCAGGCGTGAATCATGGCCATGTGGCCGATGGTGGTGTAATCGCCCACCTCGACGCCATAGTCGTCAGCCAGATGGACCACCGTTCCATCCTGCACATTGGTGCCCACTCCGATCCTGATCACCTGGATATCCCCGCGCAGCACGCATCCGTACCAGACACTGCTGTCTTTGCCTAACACAACATCACCCACCAACGTCGCGTTGCCCGCCACGAAAGCGGCCTGGTCCGTGTCCGGTACGCAATTCAAATGCTGGCGCAGTCGCTCCTCTATATCCATACGGGTACGTTCATCCTACGAAGCAGCCCGGCGAAATCACTTTATTTTTTCAGGAGTGAATCGGGGCCGCTTCAACTACGTCTAACAGAACGAGCATTTTCTTGTAAATTCTTTGCAACAAAGAGATAGGACGGTTATTATTTATAAGTACATAAATACGCTTGACCTTCGGTACTGACATTGGCTAAATATTTCCCATATGCGTTGGATAGTGTACATCACTCTCGTTAGCACTCTCCTCGGCGCCCGCTTGGCGGTCGCGGATGACGCAGCGGCGGGCCGCCATTTGACCGTGGCAGATGTGCAGTTGCAATCCAGCTACCCGCTCAAACGCAACATTATCACAACCTGTTTTTGGGTCGGCCAAGGCACCACGGGTTACGACGATACCACCAATTATTCCAGCGCCTGGGATGAACAATGGACACACAGTTTTGGCGGTGTCGATTCGCCCACCCTGCGCATGAACACCAACAGCTCCGGAACGTTTTCCCTGCCAAAAAAATTCGCTCCCACCCGCAACCCCTTTTACGTGGCCCTGCCGTTCAACGATATCAAATTTCCCAAGCTGGCGGAAAAATATGTGCCTTGGTGGAATCAAAAAGCCCACAATAGCGACCCCTACAAATCCCAATGCCATGGCCATTGGCTCATGATCCAATACCAAGGCCGGGTTTGTTTTGCCCAATGGGAAGATGTCGGACCCTTCCGTTACGACCATGCCAGTTACGTTTTCGGCAACGACCGTCCGGATACCTATACCAAGGCGGGCCTGGATGTTTCCCCGGCCGTGAAAGACTATCTGGGCCTGAGCGGTCTGGACAAAACTACTTGGCGCTTTGTGGAAAACGACGAGGTGCCCTACGGGCCTTGGATCGAGTACAGCGAACAAGCCATTTTATATTCCGCCATCAAAGCCGAGCCCCGTACCAAAGCGGAGTAATTCAAGCGTGGGTTCCACTGCCAGCATTGGCCCTTGGACCGCGCCGTATCCATACGGATAAAATCGCGATATCCACCGGATTGATCCCTGAAATCCGCGCCGCCTGTCCAAAGGTCCGCGGGCGAATATCGGTCAATTTCAGCCGGGCTTCTGTTTTCAGACCTTGGATTTTTTGATAATCCACCCAATCCGGAATAAGGGTTTCCTCATGGTCTTTGGCCCGTTCGATCTGGGCTGTCTCACGCGATATGTAGCCGGCGTATTTAATATCGGTTTCCACCTGCTCCGCCACTTCTGTAGGAACCTGCTGGAATTCTTCTGGCAGATCAAGCCACCCGAAATCAGGCCGTTTCAACAAATCGGAATAGAGCGTGGTTCCAATCCGCAATTGATTGAGTTTTCCTTTCCACAGATCCACTTCAGCCCGCTTGTGCAGGACACGCTGCCAACGCTCCGCCCCAGCCAAGCCTATGGCCGCACCCTTCTCGGTTAACCGAATATCCGCATTGTCCTGACGCAGTAAAAGCCGGTATTCAGCCCGCGACGTAAACATGCGATACGGTTCCCGTGTGCCCTTGGTTACCAGGTCATCGATCAACACCCCGATATAAGCTTCATGCCGCCCCAACAGGAAAGGGGGTTTCTCCTGAGCTTTGAGCGCGGCATTAATACCTGCCATCAAACCTTGGGCGGCCGCTTCCTCATAACCGGAAGTCCCGTTGATCTGACCCGCAAAATAAAGCCCCTCGATTTTCTTGGTTTCAAGCGTGGGATTGAGTTGGGTGGGGGGACAGTAATCGTACTCCACCGCATAACCCGCCCGCATAATCTCGGCCTGCTCCAACCCGGGGATGGAACGAATAAAGGCATATTGAACCTCAATGGGCAGACTGGTGGAACAGCCATTGACGTAATACTCATCCGTATGAAGACCCTCGGGCTCCAGAAAAACCTGATGCCGCTCCTTGTCCGCAAAACGCACAATCTTGTCCTCCAAAGAAGGACAATAACGCGGGCCCACCCCTTGAATCATGCCGCAATATAGGGGGGATTGATCCAAATTGGCCCGGATGATTTCCGCTGTCTGCAGATTCGTGAACGTGATCCAACAGGGCAATTGTTCCACGTGGAACAATCCTTTCTTCCAACTGTTCAGTGTGAAAATATCGCCCGCCACTCTCTCTATGGTGTCGGCCAGGTAACTGAAAGCGGGCGGCGGTTGATCCCCCTCCTGCCGTTGGCATTGGGTAAAATCCAAAGTCCTGCCGTTCAAACGGGGAGGGGTGCCGGTCTTGAGTCGTTCCACTTGAAAACCCAAATCCCGCAAACAATCCGAAAAATTACTGACACCATCTCCCATCCGACCCCCCGTCGCATTCTTCAGGCCCACATGCAGCAGAGCTCGCAAAAAAGTGCCGGTGGTAATCACCACGCTGCGCGTCCGGTAGCATACGCCCATGCTGCTCGTTACTGCCACCACCCGACCGTCCTTCACTTTCAAATCCGCCAGGTTCCCTTGCTTTAAATCCAAATGCGGCGTCCGTTCCATCGTCGCCTTCATGCGGAATTGATAAGCCTTCTTGTCACACTGGGCTCGAGGAGCCCGCACGCTGGGCCCCTTCTTCATGTTCAACATGCGAAACTGAATTCCCGTGGCATCCGTATTCAACGCCATTTCACCACCCAAAGCATCAATCTCGCGCACCAGATGCCCCTTGGCCAGGCCGCCAATCGCCGGATTGCAACTCATCTGGGCCACAGTATCCAAATTCATCGTGAGCAATAACGTCTCACAACCCATGCGCGCTGCGGCCAAGGCCGCTTCACAGCCGGCATGACCCGCGCCCGCCACGATCACGTCATAGGTTTTTGGATACTCAAACATTGTATCTTGTTCTTTAGCAATAGATTACGACTTTTCTGGCTGATGTTCTTCCGTCAATTGATCTTCCAGCGAACGTTTGTGTTGCCCTATGCGGCGACTGATGACTTTCTGGAAAAAAAGACTGTTCGGCACCTGCATCAAAAGACCGCCTTCAGACTCCAATGTGGTATAAAGTAAATTCAAATCCACGACCTCCCCACGTGCACCTTCCCCCTGTACTTCGATGAAGTCACCGACACTGAAGGGTCGGAAGAGCAGGAGCAAAAAAGTACAGGAGATGTTGCTCAGCACACTCCAGAAAGCAACGAAGGCCGCTCCCAACACCGCCAGCGTGCCACCGAGCACGGGCAATAAATCCAGCCCGAAGGCATCCTTCACAAAAACCGCCAGACTCAACACGATGACCGTACCACGGAAAACAAATAGCAGGGGGCGGAAGGCCAGGGGCGATACACGGGCTCCGCGCGTGATCCGCACCATAAGCCATTCCACCAGCAACAAAGCCAGTACGGTCAGCAACACCATCACCGCGCCGTGCCGGGCCATTTCCATCGGATGCATCACGCTTGATTTTTCCATAAGGAAATGAATATAGCGGGAGCCCGCGGCTTCGTCAGTACCTAAACCGAAACCCACGCTCACCAGCCAGGCGGCTTGGCCTCAAATTATGCGACCGGTCTATGCTTCCAAATGGGTGAACGTTTCCTCGATGGTTTCACCCACACTCTGCGAGCGGCACAGGCGCGCATACAAACCGTCCCGTGCCAGCAATTCCTCATGGCTGCCCCGTTCCACGATGCGACCCGCCTGCAACACACAAATGAGATCCGCACTGCGCACGGTGGAAAGACGATGGGCAATAACGAAGGAGGTGCGGTTTTGCAACAAACGTTCCAGGGCCTGCTGGATCAATCGTTCCGTCGCCGTGTCCACACTGGCCGTGGCTTCGTCCAAAATCAAAATGGGCGGATCTTTCAACAGGGCCCGGGCGATGGACAGACGCTGCTTTTCTCCCACGCTGAGTTTCACGCCGTTCTCGCCGACATTGGTTTCCAAAACCTGCGGCAGTTGACGCACAAAACCCGCCGCATTGGCCGCCTCCAAAGCCTGCCAGATCTCCGCTTCCGCCGCTGCAGGCTTGCCGAGCAAGAGATTTTCCCGCACCGAAGCGTTGAACAAAAAGGCCTCCTGCGTCACGATGCCGACCTGTTCCCGCAACTCCGCCAAGCCCACCTGCTCCACCGGAACTCCATCGATCCGCACGGAACCGCCTTGCAGAGGGTAAAACCGGGGCACCAAACTCACCAAGGACGTTTTTCCGGCTCCCGTCGGCCCCACCAGGGCGATGGTCTGGCCCGCTTCCGCCGTCAGGGTAATGTCGTGTAAAACGGTCCGGCCCGATTCATACGCAAAACAAGCCCCGTTCATTTCCACACAGCGGGCCGTACCGCGCAGAGGGGGCAGGGGAACCGGTGTCAGTGGCTCTGCTTCAACCTCCGTGTCCAAAACCTTGAACACGCGTTCCGCCGCCGCCCGGCCTCCTTGAAAAAGCTGGTTGAGTTGGTGCAGTTTTTCCACCGGCTCATGGAACATGCGTACATACAATAAAAACGCCATCAATTCCCCGACACCGAATCCGGGCCGGTGCGACAACACATCCCCGCCGCCAAAATACAGCACCAGCACGATGCCCGTGGACGACAAAAAAGTCATGGCGGGCGAATAAGTGGCCCAGCGCCTCATCAATTTCAACGAAGCCGTCCGCACCGCATCCGCCTTGCGCCGGAAATGCTCATGTTCGGTGCCTTCGCGGCCAAACGATTTGATCTGCAGCACCCCCTGCAGGTTGTCGAGCAGCAAAGCGTTAAGCGCCGAGGTAGCCCGCCGGATGGCACGATGGCCCTGATGGGAGACCTTGGTATAAACCAAAGCTCCCACGGCCAGAAACGGCATGGGCAGCATGACCATCCAGGCCAGACGGGAGTTGATGGAAAACAACCAGGCGCCGACCCCCACGATTTGCAACAGGGCCACCGTGCCCTGTTCAATGCCATCGATCAAAACCCGTTCCATATTCGTGACATCCTCGGTCACGCGGGTCATCAGATCGCCGGTGGCCTGATTGTCAAACCAGCCAAGGGGCAGGCGTTGCAGATGCGAATAGAGGTCGCTGCGCAGATCAAAAATAACATTCTGCTCAAAATTATTATTCAACACGATGCGCAGGGCATTGAGCAAATCGCGCAGAAAAAACGACGCCAGCACCGCCAGCACCATGACAAACAAGCGGTCTGACTGCCCGCCTTTCAGGACGTCATTGATGATCGATCCGGTCAGCTTGGGGTAAAGAATGCCGAAAATGGTGGAAAAAATGGCACAAAGCAGCGTGCTAAGGGCAAAAACCGGATACCGCCGACAATAGGCGAAAACACGTCGCAGATCTTTCATGGATGGGAAAGCCTACGGCAAACTGACTAAACAGGCCAAGCGGGATTAAATCAGGCTGCTGCGTGCACCGCTTCCTCGGCTCTGGCCAGACAGGTCTTGCGCGGTTCCTGGGGATTGAGGCCGAGTTGGCGCAGCAATTCCAAATCCTCGTTCTCCTTCGGGTTCACCGCCGTGAGAAGTTTCCCGCCGTAGAAAATGGAATTGGCTCCGGCATAAAAACACAGCGCCTGACCCTCACGGCTCAAATGAGCGCGACCGGCCGAGAGCCGGACCTTCGTCTTGGGCAGAACAATGCGGGTGGTCGCAATCATGCGCACCAGATCAAACACATCCACTGCCCCGGACTCTTCCAACGGCGTGCCGGGCATGGCCATAAGACAGTTGATCGGCACGCTTTCGGGTGCAGGATTGAAATTCGACAGCACTTCCAACATGCGCAGTCGGTCCGTCACGCTTTCACCCATGCCCAGAATGCCGCCGCAACAGACATCCATCCCGGCGCGTTGAGCCGCCTGAATGGTGCTGAGCCGGTCGGCGTAACTGTGCGTGGTGACGATTTGGGGATAGTATTCCGGGCTGGTGTCGAGATTGTGATTGTAGGCCGTGACTCCGGCCTCCTTGAGTTCCTCCGCTGCTTTATCGGTCAGTTCACCGAGTGTCACACAAACCTCCATGCCCAGTTTGCTGACCTCGCGGATGATATCCTTGACCTGGTTGAATTTTTCCGTGCCTTCGCGCACTCCCTTCCATGCCGCCCCCATGCAAAAACGGGTGGACCCGGATTCCTTGGCGCGATGAGCGTGGCTCATGACCTCCTCCACCGTCAGGAGGTTCTCTTTCTCCAAACCGGTATGATAATGGGAGCTCTGGGCACAATAGGAACAGTCTTCGCTGCAACCCCCGGTCTTGATGCTCAACAATGTGCAAAGCTGCACTTCGTTGTCCTGCCAGTGTTCACAATAAACTGAGCGGGCCTGGTCGATGAGTTGAAAGACGGGCTGATGGTATATTTTTTCCAGATCTTGAAGTCGCATGCTTGCCATAATAAGAGGGCCCGGGTTGAATCGCCCGGCATCTTATCAAGCCTGCAGTTCTTGAAAAGAACAATGTCCCATGTCTGCAACTTCGCCCTGCATAAATGTATCTGTCCCTTTGGCATTCTTGCGCTTTAATAACCAGCGGGAATGAATCTGGAAATTACCGTAAAAAATTACCGGTGTTTCGGCGACCTGGTCCCCGCCCGCATCAAACTGGCCCGCGGCACCACCGCCCTTATCGGCAGCAATAATTCCGGCAAATCCACCCTGCTCCGCTTTTTTTATGAGCTGCGCCCGCTTTGGGAGCGGGCGGCGGCAGACGACTCCGCCTGCCTGAGTCTGTTTGAAAACGGTTTTACCCTGCCCCACCTGCCGACACTTCGCGCTCAGGAACAACTCTTCCATCGTCACAACCACAACGATCTTGTCATCGGTCTGCGCATCCTGCGACCGCCCGGAGCCCGGGCGGAAACTGGCTCCGGGCCCGATGAAATTTTTGTCGTTATCTCGCGGAAAAATCTGCACTGCCAGGCGCGCTTTGACCACGAAACACGGCTGGCCTTGCCTGAGATTACCGCGCCTCATTTTCTCGACAAATGGCGCCATGTATTTTTGAGCCTCTCCCGCACCCTTTACATCAGTCCGTTCCGGGGTTTTGACGATCCGGGTCCGCCCTGGCAGAGCCTGGACCTCAAAGGCGGGGGATTCCCGGGCCATGTGCACTTGCTCCAACAGACGGACGGCGCCATGCACCGGGTTTGTGAGGAAATCAAATCCCTTTTCCGCATGAAATCATTCACCATGCGGGTGCTGCCGGGTACAGACACTCTGGAATTTGAAACCGATGGATCACACCTGCCACTGGAGGAACTGGGGAGCGGCTTGCAACAGGTGATCGTCATCCTCACCCATGCCCTTCTCAAAAAACCCGATTACATTTTGATCGACGAACCCGAATGCCACCTGCACGCAAGTCTGCAGGCGGATTTTGTCATGACGCTGAATGGCTTTGCCCGCAAGGGCCTGGTTTTCGCGTCGCACAACATCGGCCTGGCCCGCAGCGCCGGCGACCGCATTTACAACGTGTCCCGTGATGAGGTGAGAAACTGCACGACCCTTGCGGAATACCGTTCCGGCCAGCGGCTGAGCGAGACTCTGGGCGAGTTGAATTTTTCCGCGCAACAGCAGTCCGGCTGCACCAAATTGCTCCTCGTGGAGGGCCCCACGGAAATCAAGGCCATCCGGCAATTGCTGCGCAAGATGGATGCCGAAAAAAACATTGTGCTGCTGCCCCTGGGCGGGGGGAGCATGATCGCACCCAACCGCGATGACGAGTTGGCGGAAACCAAAAAAATCTGCCGGGATGTTTACGCGCTCATTGACAGCGAAAAAAACAGGCCGGAGGAGGATGTGGCCGCCGACCGGATCGCTTTCCGCCGTTCCTGCGAAAAAAACGGCATTGCCTGCCACATTCTGGAACGGCGCTCCTTTGAGAATTATTTCAGCGCTGCCACCATCGAGCAACACTACGGCCGGCGCGCCCGCCGCCTCGGACCCTTCGATGACGTGCGGGAAATTTATCCGGCCTGGCAGAAGACGGACAACTGGAAGTTGATGCGGGAAATGCCGCTGGAAGAAATGGCCACGACTGATCTGGGCCGGTTTTTGCGTTTCGTGGTCGAAGCTCCCTGCCACGTCAAATAGGGGCCTCCGGCGTCAATCCGTCCCAGAACAACTGCAGGTCGGGGGCAAGCGGGCAGCACACGTGCACCGGTTCCCCATTCCACACAAAGGACAATTTCCAGGCATGCAGCGCGTGCCGCGGCAGCAGCAGCCGGGATTCCATTTCGGGTGTCCAATCCCGCTCAATGAACTGCAAATAGAAATTTTCATCCGGTCCGTAAATTTTGTCGCCCACCACGGCATGGCCGATGTGGCCCAGATGAACACGGATTTGATGCAGCCGTCCCGTATCCAATTCCACTTCCAGCCATGAAAATTTTTCACGGTCCCGGCTACGGCATTCCCGTCTCATGAACCGCGTGATGGCGGTGGCTCCGTCCGACACCACGGCCTGTTTCAAATGAATCACCGAAGGTCGATGCCTGCCCTGCCGGTCCAGACGGGCCACAATGGTTCCAGCCACCGGGGCCTCACCCCACACCAGGGCCAGATAACGTTTTTCAAATTCGCGCCGCATGGTCATCCTGCCCAGACGGGAAGCCGCTTCCGCCGAACGGGCCGCCAGGACCAGACCACTGGTTTCACGATCCAAGCGGTTGACGATGGACACCGGCTCGCCGGGATAGCGATCACGCAAATTTTCCAAAAGTGTGTACTGCCCGTCGGGCCGCGTGGGATGAACCAGGAGGCCGGATGGCTTCGCCACCACCACCCAATCCGCATGTTCACACAAAACCGGCACCTCCACCATGCGGGCATTCTATTCATCGTAACGGCGAAAGCAGAATAAAATTGTATAGTCCACCGCCGGGCTGCCGGATAGATTGGCGCCATGGCCGATTTGTTTGAACGCGAACCGGATCCCGGCACGGATGCGCGGTTGAATCTCGCCGCCCGCATGCGCCCGCAAAGCCTGGCCGACTTCGCCGGTCAGGGCGACTTGCTCGGCTCCGGCCGCCTGCTGCAACGCCTCATTCTGACCGGCAAGTTTTCCGCCCTGCTGTTTTACGGGCCGCCCGGCACCGGCAAAACCACCCTGGCCCACTGCATCGCCCGGCAAAGCGGCAACCGTTTCATCGCGCTGAACGCCGTCGAATCCTCCGTCGCAGAATTGCGCAAGGCCGTGGAGCAGGCCGAACAATACTGGCGCGCCCAGGGCCGCCGTACACTGCTGCTGGTTGATGAAATCCACCGCTTCAATAAATCGCAACAGGATGCCCTGCTCCCCCATGTCGAGCAGGGAACCCTCCGCCTGATCGGAGCCACCACCCAGAATCCCTATTTTTCGGTCAATGCCGCCCTGATTTCACGCATGCAGGTGTTCGAATTCAAGCCTCTGACAGAAGAGGACATCTGCGGCGTTTTGCGCCGGGCTTTGACCGATCCCGAACTGGGCTTTGGCGGCATAAAGGTTAACGCCGATGCTGAAGCGCTGCGCCATCTGGCCCGATTCTGTGACGGGGACGCACGCAAAGCACTCAACGCCCTGGAAGTCGGTATTCTTTCCACCGCACCGGACAACGACGTCATTCATTTCAGTCAGGCTGTGGCCGAGGAGTCCATCCAGCGGAAAGCAGTCGTGTACGACAAGGACGGGGATGCGCACTACGACACCATTTCGGCCTTTATCAAATGCGTGCGCGGCAGCGAACCGGACGCGGCGGTTTATCTTCTGGCCAAAATGCTGCATGCCGGGGAGGACATCCGTTTCATCGCCCGGCGCCTGGTCATCTCCGCTGCGGAAGACATCGGCCTGGCAGATCCACAAGCCTTGCCCCTGGCCGTGGCCTGCCAACAGGCTGTTGAATTCATCGGTATGCCGGAGGCACGCATTCCCTTGTCGGAAACGACTCTGTATCTGGCCACCGCGCCGAAAAGCAACGCCGCCTATATGGCCGTGGAAGCCGCCGCACAAGCCCTGACCAAGGCCCGCACGCTGGAAATACCGGAAGCCCTGCGCGACACCCATTACAACGGCGCGGGCAAACTCGGACGGGGCGAAGGCTATCAATACGCCCACGATTACGAACACGGCATCGCACCGGAAAAAATGATGGGCCAGGCGGCTTGCTATTACAAACCCACCGCCCGGGGCTATGAAAAAATCATCTCCGAACGTCTCGAACGCTGGAACGCGTTACGACGGAAAAAGTCCGGGCCCGTCACGGAACAGCCCTTATGAATACCGACCCGATCAAAAAATCGCCTTTCGGGATTTTCCGACCGGTCTGGGACCTGGATGCCCTGCTTTTCTGGTCCATTTTCACCTCCTGCACTTTTCTCATGCTCTGGCTGCTCACCAGCACCACCAAAACCCAGCTCATTGAAAATGTGTATTCACGGCTGTCATCCCTGACCAACATGACCGCTGCGACCATTTCCCCCCAGCTTTACGAACACGGAATCAGCTCCGGGCTTCCCAGCAACATCAGGGACATCTCCCTGGAACCCCTGCAGGCGGTTCAGGATCAAAACTCGTACATTCTGGCCATTGCCATCGTCAATTTTCATGAAGGGGTTCCGCAGGTTCTTTATGCGACCCATTCCAAGTTCCCCCTGAGCCATTTCCTGAAGAATCCCGAACTGCAGGACTCGCTCACCCCCATGATTACCGCGGCGCAGGAAAGCAGGCAGATCGTGCTCAGCGAGTGGAAATTTCTTTTTCACAACACCGTGCCCCTGTTCACCGACCGCATCACCAAGCCCGAATTCAGTTACAAGGCAATACCCGGATGGCGTTGCACCTCACGGAAGGAGATTCCCGTGGTGGTAATCGCCTTCAATGCCCCGGAAATCCAAAAACCGTTTCTCGAAATCGATGACAACAACGGCACGGTCATGGCAATAGCCATCTTGATCGCCACCATTCTGAGTTTTTTTGTGCGCTGGCGCAGCATGCAGCGCATTCAAGCCACCCAAGGTCGCCTGGACCTGCTCGAACAGATGCGCCAGCGCGACGCCATTCTGGCCGCCATCACTACCAGCGCGGACGAAATTCTCAAACTGCCGCAAGTCGAACAACCCCTCGACCGCATGGTACGGCGCATTGGTTCCATCTTGGAAACACGGGCCTGCTACGCTTCCCTGCAACAGCTGGATCCTTCTTCGGAAACAGCCGACATCATGCTGGGTGAATTGCCCAAAAACGGATCTGGCCTGACTTGTCGCGATCTGCAGGATCCCGCCCTGTCAGCATGGTCCACCCTGCTCAAATCCGGCAGCCCCGCCCTCGACGAGAGCAACAACATAAGCCCACCTCTGCAGGCATTCCTGGAAAAACGCGGCATGGTCCATGTGCTGGTCGTGCCGGTTCTTTTCGAGAACAAACTAATCGGCCTGCTCGTATTGGAACACACCACGGCCGAAAAAAAATGGGAGCCGGGCATTTTGGATTCGCTCAAATTGGCGGCAGACCTTTTCGGCGCGGCTTACGCGCGCCGGGAACAGGATCTCCGCCTGCGCGAGGGCAGCAAGATGCAGGCCTTGGGCCGCATGGCCGGTGGCGTGGCCCATGAATTCAACAACCTGCTCCATATCATCACGGGAAACCTGAGCCGCTTTCTCAAGGACCGGAACCGGCCCCAGGAAGACCACGCCCTGGCCTCCAAGATTCTCGAAGCCAGCCTCCGCGGCAGCCGCATTGTGGAACAACTGCTGCATGCCACCCGCCAGAGCAGCACTGTCCTTAGCCCCGGCAATCTCAACGATACCATCCAAAGAACCGCCACTCTGTTCCAGCCGGTGGCCAAAAAAGATTTCAAACTTGTGTTGAATCTCACCGAGGAATTACCTGTCATTCTAATGGACGAAATTCAGATCCAGCAGGTCATTCTCAACCTGCTTCTGAATGCGACAGATGCCCTCACCTCCCACGGCATGATCCGTATCCGCTCGGGCCTGGCCCCCCAACACAACAATGCCAATCCCCGCGGCTTTGTGTTTTGTGAAGTGACCGACAACGGCAGCGGCATCCGCCCCGAGGATCTGGAGCGGATCTTCGACCCTTTTTTCACCACCAAATCGGCCGGAGCAGGCAGCGGCCTCGGCCTTTCGACCTCCCGCGGTATTCTCGAACAGCAGGGTGGCTTTATCGAGGCTTCCAACCGCCCGGGCGGCGGCGCACGCTTCACCTTTTATCTTCCCGTTCCCGCTCATCTGCCACAAATCGAGCGTCCGATAACACCGGCCACAGCCGCCCGTCCTGTCTCTGGGGGGATTCTTATTGCCGATGATGAGCCCCTCTGCCGGGACGTATTGACAGCCTATCTCGACGAAAACAACCTGCCCCACTGGTCAGCCCGCAATGGCAATGAACTGCTGCAGATGGCCAAAGTCCACGCCGCAGAAATTAAATGGGTGATCACCGACTGGACCATGCCCGGTCCGGATGGTCCCCAGTTGGTCAGGGAATTGCGTCGCTTGCTGCCCGCAAGCCACATCCTGGTCGTGAGCGGATTCGCCCTTAATACCGAAGACTTGCCGGAAATCGACCGCTTGATTCAAAAGCCGTTCACCCCTGAACAACTGTACCAGGCCATGCAACAACTTTGCCAGGGCAACTGAATCAGCGCCGCCTCATCAACACCGGTGGCGGGGGCTCGGAAGCGGGAGCTTCGGCAGGTTTCGCCGCTTCTGGTTTTGCCTTTTCCGGTTCGGGAGTGCTTGCCGCGGGAGGCGGAACTGCCTCCCCCTTGGCCGGCTCAGTCACCGGCGCCGTAACTTTCTCTGTCTCCACCGCAGCTGGAACATTTTCCGGTGCGCCTGCTTTCGCTGCGGTTTCCGTGGCGGGTGGCGGAGGCAGGACCGGGCAATCCACCAAAAATTCCGAACCGTTAAGCCAGTTTCCGGGGGGGAAATTCAATTTCAACGGCAGTCCCGCCAACTCTTTACCGGTTTCCGACTTGACAGGAAAGTAGCCCGATTCCTGCAAAAGGAGACCCTGGCTGTCGTTTTCCAGCAGAAATTTCACCAGACCCAAAGCCGCATTCAATTGCGCACTGTCCGCACGTACCGCCAGATGATCGAACTGTGTCACGGTACCTCGCACGGGAATGAACCACTGGATATTGTCAGGCACTCCTTCCTTTTGATGCATCAATCTCCAGGAAGCGGGCAGTAGGGTGCGTTGGATTTTCCTGTCCTCCAAAGCCTGCCAGCAGTCGGCCTCGGTGCCTGAATGTGCCGCCAATAGCTGTGCCAGCTTTTCCAGCCGGGCCGCCCGGTCGGGCAAGCGCAGATTGATCGATTTGCCCTCGCTGCGCAACTGGATGCCCAACAGAAGATTCCAGTCCGCCGGCCAGAGGGAAGCCCCGTCCACACTCCACTCATGAAATTCAAACTTGACCGGCTTGTCCTGCTCGTTGTGCCGTACATAAAAAACATACGGTGTCCAGCGCCAGGGCCGGGTTTGTAAATTCTGCGGATCAAAGGGATGCCCCATAAACTCCGCATTCACACCCTCCAGATCCTCACGATCCGCAAACTCATGGAATTTAACCCCTGCGGAAACCACGGCGAAGTCACGCGGCGAAATCACATAAAGGTCGCCGTCCTCCGGCCATTTGCCATCGGCACTGCGCTGCAAAAGTTTTTGCTCGATGGCAGCCGGCCTGGTTTCAGGCTTCCAAGCCGCCAACAACGCTTCCGGTACCGCATCCTTTTCATAATAAATCCGGAAGGGCGCCGGGGCCGGAGGCGTGAACGGCAACTGCGGGGAGGCCGGTTTTTCCGGCGCGGTCTGATTGCCGGGCCCCGCCTGCGGAGCTTGCGGCGCGCGTGAACAACCCGCCCCTAATAACATCAGCAGCGCCGCGCCAAATACGCCACCGGTAAGACTTCGGAAACCTTTTCTTGAAAAACTGTTGCTTCGCATTGTTTGAATTTTCGCTTAAACTGTCGCATGTCCCGTTCCACATCCAGCCTAAAACATCCGGCACTCACCCCGAGTGCCCGGGCCGGTCGCCTTCATTTTTGACCCGGCCATGAAACCCATCCTGGTCTGGTTCCGCCGCGACCTGCGCCTGTCCGACAACCCGGCCCTCTGCCAGGCCCTGTGTGAAGGTCATCCAGTGCTGCCGGTTTTTGTTCTCGATCCCGCCCTGCGCCAGACCCCGGAAGGCAGCCCGCGCCGTACAGCTTTTCTCCTGCGCTGTCTGCACTCCCTGCAAGGCAATCTTGAACAAGCCGGTTCGCCCCTGATCCTGCGCCTGGGGAACCCGGAGGATGAACTGCCGCGTCTGGCGCAGGATTGCGGAGCCGAAGCGATTTACTGGAATGACGACTACAATCCTGATGCCCGGCACCGGGATCAACGACTCAGCCAGGCCTGCGGGAAAATGGGTCTGCGGGTGAAAACATTTCCCGATCCCTGCATCCTCGCGCCCGGATCTGTTTTGAAACCCGACGGCACGCCTTATGCCGTTTTCACTCCCTACGCCAAAGCCTGGCTGGCCACAAAGGCTCCGGCACCCTTGCCACGCCCGAAAAAAATCCCGGCCCCCGGCAAAATTCCAACCGCCTCCCTGCCTGCGAAAGGGGAGTCCGGACCCCCCTCCGATATCCTCCTTCCCGCAGCCGGGGAAAAAGCCGCACTGGAACAATTGAAACTCTACATGCAAAAGCATGTCCGGCAGTATGACGAGAATCGCGACTATCCGGCCCTGGACGCCACCTCCCGGCTCTCCATCCATCTGACTTATGGCACACTTTCCCCCCGCAGCGTACTCGCCGCCGCCCTGAAAACCCGCCTGGACCATGCTCCGGACCGTGCAGCCCTTGATGTTTTCATCAAGGAACTGATCTGGCGTGATTTTTACAAAACCATTCTTTTCTTTCATCCCCGCAGTGCCACCACCTGTTTCAAAAAAGAGTACGATGCCCTGGCTTGGGAAAATAATCCGGCTCTTTTCCGCGCCTGGTGTGAAGGCCGCACCGGCTACCCCCTCGTCGATGCCGCCATGCGGCAGTTGAATCAAACCGGCTGGATGCACAACCGCCTGCGCATGCTCGTGGCCAGTTTTCTGACCAAGGATCTGCGGGTCTGCTGGCAGTGGGGCGAACGTTATTTCATGAAACAATTGCTCGATGGAGATCTGGCCGCAAACGTCGGCGGTTGGCAATGGGCCGCCGGCACAGGCACCGATGCCCAACCTTACTTCCGCATCTTCAACCCCTCCAGCCAAACGGAAAAATTCGACCCGGAAGGCCGTTTCATCGCCCGCTTTGTACCCGAACTGGATTCCCCTGAATACCCGCCGCCCATCGTGAGCCACAGCGAGCAGCGCAGCAAAACCCTTGCGATGTTTCAAAAAATACGGAATGAATCCTTTCCGGCCTGAATTCCACCATGAAGCCCTTGACCCAGCTCCGCCCCTTCCTGTTCCGCTACCGCCTGCCCGTGGCGGCCATTCTGGCGGTCACCTATCTCGCCCTGATCATTTCCCTCATCCACCATATTGAACTGCGCGGGCCCCTGCCATGGCTCGGCCGTCATATCGGTCTGGCCCTTGAAGCCGAGAGTGTACGCCTGGACGGTGTGGCTGCCCTGCAAGTTCGGAAATTGAAAGCAGGCAATTTCGCACGCGTGGAATATGTGGAAATCCGCTGGGACTCGCCCGCCCTGCTCCTGGGTCACATCAACCAGGTGACCTTGCAGGGCGGAAGACTCTGGCTCGGTCGCATGCAAAGCGCCTTTCCCCCGAACCCGAAAATTTCCGCCGGTAACTGGTTTTCTGTGATCATCCGGCACCTGGTTGTACGCGACACCGCCCTCATGCTGGACAATCTCGGCCCGGGCCTGCCGACCGTGCCCATTGAAATAGGCACTGTCGATCCCATGATCTTTAATGACATCCAACTCGGCCACGGCCTGCCCGCCGCCGCCAACAAACTGCAGATCATCGACCTGCACAACATCCTGATCGCATCCCCCTACGATCCCCTGGCCCCGGTCATGAAACTCAAGCATATACGGCTCGCCTTCAGTTGGGCCGGCCTGCAACAAAAACACCTCGACCAACTGGTGATCGATTCCCCGACGGTATATATCGGTCCCGACCTTTTTTCCTTTGCCGATGAATTGCAGGCCAAACGCTCCACCGCCGCACCCGAGGGTCCGCCGTGGTCGGTTGGCACCGTGGAAGTGATCGGCGGCAGACTGGTGCTGGTTTCCTTCAGCCGGCCCGGTTTCCTCCTGCCCTTCGTTTTTGAACTCAAAACCTCCGGTCTGGTTTTGAAAAATTTCTCCGAGATTCCCTTTGACCGCATCGGATTTGAAATCCCCTCCGTCAATCTGGATTATCCGGAGATCGGCCTGCGACTGCATGATTTGAAAGGGGAATTGTTTGTCAGTCTGCCGCCCAAGGATCCCAAGGCCAAAAATCTCGTCCCGGCCATTCACATCGCCTCCGCGGAATGGAAGGGTCTCAAAGCCTCCAACCTCGGCGTTTCCATGACCTTTGACCGCCAGGGAGTTTTCGCCCAATTCAGCGGCGAGCTCGAACACGGCTACCTCGACGGCGGATTCCAGGTGCACTTGGAGGATTTCTCCTGGCTGGGCTGGGGTTCCACCAGCCACATGGAACTGGAAAATATCACCCGCATCCTCACCCCCGACAATTTCCTCATGCAAGGCAGCGTGGACTGCCGCTTCATCACCCGCGGCAAAAGCAAGGACGTCGACGGCCTGGGCGGTTACGTCACCCTGGAAAAACCCGGCACCCTCAGCATCAACTCCATCGACGACCTGTTGCAACGCCTGCCCGTGGACTGGCCAACCACCAAACGCGACATTTCCCACATCGCTTTGCAGGCCTTCCGTGATTACAATTACCGTTCCGGCCGCTGCGATTTCGCCTATGCCCCGCCGGAAAGTTTCCTGAAGCTTTCACTGGATGGCTTGCAAGGAGCGCGAAATTTCGATATTCGATGGCACGACAAACGTGAAACCCCCCGCCTTGGATTCTAATCATGCACCCACTTTCATTTAAAAAATGGCGCGCCCTCCCGGCTGCCCTCATCATCGCTGGAGCCGTGGCCGCCTGCGCCCCCACCGTCCGGCTTGAAACCCCCCAACCGGTGAAAATCGATGTGGGCATGCGTGTGGACGTGTACAGCCACGACCAGAAACCGGACCGGCAGGCCGACACCGTCAATCCCCAAAACTCCACTCCCGAACAACGCCGCTTCAGCCGCCGCAGCGAGGTACAGGCCCTGAAAAATAACCGCGTCATCGGCGAAGCCAACAACGGCACCCTCGCCGTGCGCGAAAAACCAGCCGACCCCGTTTATGCCGCCTATGCCGAACGCGTGGTCAGGGAAGAGAACGAAGACCGGCAGGCGGAATATGCCGCCCGGGCCAAGGAATTGAACAGACCCGTCGCCACCCTCATTCAGGAGGCCACCAAGAGTCGGCGCGAGGGTTCCTTCCCCGGCGAATGGGTACAGTTGGACAATGGGGATTGGACACAGCGCTGAAGCGCCTGAAAAGAGCCGTCCTCATGCCCAACATTGTTTATTTCGATCTCGAAACCCAGAAAAGCGCCCAGGAAGTGGGCGGTTGGGGAAATATCCGGGACATGCGCCTGTCCATCGGCGTCACCTACAGCACCGCCCGCCAGGCTTATTCCATCTACACCGAAAATCAGGCCGCTGATCTCATCAAAGAATTGCAGCGCGCCGACTGGGTCGTGGGCTTCAACATCCTGCGCTTTGATTACACCGTGCTCGAACCCTACGCCTGCTTCGATTTCTCCCAGGTACCCACGCTCGATCTCATGGTCAGCATCGAGGAGAAAATCGGCCATCGCATCGGACTCGACGCCGTGGCCGAAGCCAGCCTCGGCATCAACAAAACCGCCGAGGGCATGCAGGCCCTCAAATGGTGGAAGGAAGGCAAACTGCGGGAAATCGCCGAGTATTGTTGTTTCGACGTCAAAGCCACCAAACTGGTCCACGAATACGGCGCCACGGGGGGAAAAATCCTCTTCAAAAGCAACCGCACCCAACTGCTTCAGGAAGTCCCCGTGGACTGGAAACTGTCCTGACTCACCGCACCCGAATCCGCATTCTTATTGTCAGCAGGGCAAAAACTGCTATAATCGACCGCTTATGACTGACTCTCGTCTTGCGCGTCAAACAGCAGAACGCCTTATCGGCTCCCGGGCACAACTTCTGAAATATAACGGTCTGGTGGGCTTCGACGGCTTCGTGGACACCATTCAGGAGGTCGTGGATCAACGCCAAAGTGTCACCAAATACACTCCGTTCCGCTCCTTGAAGGATTTTTCCAAACGCGTCGCCGATGCCTCCGGTAAAAGTGCCAATTTCGAAATCGTCCCCACCATGCAAAAAATCGGCGGTAACGGCCCCATCATGGCCTTCGCCCTCAGCACCCTCGGCGCCCCCGTCGAATACCTGGGCATGGTCGGCCATCCCAAAACCCATGAGGTTTTCAGCGAATTCGCCAAACGCGCCAAGGTCCACGGCATCTGCGAACCCGGCCTCACTTCCGCCCTCGAGTTCCCCGACGGCAAACTCATGCTCGGCCAGCATTCCACCGTCAATGAAATCAGTTGGGAAAACATCAAAAAACGTTTCGGCGACAAGAATTTTGCCAAGCTCTGGCAGCAGGCCAATTTCGTGGCCATGGTCAACTGGACCATGCTGCCCCACATGTCCGCCCTCTGGAAAAAAATCCTCAGCGAATTCAAACCGGCCAAGGGCGAAAAACGCAAGGTACTCTTCTTTGATCTGGCCGACCCGGCCAAACGCATCGATGCCGACCTGGCCGCCGCCCTCAAAATCATCGGCGAATTCCAGCAGATGCACGACGTCATCCTCGGTCTCAACGAAAGCGAAGCCCAGCATGTGGGCAAAGTGCTGCGCCTGAAAAAATTCCCCGCCAATCCCAAGGGCTACGCCTCCATGGCCGGCGCCATCCGCGAAAAACTCGGCCTGCACACCGTGGTGATCCATCCCATTCAATACGCCTGCGGCGCCGACGCCGACGGCGAGGTCTTTGTCAACGGACCCTACACGGCCAAGCCCAAGATCAGCACCGGTGCCGGCGATCATTTCAATGCCGGCTTCGTCATCGGACGCCTGCTCGGCCTCAGCCTCGCGCACTCGCTGCAACTGGCCGTGGCCAGCTCCGGCTTCTACGTGCGGCACGCCCAGAGCCCGAACCGCGAACAGCTCGTCCGTTTCCTGCAGACCCTCTGAGCGGTTTCGGCCTCTCAAACTTGCACAACGCCGCTGGCGCTCTTGAATATGGAGTGCGGAAACTTGTTTCCGCTTTTCCCCGCAGCGACGTGTCGCTGCTGCTGCTCACCCCCGGCCCCCAAAGCTGTGATAAATCACAGCACTCAAAAAACGCCGCTGGCGCTCTTGAATATGGAGTGCGGAAATTTATTTCCGCTTTTCCCCGCAGCAACATGCCGCCGCTGTATAAAAAAAGCCGCTCTGGCCCGGAAAAACCAACCTTCACAGGGCCTGTGATTATTTTTCTACAAAAAAACGCGGACCTACAGGGTCCGCGTTGTCTAAGGAGGAAGAACTAAAATGAACTTACTGAAGATTTAGACCGGGCCGGTCACGAAACGTTCAAAGTATTTTTTTGATTTTCCAAATTCTGGGCCCATTCCTATCGTTTCTAACTGATTAACAATGACTTATGAAAATTGAAAAATGTCTTAAAAATGAGCTCCCCAAATAATTCCCTGAGCCCTGAAATAAATCGTTGACCAAAGCAATCTGGCGGTTATAACAGTCCCGATAGAAAAAATATTTTTTGGGCACGAGGAGTGCTCATGAAATTTGCGGCAAAACGAAAATCGCTTTGCCCAACAAACAACAGGAGGAATAAATAAAATGAATAAATGGATTACGGGTCTCTTCGCGACCGCCCTGATCTCCGGTGTGGCTTTGGCCGACGCTGGTGCTCCGGCCGTCTCCGCCAAGGACCTCTCAAAGGCCGTTGAAAAAGTCAACTACGTTGAAACCGACGTCCCCGGCGTCAAACTCAACGGCTATGTTGATGTGGGTTACACCTACAACTTCATCGGAAAAAGCAGCTATGTCGGCAACCGTTTCGGCCAGGATTCAACCCCGGCCGGCGACTTCAATGTCAACGCCGTCAAACTGACTCTCGAAAAACCCCTTAACAACAAGAACGAACTCCAGGCCGGCTTCCGTGTGGACGCCATGCTCGGTGAAGATGCCGGCAACGGCCTCGGCGGTAACAATGGCAGCAGCGGCAGCAGCTTCGGCGGCAGCAGCAGCACCATCGGTTCCTCCTCGCTCTTGCTCGAACAGGCTTACGTCGTCATTCGCGCCCCCTATGGCAATGGCATCGACTTCAAAGTCGGTAAACAGGTCACCTGGCTCGGCTACGAAGTCATCGAACGCCCCTCCAACCTCAACATCACCTACGGCAATCTGTTCCAGAACATGATCCCGCTCTATGGCACAGGCGTGTCCGCGGAATACAAGTTCAACGACATGGTTGACGGTGGTTTGAAAATCAACAACGGCTGGAACGCGGACAGCAATTATGGTGTCACGGGTAACAACTTGAACTCCCACACCAACACCAACGACGGCTACGGCATCGAAGCCAAGTTGAACATCAAGAACAAGGGCGGCAACGCCAACATCCAACAGTCCATCTACTACAGCTGGGATTCATCCTTCCAAGCTGTCAATAATGCCCGTGAAAACGGCAATGTGGTGGTCTATGATGTCTGGGGCAATTGGGCTCCCAAGTTCGCCAATGACAAACTCTTGCTCGGTTTCAACACCGACTTGGGTTATGCTGACCTCCATACCGGCAACGACTACAATCCCGACAACCGTGGTACTACATGGTGGGGTGCGGCGTTGTATGCCAAGTATCAGTTCAACAGCATCTACAGCCTCGCGGGTCGTGCGGATTACATCCACAGCGATGACACCGGTCCGAAATTCGGCACCGGAACCTCGACTGGTTACAATGGCTACGACAGCAACCACTTCAACCGCCAGGACCTCTGGAGCTTGACCCTGACCAACAGCTTCAACATTGTTGAAAACCTGTTGATCCGTGCTGAGTATCGCGTTGACTTCGGTGACAACACCACTGCCGCCACCAGCGCGTATCACGACAGTGGTACCACTGGCAGCAGCAACATTGCCAACACCGTCTCTTTGGAAGCCGTCTATACCTTCTAAGGTTTAGCCTCGCTGACAAAGCGGAATTATTTGAGCCCCGGGAAGCAATTCCCGGGGTTCTTTTTTGCCCTTATATGGAGTGCGGAAACTTGTTTCCGCTTTTCCCCGCGGCGACATGCCGCCGTGCTGCCCACCACTGGCCCTCAAAGCTGTGATAAATCACAGCACTCAAAAAGCGCCGCTGGCGCTCTTGAGAATATGGAGTGCGGAAATTTATTTCCGCTTTTCCCCGCAGCGACATGCCGCCGTGCTGCCCACCACTGGCCCTCAAAGCTGTGATGAATCACAGCACTCAAAAAGCTCTGCTGACGCTCTTGAATATGGAGTGCGGAAATTTATTTCCGCTTTCCTCCGCTGCGTCGTGCCGAAACAGGCCAATAAAGACACCGCCGGAGATGAACCAAATGTATTCACTTCACTTGCAGAAGCTTACGCAGAATGTGGATGCTATGAAGAAGCCGTGAGAACTGCTAAAAAAGCGGAATTATTTGAGCCCCGGGAAGCAATTCCCGGGGTTCGTTTTTAGTTAATTTACTGTTGACTGAAATGCGCTTCGTCCATACTTTCATCGACTGGAAGAACTCTGGGCATTAAAAGTGCCCAAAATTAAAAACATCTAAGGAGGAACAAAAATGAACAAATGGATTACAGGTCTTTTCGCGACCGCCCTGATTTCCGGCGTGGCCCTGGCCGATGCCGGCAACGTCACCGCCAGCAGCAAGGATCTCAGCAAGGCTGTGGACAAGGTTAACTACGTTGAAACCGACGTCCCCGGCGTCAAACTCAATGGCTACGTCGATGTGGGTTACACCTACAATTTCATCGGCAAAAGCAGCCAGGTCACCAATCGCTTTTCGCAGGATGCCAAGAGTGGCGGCGACTTCAATGTCAACGCTGTCAAGCTGACCCTCGAAAAACCCCTTAACAACAAGAACGAACTCCAGGCCGGTTTCCGTGTGGACGCCATGCTCGGTGAAGATGCCGGCAACGGCCTCGGCGGTAACAACGGTAAGACCGGCTATAGCTTCGGAGATTACGGCTATAACAACAGCACAACTGGTGCTTCCTCGATTCTGCTCGAACAGGCTTATGTGGCCATCCGCGCCCCCTACGGCAATGGCATCGACTTCAAAGTCGGTAAACAGGTCACCTGGCTCGGCTACGAAGTCATCGAACGCCCCTCCAACCTCAACATCACCTACGGCAATCTGTTCCAGAACATGATCCCGCTCTACGGCACGGGTGTGTCCGCGGAATACAAGTTCAGCGACATGGTTGACGGTGGTTTGAAGATCGTCAATGGCTGGAACTCGGACAGCAATTATGGTATCACTAGGTCCAGCTATCCGAATACCCACACCAACACCAATGACGGCTACGGCATCGAAGCCAAAGTGAACATCAAGAACAAGGCCGGCAACGCCAACATCCAGCAGTCCATCTACTATAGTTGGGATTCGTCCTTCCAGACGACCTATACTCAGGATAATGGCAATCTGGTGGTCTATGATGTCTGGGGCAACTGGGCTCCCAAGTTTGCCAACGACAAGCTCCTGCTCGGCTTCAACACCGACTTGGGTTATGCCGATACCCACACGGGCAGCGATCTCTATCCTGACAGTCGCGGCACCACTTGGTGGGGTGCAGCTTTGTATGCCAAGTATCAGTTTAACAGCATCTACAGCCTGGCCTGCCGTGCGGATTACATCCACACCGATGACAGTGGTCAAAAGTTCGGCGCTGGCACCCCGAGTGTCACCGGCCAGTATGGCTATGACAACACTGTGAACCGTGAAGATCTGTGGAGCATCACGCTGACCAACAGCTTCAACATCACAGAAAACCTGCTGCTCCGCGCCGAGTATCGCGCCGACTTCGGCAAGGACACCACCTCCACTGAAGTTTCCAGTGATGCTGGCGAAAGAGACATCAAGGATAACGACGAAGTTTCGACTGGCGATGTGGCTCACACCGTGTCCCTCGAAGCCGTTTATACCTTCTAAGGTTTAGCCTCGCTGACAAAGCGGAATTATTTGAGCCCCGGGAAGCAATTCCCGGGGTTCTTTTTTGTCAATGTATGGAGGTGCGGAAACATGCCGCCACGTTGCTCACCCCCGGCCCCCAAAGCTGTGATAAATCACAGCACTCAAAAAGCGCCGCTGGCGCTCGTTGAATATGGAGTGCGGAAATTTATTTCCGCTTTTCTT
>Ga0209067_10000513_pt1 | contig 24697 bp, 18 predicted proteins | sample ColStrG_CSR_2013_FD_187199 | JGI IMG/M metagenome (GOLD analysis project Ga0209067, IMG submission 187199) | Freshwater sediment microbial communities in response to fracking from Pennsylvania, USA - Cold Stream Run_MetaG_CSR_2013 (SPAdes)... | ecosystem: Environmental > Aquatic > Freshwater >... | reverse complement strand
CTCTGCTTTTTATTCGCCGCATAGTTGGTTTCAACCAGCATCACAACCCGATTGGCCGCATTCGAAAAATCGTTTTCATCCCACACTACAACGATCACATTGCGACCGTGTTTCCAGCTTGGTGAGCTCTTAATCCCACCGACGATTTGCGCCAACGCTGCGTCACCTTGCTGCATCAACAAAGCTCTCTGGGCATCAGTTTTAGACGAACAGATCGGCGTTCCGCCAGCGACGCCGCCGTGCATATCGTGGCATTGATTCGGCACAATTAATGACAGGTTAGGCATGGTGTTTTGTAAGTCGGCCCACAAGCCGTTAGCACCATTAAAATCAACGACCCGCGCAAAACTTAGCTCTGGATTTTGACCCACTTGGATATTACGGAAATAGGCGAAGGGGTTGTGTTTGACGGCATACAGTTTTTGAATTGGACCAGACGCAAACACGCTCGCCGGACTCAGATTCGACCATGCACCATCGGAGTAATTTACGCCGAATGCGCCGGGCGCAACGGTGGGTAAATCCTCTTGGTAAGTTTTCCAACTACGATGGGTGGCAACCAATTGATCGGCAATCGACTTCGGTGTGAAGCGGGTTGCGGGATAGTCGCGCAAGGCGCAATTGTTCGGGACTGCTACGTCTTTAACCTCAACCTCGCCATTACATTGACTGGCTTCGGTGGCGGTGGCAACTACCGCATTATCGACGCCTGCTTCAGCGATCGGGGCCATCGGATTAGCGCAACCTTTGCTATTGGGCGCATTGTCCACGCAGCCGGTTCCAACCCAGTTCGGCCAAAAATCGTTGGTCAGACCAAAGTTTGAACCACCGACTATTTCCAGATAATTCGGTGCGCTGGGGTGACCAACTGCAAAATAGTTGGTGGCGTGGTTAGCGACTTTAGAATACGCGTTAATAAATGGCGCATTGGGATTGCCGAGGATATCGGTATTGGTTTGATTTTCCATCAAGATCAGAAAAACATGATCAAGTTTGCCAAATCGGCTCGCCGGTACGGTGGTATCCGCAGCCTTCGTTTGTCCAGCGGCTAAGCCAATTACCAGCGCAAGCAGCATCCAAGGTTTTTTCACGTTTGATCTCCAGTTGAGCATTTCATCCAGTTTGTACACAGTTTTAGAAAAATTAAACATCGAATCACTTCTTGATCGTCGCGCCGATTTCCTTAATCCGTCGCTCACCAATTGCAAGCCGCTCGTCCGAGGAGTGCACTGAGTAGTAACCCATCGCGAGTTCTTGCGGCGCTTTGACTGCCGAGGCGACCAAAAAGCCTACGTTGGTAGCGGCTTCAAATTCCAGCGCGCCGCTGCCTTCTTCCAATACCGCCAACTCGCGCTCAAGCTGTTCGCCGTTGACCACAAGCTGCCCCGCTTGCGCGAAAGTCCATGCGATGTTGTGTTGACTGGCGGGTTGGTAAGTCCATTTGTCGCCGGCTTGCAATTCAACCCACAAATAACACACATCAAACGGCGCGGCGATTTGACTCACTAAGTTTTGATATTGGCCCACTAACAACGTCACCGGACCAGCAGTCGGAACGTTCGTCGGTTGCAAAAATTGCGCGCTCGGCTCGGCCAATTCGTGCGACGGCGGCAAAGCAAACCACGTTTGAAAACCTTGCATCTGGGTGCCATTAAGTGGTCGCGCTTTGTGCCAAATTCCGCCACCTGTCATCACCCATTCAACGCCGCGCTGCTTGACCAAATCAACCTGCCCGCTAGAAGTGGTGTGCTCCATATCAAACGTCAGTGGAAAGGTCAGCGTAGCAATGCCGGAATGCGGATGAAAGCCGAAATTAGGCCCATCGCCAACCGCATCCACATAATCCAAAAAAATAAACGGCTTGAGCAATTGCCCCAAATCGCCGGGACTCATCAGCCGCGTAATTGGGCCGTGGCGATTTCCGGTGGTACGTGCAACGATTTTGCGTGGACTAGTCATGGAAGCCTCCTAGGTTGTGTAGCGGCAATTTTACCAACATTAGATCAATTGGATTGCTCTGAATCCAAATTGTGTTGCTGCCCAAAGTGATTGAATTTGGCTCACTGAATTATGTTGAACCCTACCCGCGTTGCGTTGTTCCCTTCGCGCAGCGATCGACAAGCATTCCCGTGACAAGGCAATGACAGAATCAATTTAGCTGGAGATCATGACCCGTAACTTGGTCGCAAATCCCCCAGCACCGTTCTACTGTTTTCGATTTAGACGACTACAATACCCTCCGAATTACCGAATTAATTCAGCACACATCGCATCCAAACAGGCCGCAATGAAATCACACCAAAACCGTGCTTCGCAGTTATCCAGCACGCTAAAAGTAACTGCGCAACTAGCCGTTGCCTTCACGCTCACTAGCGCCAATCAATACGCCATCGCAGCGGGCGATGCGGCGGCAGGCGATCCGGCGGCGGGCAAAGCCTTGTTCAACAGCTTAGGTTGCGCGTCATGCCACGCAGTCGGCCCCGGTGCGCGGGCGGGGTTTGGCCCTCAGCTTAACGGAGTGATAGGTCGGGTCGCGGGCAGCACCGTGGACTACCAAAGCCGCTATTCTGCCGCCATGAAAAAATCCGGCATCGTTTGGTCTGAGCAAACGCTAACGAAATTCATCAACTCACCAAACGACCTCGTGCCGGGCACAAATATGCGGTTTTGGGGACTGAGCAATGAAACCAAGCTCGCCAATTTACTCGCCTATTTAAAAACCTTCCCCGCCAACCCAAAATAGCGGCCAAAGATCCCAACTCAACATGACCGCTTGATGACAAAGCGCATGCCACCCCCACAATTTTTTGCTTTTATGAGGGAATGCGAATAAGGTTACAAAAAGTGTCTTTAAGCAACATTGGTTAATCATATAATAAGCGGCGCAATTGCCACATGACCACAACCAATATCACTTCAACCCCTCAGGGAGACACGCATGACCACGCCGACTAGCTACGATTCAAAGACCATTTTCTACCACTGGATTAGCGTTCTGCTGATTTTGACGCTCTGGATACTAGGCCAAAATATCGACAACTTCGCCAAAGGCGACCCGCGCGTTATCGCGCGCAGCATTCACATTACCGTAGGCCTGCTACTCACCGTGGTGTACGTTTTACGCATTAAATGGAAATTTACCGCCGCGCAAAAGCTACCCCAAGCCACCCCCGGCGCCGCAGGAAAACTCGCCATCGGCGTGCATCATTTGCTGTACTTAATTCTTGGCTTGATTTTGATTCTCGGCATTGCAGCGGTATGGATTCGTGGCGATAACATTTTTAATTTATTCCGCGTTCCAGCGTTCCCAACTACGGACAAAGAGTTACGCGAAACCGTGACTGATATCCACGGATTATTGGCGAATGCCTTGCTGGTGTTAGCAGCAGGACATGCGTTGATGGCGATATGGCATCAGGTGATTTTGAAAGACGGTGTTTTGAAACGAGTGTGGCCGTCTTTGAAATAAATATTGGTTCAGTGGCGCGGGCAAAAGAGCGACCTGCTTAGTCCGACCCGCGCCACGGTAGTTTGCCTGCACTTACATTTGCTGAACTGAACTTGCCGACGTCATGAATGGGCGCAGTATTTACAATGTAGTTCGCCCTTTCAAAATGAAACCCCATGATACTTTCACCCATCAAAAATATATTACTAAACAGACTGCGCAATGCTTAAACATTTCTTCAAGAATAGCCGCCCCCGTCATCCCAGATTTTTTCTACTCTGCGAGTAGTTAACTCGGCGATCTTGCCAGCAAACTTATTCGGGTAATAATCTGCTTTTATATTTATTCAAATCCTCTACATCCACTACCGGCCACAATGCGCTGTCCCAATGCATTTCCATGATTTTTAACTTTTGTAGATAATTGTCGGCAGTCTCGTAGGCATGCAGCACCAAGTAATCTTTGCCGTCCATGCTGTATGCACTGTTATGACCAAGCGCTTTCCATTCGGACGTCCCTCCAATCACTAAGCTACCGCCACCACTGGCTAAGTCATGGCCTTCTTTATCAAGGTAAGGGCCAGTAATTGAATTGGATCGACCTATCATTAAACGATAGGTACTCTTGGGACCTTGGCAGCACAAGCCCCATGAGACAAACAAATAATAATAATTATTTTTCTTAAAAATAAATGGTGCTTCGATTTCCTGGGGACCGGCTGTTCCCTCGTGAGCTGAAATCGTCACCGCACGTCGCGCCACGGTATGCCATTCTTGCGGTTCTTTTACCTGGGTCCAATCATCGTTGAGTTTGACTAACTTGATGCCGCCCCAAAACGAGCCAAATACCATCCAACCTTGACCTTGATTATCTTCGGCGATGTTGGGGTCAATCGCATTCCAATCATCACGCCCCGGTATTGATTTAATGACCAAGCCGTGATCTTGCCAGTGGTAGTTGGAGGCATGCGGATTAAGCGTTGTGTTGGTGGCTACGCCAATGGCCGAAGCATTTTTACCGAAGCCCGAAACTGAGTAGTACAGATAATATTTACCCTGATGGAATTGCACGTCCGGTGCCCAAACATGTCCGTTAAAGTCCGGTGCAGCGGCTTGCGCCCAAGTCGGCTTCTCTTTAAAAATCCGACCTTCTGATTTCCAATCAAGCATATTCTGAGAACTATAAAAAGTGATTCCCGGTCCCGTACTGTAAACATAGTAAGTATCACCTTCTTTAGCCATCACCGGATCGTGCACGCTGACCTCGGTCGCATGACTGGATGCAGTGACCACCGACATCAACAACACAAGTTTGACAAGTAATTGCATATCAATACCTAAGGTAAAAAGTTATGAACCAGTTCGCACTGCCCAAAGTGTTACGCCACCGTTCGATAAAGCTGAAAACGTTACCTCAAAACTGTTGGAATTAGTATTAAATTGTCGCGATAACACGCCATTAAATACGCCGCCAGAACCGCTGGTGCCGAGTGAAATAGTTATATTGCTCACAGTTGTAATAATCGAGTTCGCTCCCTGATAAGTCCACGTTCCGTTCACAGCACCCGATATTGTGCCGTCCGCATTGAGCTGCACCACTTGCGATTGATTAATCGCTCCAGAGATCGCTTTACCAAAATTAACCAACTTATAAGTTCCCGCCACGTCGGCGCTGGCAACGGTTGGACTTACGTTAGTCGGACTCAAACTTAACGGTGCATAACGTAATGGTGCAATCACCGGCCAACCATCGGAATTGATATACATTGAATGCACGCGCGCTTCAAAATAATTGCTCTGATTGGGAAACAAGGTATGAAAAATGATGAAAAATTCATTCGTCGCGCTGCGGTAGTAAGTCGATGCACCTCCGGGCGAGACGTAACCTAACGGTGTACCGCTCTCACCTGCAGCCAGATTGAATTGGTAATTACCCATTAACTCCTGACCATAAGGCGCAATCGTTGCGTAATCAGGGAAAGGTAAATTGATATTCGATTTAACGGTGGACATGTCATTACCTTGTCCATCCAGATAAGGACCATCAGGATTGGCCGAGCGCGCCACGCGAATGTTGTAACCATCGGTGTATGTCATTCCGCCAAAAGCCGAGAACAAATAGTAGTAACCTGTTTGCGGCACATAAAGCACGTTTGAACCTTCAATCGGTGAATTATTACCACCCATTAAATGCTTACCATAGCCTTGGCCAGCGACGGGCAGTCCGGTAGTTGGGTCGATTGACAGAATAAAAATCCCGCCAGAATAAGAACCATAAATCATCCATAACTTGTGCGATGCATCGTAAAACAAATACGGATCAATTACATTCGGCATCACCGTTTGATCATAATTCGGCACACCATTTCCTGACTGCAAAATAGTCGCCTTATTCACATACGGCCCATCAATTTGAGTCGCAACGGCCACCCCCATCGAGGACAGTGGGGAGCTACCTTGGCACGAATCGTAATACATGTAGAAGTTACCGTCGGGTAGTTGGAAAACTGCCGGACGCCACAAATCGGTCACGGTTGACCACGCAAAAGTAGTGGCTAAATTGCTCACCACGTTCGAAAACAATGGATTGGTAGATGTCACGCCATTAGCAAACGTCGTCCAGTTCATTAAATCGGTCGAAGAGGCCGCAGCTAAATGCGAGCCAAATATATAATATTTATTACCCGCCACAACCAAGTCAGTATCGTGGATTAGGGCGTTGTTGAATGTGACCAACGGTGTGGTACTCGGCGTTGGAGTCGGTGTTGTCACTGGCGCTGGTGTCGATCCCGATCCACTGTTGCTCACCGCGGCACCGCCCCCACCGCCTCCACCGCAACCACCGATTAAAATTGCCGACGCTGTCGCGATAAAGATTTTTTTTACTATCATTCTCTTTGTCTCCAAATAATTATTTGGTGCTTTGTTATTGGTTTTTTTGTTTTATTCTTCAGTCAGCACAACAATAGACATCGGCGGCAAAGTCAGTGCTAACTTGCCATTCGATACAGTGGCGCTATACGGAATGGGGCGCACTTGATTCGGATTCTCAAACGTATTGAGCGCATCCATTGTTTTAGCAGTTAAAAGTTGACCGCTGAACTTATTTCCGGTCACATCCAGCACAACATCTGCCGCTTTAGCTGGATTGGTATTGACGACCGAAAACAGCAACTTGCCATTAACCGCTCGCGCAGCGGAGGCGCTTAGCTCAGGGATACTAACTTTACCTAAGCGGTAGTCAGGATTATGTTGCATATGTACTGGTAAGGAAGTCGCGTCTTGAAATGGCACATACATCTGATATGCAAAATAGGTCGGCGTGAGCAGCATTTTGGCGTCGTCTGTCACTATCATGGACTGCAATACATTGACCATTTGCGCGATATTGGTCATACGCACTCGGTCTGCATGGGCATGGAAAATATTAAAATTTAATGCCGCAACAATGGCATCGCGCAGCGTATTTTTTTGAAATAAAAATCCAGGATTAGTGCCAGGTTCTACATCGTACCAAGTGCCCCATTCATCGACATCGAAAGCTAATTTTTTCTGAGGGTCGTTTTTATCGAGCTTGGCAACATTATTCTTAATTAGGGTATCAATACGCAGCGTATTTTTTAACGTCGAAATCCATTGATCTTCATGAAAACCAGTCGCTTGACCTTTCTTATCCCAAATGCCGCTCGGCAGCGTGTAATAATGAAAACTCACGGCATCAAAGTGCATATTCCACTGCTCATGAATATGCATACTCAGATAATCGGTCCAAGTCGTATCATCATCGTGACCACCGGCAGCGATAAATTGTGGCGTGTTTTCTTTCGGCGTTTTCAAGAAACTGGCGTATTGATTATATAAATCCGTGAAGTGCTGTACTGTCATATTTCCTCCGCAACCCCACGCTTCATTGCCTACGGCGAAATACTTTACTTTGAATGGCGTAGGATGGCCGTTTTTGGCACGCAGTTGCGCCAAGGACGACGCTTGATCGGCGGTTAAATACTCCAACCATTCCGCCATTTCTTGCGCCGTTCCAGAACCTAGATTGCCGTTGACGTAGGCTTGCGCGCCCAACTGATCCACCAAATCAAAAAACTCGTGCGTACCGACCGCGTTATTTTCGGTCACGCCACCCCAGTTGGTATTGACTTTAATTGGGCGAGTAGCAGGATCGCCTATCCCCTCGCGCCAATGATATTCATCCGCAAAACAGCCGCCCGGCCAACGCACTACCGGCACATGTAAATCTTTGAGGGCACCAACCACGTCATTGCGCCAACCACGAGTATTGGGAATAGAAGAATTGGTACCGACCCACAAGCCACCATAAATCCCGCTCCCCAAATGCTCGGCAAATTGACCATAGATATCTCTATTGATCACTGGACCGGGCTTGGTGGTTTCAATGGTGATATGAACTGGTTCGGCGCCTATCTGTAAGGAAACTAAGATACAAAACAGAGCAGTTAAAGAATAAGCTTTTTTCATAATCATAAATAGTTAGGCAAAGCAGCGGCCCCGACCGAGTGCGGCCGGAGGTGAATCATACAAAAAATCCTTAGAAAAAACGGAAGCTAGTTAAACCCATCCAGCATCGACGATGAAGTCTTGAGCAGTGCACATGGCACTGTCGTCGGCGGCTAAAAACAGCACCATGGCTGCAATGTGCTCAGGCATGAGCAGGCCTGGCAAACACTGATTATTTTTAATTGTGATTTTTGCTTCTTCATCTACCCAATGATCGAGCTGACGCTGCGTCATAACCCAACCGGGGGTGATCGTATTCACCCGAATCCCAGCCGCGCCGTATTCACGTGCCAAGCCACGGGTCAATCCAAGTACTGCGGCTTTGGTAGTGGCGTACACTGGATAACCTGCCGCCTTAATATGCCATGAGATCGAACTGATATTAATGATCGAGCCGCCACCATTACGTTTCATCCCTTCAAACACAGCCTGGCAAGTAAAAAACATAGGACGTTGGTTGATGGCGATGCGGTCGTTCCAATAATCAAGTGAGACATCAGCGGTTTCATGGCGTTGGTCGTTAGCGGCATTGTTGACCAAGACATCAAAATCACCGACTTCGGATGCCAATTCAGCCATGACATTTTTCAGCGTTTCAATGTCGCGGATATCGCATTCACGAAATAACGGGGCCGGGTAACCCCACTGTGCTAATCGCTGACACAAGGCCAAACTCGCTTCCACCGCAATATCCACAAAGGCCACACGCGCGCCTTGCAGCACCAGAGCGCTAACGATTTCTTCACCGATACCACTACCACCGCCGGTTACAAAAACCTTCTTACCTTTTAGGCTGGCGTAACTTGCTAACGTACTCATGCTGCTTCCCCTTTGCTCAGATGACTTAGTTTGCTCAACGCGCCGTCTTGGCGACGCCACACATCACTAACATTATCATCCTGCATCGATTCTGGAAGCAATGCTGCTGGAAAGTTTTGATAACAAATGGGGCGCAAAAAACGTTCAATCGCAGCCGTACCAACTGACGTACTGCGACCATCGGACGTTGCAGGGAACGGGCCACCATGCACCATCGCGGTGGATACTTCCACACCTGTCGGAAATCCATTGACTAAAATTCGACCGACTTTGCGCTCCAAGTCCGGCAACAGTTTTTGCGCTAGGGGTAAATCGTCGTCATCCATTTGTATCGTTGCGGTCAACTGACCTTCCAAACTGCGAATCACAGCTAGAACTTGAGCGTCATCTTGGCAAGCCACGATGAGTGAAGCCGGGCCAAACACTTCAGCGCCCAGTTCATGCTTGCTTAAAAATGCCTCTGCAGTGGTTAAAAACAATGCTGCTCCGCCCTTGCCGGCCTCGCTTACCTTTTGCAGCACTGTCTCAACATCGTCATGGCCGGTTAAGGCGGCAACTCCACGTTGGTAGCTCTCCGCGATACCAGATGACAGCATCGTTGCGGGATTCGTCTGGCTCAATACCGCTTTAGCTGTGGCAATAAACTGAGTTAAATGCTCATCATCCCGCGCCAAGATTAATCCGGGATTGGTGCAGAATTGCCCGACACCCAAAGTCAGTGATGTGGCGAAACCTTGGGCGATTTGCTCGGCACGATGTTTCATGGCATGCGGCAACAACACGACTGGATTAATACTGCTCATTTCAGCGTACACCGGAATCGGCACTGGGCGTTCTGCAGCTACTGCCATCAAGGCCAATCCACCTGAGCGAGAACCGGTGAAACCGACCGCTTTAATTGCCGGATGGCGCACCAGCGCTTGTCCAATACCGTTGCCGCTGCCCGTCAACAAAGCGAACACGCCTGCATGCAAACGACTACGCGCAACCGCTCTAACGATGGCTTGCCCGATTAACTCGGACGTGCCGGGATGCGCGGAATGCGCTTTTACAACAACTGGACAACCCGCTGCAAAAGCAGCGGCAGTATCTCCGCCGGCAACTGAGAACGCTAATGGAAAATTACTCGCGGCGAAAACGGCAACCGGACCCAAACCAACTTTACGCATGCGTAACTCTGGGCGCGGCGGAGCGCGATCTGGTAACGCACTATCTATACGCAAATCAGCCCAACTACCTTCACGCAATAGCGTTGCGAATAACTTTAATTGGCCAGTAGTGCGTCCACGCTCGCCTTCCAAACGAGTGCGTGGCAAACCCGATTCAGCCATCGCCCGAAGAATCAGCGTATCACCAATCGCTTCAATTTCCTCGACTACCGTGTCCAAAAAGGCAGCGCGTGCTTGATTACTTAATGAGCTAAATGATTCAAATGCCGCATCCGCTAATTCACAGGCTTGGCCGATCTGATGCTGGTCAACAATACTTATTTGCGGCTCTATAGTTTGTTGTAGAGTCGGATCAAAAGCAAAAAAGCTACCACCATTACCGCGCACGCCTTGACCGCCGATTAAAGCGTTTCCTGAAATGATCATAATGTTTTTACTCTGATATAAGTCGATGGAATACGCTTGAGCTGATTACGCAACGGCGGGCCGAATTGATGGGCTTGCACTTCAAAGGTTTCGCCCGGCTGCACTGAAATACCATCGGCAAAACTCAGGGTGGCCGTGCCAAAGAAATGCACATGCACGTCACCCGGTTTTCTGAATAAGCTGTATTTGAAATGATGGTGTTCTAGATTGGCGATACTGTGCGACATATTTTGCTCGCCGCTCAAAAAATCCTTTTCCCAACGCACATTGCCACTCACATCAATAATGCGTGACGTGCCACTAATGTGCGCTGGTAATTCGCCCACCAATAACGCTGGGCCAACGCCGCAAAAACGCAATTTAGAATGCGCGAGATAGAGATAATTTTGACGTTCAGTGACATGATCTGAAAATTCGTTACCAATCGCAAAGCCTACCCGATACGGAACTTCGTCATCGCCGATGACATATAAGCCTGCGATCTCTGGCTCTTCACCACCATCCAAGGAAAAATCTGGCATAGGAATAGGTTGTCCACTCGCGCACACGATCTCGCCATTTCCTTTATAAAACCACTCTGGCTGCACGCCATCTTGGCCATCGCTAGGCTTACCACCCTCAACGCCTAAACGAAACATTTTCATACTGTCGCTTAGCATTTCCACTTCACCACCGATTTTTTTATGCATCGCGTCGCGTGCGTCGGCGCTGCCTAAGTGGGTTAAACCTGTACCAGTTACATAACAATGTCCTGAATCGGCATGATCCAACGGCGCCAATAAACGCCCGCTTTCGGCTAAAAGTGTATAGCTCAGCGTTTGCGCTCCCGCATGTTCGCTTGCGAGTTGAGCCAAACTGATTTTTTTGCGGATAGCGTCTTGCGCCAAACTATATGTGGTTTGGTAGTCGTTAATCACTTGCACTAGATCGCCGTCCAAAACGCCAATGGCGCGCTGATGTGCTTCTGTCGTAAATTGCACCAGCAACATACTATCTCCTTTTTTTATCTTTATTAATCGTTAGTTTTCTGGTTTTTTGGCATTCAATGCGAATGCTTGGGCACGGCCGATCCGCGCTTACCAACTAAGAAATCAAAATCACAACCTTGATCGGCTTGCAGCACATGGTCGATATAAAGCTGCTGGTAACCACCTTTAAAATTGTCATGTACCGGCTGAATTTTTACGGCTAAACGTTGTGCGATTTCAGCATCCGATAATTCGATACTGAGTGCGCCGTTCTGACAATCTAAGCTGATAAAGTCACCGTCTTGTACGATTCCCAAAGGTCCGCCCGCCATCGCTTCTGGCGCAACATGCAACACCACGGTTCCATATGCCGTGCCACTCATACGCGCGTCAGAAATACGCACCATATCTTTCACACCTTGCGCCAACAATTTAGGAGGCAATCCCATATTGCCGACTTCGGCCATGCCGGGATAACCCTTAGGGCCGCAATTTTTCATGACCAAAATTGAATTAGCGTCAACATCCAAATCAGGATCGACGATACGTTTCTTATAGTGTTCAAAATCTTCAAACACGACCGCTCTACCGCGATGCTGCATTAAATGGGGCGACGCGGCAGAAGGTTTGAGCACTGCGCCATTGGGAGCGAGATTGCCTTTCAGAATGCAAATGCCGCCATCTTTAATTAACGGATTGTCGATTTTGCGGATGACTTCGTCGTTATAGACGGGAGCATCTTGGCAGTTTTCCCAGAGCGTCTTGCCGTTAATGGTCATGGCATCGGGATTGGGCAGAATGTTGTTGTCTCCCAGACGTTTAATCGCTCCGGGCAAACCACCAGCATAATAAAACTCTTCCATTAAATAGCGGCCGGATGGCATCAGATCGACGATAGTTGGCACATCTTTTCCAATACGGGTCCAATCATCCAAACCTAAATCGACACCCATGCGACCTGCAATGGCTTTGAGATGGATCACAGCATTAGTAGAGCCGCCAATCGCTGCATTGACACAAATCGCGTTTTCAAATGCTTCTTTGGTCAAGACTTTAGAGATGCGCAAATCTTCCCACACCATTTCGACAATCCGAATGCCAGACATATGCGCTAATACATAGCGGCGTGAATCGACGGCAGGGATAGCAGCATTGTGCGGCAAGGATGTACCTAAGGCTTCAGCCATACATGCCATGGTAGAGGCGGTACCCATCGTATTGCAGGTGCCAGCCGAGCGTGACATGCCCGATTCGGCTGCCATAAATTGATGCATGGTGATTTCACCAGCTTTGACTTGCTCATGCAATTGCCAAACAGCGGTGCCAGAACCAATATCTTTGCCGTTAAGTTTGCCGTTCAACATTGGACCGCCGGTCACCACAATGGTCGGAATGTCGCAACTGGCTGCGCCCATCAATAATGCTGGGGTAGTTTTGTCGCAACCGACCAACAACACTACCGCATCCATCGGGTTACCACGGATCGACTCCTCAACATCCATGCTGGCCAAATTACGTGTCAACATTGCTGTTGGGCGCAAATTGGATTCGCCGTTAGAAAACACTGGAAACTCAACCGGAAAACCACCTGCTTCCAAAATACCTTTTTTGACATGCTCAGCTAATTGGCGAAAATGCGCATTACACGGAGTCAGTTCTGACCAAGTATTACAAATACCAATAATCGGCTTGCCATGAAACTCGTGATCAGGAATACCCTGATTTTTCATCCAACTGCGATACATGAATCCGTTTTTATCCTGGGTACCAAACCACTGGGCTGAACGTAATTCGATCTTTTTCTTGGTCTCCGACATGAGCATCCTTTTCGCATTTTTGTCTATTTTCTTGCCAGTTGACTGACATACAATGAGGCAATGTTAAAGATTCCAGTCATTCCTTTCCAATCACTTATTATTTAATCTTGATATTGAAACGGGTATCAGCTTAGGATGGTCAGAGCGGCTTTTTGCCGATGATAAAACGTTGTTCAGGCAGGCCAAGGATGCCACTTGGCTGATGCGCAAAAACTCCCCCTGCCTGAACTTGCTGCGCTAACTGGATCTCGCTCAATTCGTCGGTTGCACTAGTGACGAATAAGGTGTCCAATCGATCGCCACCAAAAGTGGGACATGTTGGCTGAGTGATTGGCAAATTGACCCGCTGCACCTCTGCCCCGTCTGGACTGTAGCGTACCAGCACACCACCGCCCCATTGGGCATTCCACAGATAACCTTCCGCATCAATAATCGAACCATCTGGCACACCTGCTTGGTCAGCCAAATTAACAAATAAGCGGGGGACAAAGGCCGAGGGCGAGTTGCTGTCGTAGTCGCATTGATAAATCGCCTTAACCAATGAATCGCAGTAGTACATAGTTTTACCATCTGCGCTGAAACAAACGCTGTTGGCAATAGCGACCGGCGCTATGGGCAAACGCTCTAGCCCTAAATCGTGATCTAGTCGATAAAAGCTACCCAGCTTGGCGCGATCCGAATGTTGATTTAACGTGCCGAACACGAAGCGTCCCTGGCGATCACAGCGTCCATCGTTAAGGCGAGTTAAGGCAAACTCAGGTTCAACCGCACAAATCGTGGTGATGGACTGATTGACTAGCGAGAAGAATGCTAAGCGACTGGCTAGGCCAAGCAAAAGAAAATCATCATCATTGGTCAGTGCAATGCAAGACAACGATTCTGGCATGTACCATTGCGTGAGAACTTTGTCGACCAAGGTCAGTTGGGATAATGTTCGACCAACAATATCCACCCAAAAAAGTGCTTGCTTGCGCTCACACCATAAGATGCACTCACCCAACTTATTTTTTGAATCAAAGAATAAATTCATGCAATCCGCCTCGGCGAAGATATCTAGAATAAGCTACGGCTGCACTGAAAAGCGATATACCGTATTGGTCGAATACTGCTCACCAACCTGCAAAACCGTGGAGGGAAAAGTAGGCGAATTGGGTGAATCAGGGAAATGCTGCGGCTCCAAACAAAACGCTGAGCGATGACTAAATCCGCGTCCCTTACCGGTGAATTCGCCATTGAGAAAATTGCCGCTATAGAATTGCAAACCCGGCTCTTGAGTGAGAATTTCTAATTGGCGACCAGAACTCGGCGAAAAGACCAGTGCCGCCAATTCCAATTGATTAAGTACAGATTTGTTCAACACATAATTATGGTCATAGCCGCTACCAAAATGGAGTTGCTCGTCTTTGGCAGTAATCCGAGCGCCGATCGTTTCTGACGTCCGAAAATCAAACGGCGTCAGCGCAACTTTTTCGTGTCGCGCGTTCGGCAACAGCTCCCGATTTACCGGCGTGTAGGCATCGGCATTGATCAACAATTTGTGCCCCAAAATATCGCCGTGTCCAGCCAAGTTGAAATAACTGTGTTGGGTCAAGTTAACCGGTGTTGCTCGGTCGGTGGTGGCATGGTAGCTAACAATTAATTCGTTATGCTGATTTAATTGGTAGCGAATTTGCACAGCCAAATTACCGGGATAACCTTGATCGCCATGGAGGCTGAGATAACTTAGCGTGACACTGACCGAATTCTCTTGCACTTCAGTCCGCGCATCCCACAGCACTTTGTGAAATCCTCCCCGACCGCCGTGTAAATGATTTTTGCCATCGTTTCTATCGAGTTGATGTAACCTGCCATCTAACTCAAAGCGCGCCAAACCAATACGATTGGCATATCGACCGATAGCGGCGCCGATGTAATTTTTATCCTCAACATACTGCTGTAAATTATCAAAGCCGAGTACTACATCAGCTAACGTACCGTGCCTATCTGGAACCAAAATTCCCGTAATAATTGCGCCATAGTTAATGATATTGACCTGCATGTCTGCGTCATTGGTCAGAGAAAATAAAAATACTTCTCTTCCATTAGCCAGATATCCGAACGAAGACTGCTTAATGTTCATAAACAAGTTGGATAATAAAGTTGATAAATTAGGCCGTCCAAGCTTGCACAGTTAGCAATCAGAAGCCAACCCAAATACCGGCATACCGGATTGATTCCAATCCAACCGTTTCACAAAAGTATGCCGATCAGGATTCCACAAAGGATCGCCGACAATCTCCGTGTATGTACGCGCGTGGTAGACAAGCAAAACTTCCCCATTTTCACTCTCGGTAAAACTGTTATGCCCAGGGCCGTAGATACCATGCTCGTAGCAAGTTTTCAGCACCGGCTCAACCGATTTGGTCCACACCGATGGATTCAGTAGATCGGCATTATCGTCAGCCCACAGCAAACCCATCGCGTAGTTTTCATCCGTCGCGCTGGCTGAATAGCTAATAAAAATTTTGCCGTTACGCTTTAATACAGACGGGCCTTCATTTACCCAAAAACCCTTTATTTCCCAATCCAACTCTGGCTTACTCAACATCACCGGTTTGGCAGCGATTTGCCACGGGGACTTCATCGGCGCGATATACAGATTGGAATTCCCTTGAATTTGCTCATCTTTCTGCGCCCACAGATAATACAACTGCCCGCGATGAGTGAATGTTGTCGCATCTAAGCAAAACGTATCAATGCCGGTGTCGATCTGACCAAGGAATTTCCACTCACCGGCCAGCGGATTTGGATTGGAATTGCTGATGACATACATCCGATGTTGGAACAAATTATTTTTAATTTCACTGCTCGGCGCGGCAGCAAAGTAGATGTACCAAATGCCCTCGATAAAGTGCAGCTCAGGCGCCCAGATCAAATTACTGGTCGGGCCTGTTTCAGGCTTGTGCCACACATCATTAGTTTGCGCAGACACTAATCCAGCAATGGTAGATGCTCGGCGTAATTCGATTCGGTTATATTCGGGAACCGACGCCGTGAAGTAATAATAGCCGTCAGTATGTTTATAAATATGCGGGTCAGCCCGCTGCAAAATGAGAGGTGAATTAACTATTTTCATAAGAAGTAGAGGATCAAGTAGCCGCGCTTTGGTTGACGATATAGCCTTTTTGCACCATTTCTTGTTTGACCTCGCTGTAGCGCAAATCGCTAATACGATAGCTAAACATGAGTGCACCCATCAAGAAATGAAAGAAGCCAGGAATCACCGTAAACAGCAGCGCAATCCCATTCATTGTGAAGGCCGATTGCACCTCATTGGGTTGGTAGTTAAAGTAGGTCAACAGCACGCCAACCAATAAGCCTGCAATGCCCATACCGATTTTTTGGCACACCGACACACCGCCAAAGGCTAGACCAGAGACACGTTTGCCCGTTTTAACTTGACCATAATCGATGGTCTCTGCGATAGCAGACCAAAATATCGGCGCATGCAAGTCCACCACAAACGACAACAGAAAATACAGCACAAACGCCAACACCATATTGTCGGGCTTAACTAACATATACGAGGCCACACTAATTGCGGCGACCACTAATTGGGTATAGCGAAATAATTTAACCTTGCAATAAAATTTGGTGATCCACGTAGAGGCAATCATCGACAAAATCGCCGCTGCAACGCCAGTGGCTAAGAACGATGATATTTCTATCGTATTGCAACCCATTACATATTTGGCGTAATACACCGCAGTCGATCCGCGCAACACGTATCCAATCGTGCCGGTCACGCACACACCGCACAAAATCAACCATTGATCATTATTGAGCAGCACACGCAATTGACTGATCAAGGATTGGCGCGGCACCACATGTAACACGCGCTCGGTCGTGGTAAAAAAACAAAAAATAAATAGCACTACACCCATGAAAGCCATGACCGCCATCGCAGCTTGATAACCCGCGGCCGGATTACCAGCACCCCAATACTCGGACAATTTAGGAACAATAATCGTCACCATAAATGCGCCGATTTTGGCGAAGAATAAACGGTAGCCATTCGATGACAAGCGCTCTTTAGGGTCGTTGGTCAACGCGCTATTTAAGGAGATGTACGGAATGCCGACACCGGCAGTCATCATGGTCATGATGATGTAAGTAGAATAGGCCCAGATCAACTTTGATTCGTAGGCCCAATTAGGCGTCGTGAAAACACAAAACACACTAATACCGTAAGGAACCGCGAGCACTAATAAATAAGGTCGATAACGACCATAACGAGTTGTAAAGGTATCAGTAATTTTGCCCATTAATAGGTCAGACAATGCGCCGACCAATTTCACCGTCAAAACTAAAGCGGCTAAGTCGGTCACTTTTAAACCGTAAATATCGGTGTAAAAAAATGTAATCAACAACATCATCGTAGAAATCACGACGTTGAGTGCCATATCACCCGCGCCAAAACCCACCTTCTCCAGGACGGATAATTTACTGTTTTGCATTGTTTGTCTCCACTTCTATTTTTGTATTTTTTACTTCATCAGATACAGCAAGGACGTTGCCCGGATTGCCCGACACAACGTCCAGTTTCCAGCCTATACGAACTACAACAGCTTAGAATTTCAGATGCACACCAAGGCGAATAGTACGGTCATAGTAACGTGTGTCACGCGGAGTAATAGTCGGGTTGCTAAAATAATCTTGGTACTTAAAGTTCAGCAAGTTATTTCCTTCCAAAGCTACCGAGAGATCTTTGTTGATTTGATAGGCTAACGAAGCATCCATGGCAGTAATCGGCGCAACGACTAGATCATAGTTATTGCCATTAATCGTGCCAGCGTTATATGTATCAGTAAACTTCGATCGCCAGTTGTAGGCCAACCTAGCAGTCCAACCATTCTTTTCATACAAGCCAGTGATGGTGTATGCTGTTTTTGACATACCTTGGAATGGCTTGCCATCCAAATACGCATCTTGACCTGATTCCAAACCACCATTCATAAACGTAACGTTAGCTTGCAATCCTAAGCCACTCAACCAACCCGGTAATGAGCTGTAGAACTGTTGGTAGCTTAATTCGGTACCTTGTAAATGACCACTGTCAGTATTAAACGGACGAGTTACATTCCATGCCGTGCCTTGGAATTGTTCAACATCAACTTTATTAGCAATGTAGCCCGAGAAGTTATGACGGAACACAGCAGCCGATAACATCCCCGTCGGGGCAAAGTACCATTCCAATGACGCATCTAGATTTTGGGCGGTAATAGGTTTCAAGTTCGGGTTACCACCGCTGGCTGTTGGCAGGACAGTATTACCGTTCCCATTCACAAAAGCAGTACCCGGATTCAATTGATCAAAGCCTGGACGTGTGACAGTTTTGCTTAATGCAAAGCGACCTAAGAAATCAGGACGGAAGTGCAATTTCAGACTCATGCTGGGCAACACATCGTTGTAAGAGTCAGATACTGGATTCGGCAAATACACGCCATTGATCAGATTATTTCCATTCGTGTTGGCATCCGTTTTAATAACACGAACACCAAAGACGCCATCGACTGGAATGCCAGCGACAACCGACCCGACTTTGGTCGAACCATAAATCGTGGAGGTTTTTTCCTCGTCTGAGAAATACGATCCCGGATCAAGTGGACGTGCTGCCGAGGTTCCAGAGACGGCGTTACGGACATTACCAATACTGTTGAGTAGATAACTGGTGCATGGCGTAGCCCATGAACTCAGACCATAATTACCATACATCGGTGGCGCTTGGCATGTTAAGCCTGGCAAGCTTGTAACGGCAATATTTCCTGGCGCATTTGTCTCACCTTCAAGCGATTTGATCGAACCAGCATTGCGATCAGCAAAACGCAGACCCGCGCTAACTTCCTTAAAGAAGTCTTGGTTTTCTGGTGTGAAGACGACGTCAGCGCGCACCACAGTTGAGCTACCTGTGTCACGCCCATAGCGATCAAACAAACCATTAATCGCAAAATTATTCGGGTCGCTCATACTAAAGTTCGGACCGCCATAAGAGAAGCTTGGTGTCCCGCTGCCATTGACACTAGTATTAACGCTTACATTAGGAACAATCGTGCGGGTATCCAAAATTGGATTAACCCAGTTATACCGACTGGTCGTACGAGCAATTTCTGATGTAGCAACCCAACCCGGCGCAACCTTCCAAGTGCCACCGATAGCACCTTGTTGCGTGACTGTATTCTGACCCAAAGCTTGCGTAGAATCGATCGTGAAGGTGTTCGTAGTCGATAACGTGTTTAAGATGTTCGTGCCAGGGAAGTTGGTTGAACTTACATAGTTACCGAGGTACGGCAGTCCGACAAAGAAATCGGTCGCGCTGCGATTGATAAAGTGAGTGGACATACCCTCAGCGTAGAACTCTATATCCGCGTTAGGACGCCATTGGAAAGCTAAGTTTTCAGCTGTGCGGGAACGTGTGCCAGGAATATCTTCGATACCCATGACAAACGGACCGATACCCACTCCTGGTGGGCCATTGGGTGTCGGGGCGACGTCAAATGCGCGCTCCTCGTGATATTCATTTTTAACATAGGACAAACCAACCAACGCCCCAACTTGGCCCCAAGGAGTATCCCACCGATTAGAAAACATGGTGCTGATGTTTGGATCTGTCGCTTTGGATTTGTCGGCGTAATCTGCTTCGGCGTTGACGATTGCTTTAAAGCCTTTAAAGTCAAACGGACGATTAGTACGTACATCAATCGTTCCGGCGATACCACCTTCGATCAAATCAGCGCTTTGGGATTTGTACACATCGATCCGTTGCACCATCGCCGATGGGATATCGGCTAATTGAACATAACGGCCAAAGGTCGTGAAATAGTCGCGCCCATTCAATAAAGTCTCAATCCCCGGTAGGCCGTGGATAAGGACAGTGTTCGCTTCGCTCGAGGTACGCAATACTTGAACACCCGCAACACGGGCGAGGGTATCAGCCACGTTATTATCTGGGAATTTGCCGATATCATCGGCGACGATGGAATCGATTAATTGATCCGAATCTTGCTTGATTTTTTGCGCGCTTTGAATCGACGCGCGTACGCCCGATACTTCCACAACCGCAACACCGTCATCGGCTGGCTTAACTTCTTGTGCGAAAGCGATTGAACCTGTAATCAATCCGGCACCAGCCATTGAAGCGACCATGAGTTTTAAGGCAAATGGTTTTTCAGACGCGGGCAACATCTTTGTTAATTTTTTCATATGTCTCCTGTATTTTTAGTTTTACGTTTTTTAACTACACCATCTACTGCTTGAAACGGATGTTAAGGTGCTGCCAGATTTCACTCCAATCAATTTTTCTTGATTATTGATATCAATATCGATATCTCGGTAATTGGAGAAAAGTAGCTTGGCTAACCGCTTCCGTTGAGTAGAAAAGTGTGCTGGAGCTTTTCAACTAATTTCTAATGCATTGAATTTATTGGAAATAATTACCAAAAACAGCATTTTTAATAAGTTTTAAATTTTGCTGTAGGTGATTTTACAAGTGCGCCCAATTTTGGCAAAGCTCAGCGTCATGGTCAAACAATGCTTGCAAAAACGGACGCCAAGTGGCTGTTTAATTTTTGACTTCGGCCATAGAATAGAAAAATGTTGCAACAAAATGACACGGCAGTTTTATAAAAAATAAAAGCCACTTAAAACTACATCACGCCTAACCTCACTGCGCTGATTTAAGTTCGACGTTAACCTTAGGAACATCCCCATGAGCTATGCCCCAAATCCGGCCCGCTACGATCAAATGGCCTACTCTCGCAGCGGCAACAGCGGCTTACGCCTACCTAAAATCTCACTTGGACTTTGGCAGAATTTTGGCGAAATCAATGCATTAAGCGAGCAACGCGCTATCCTACGCACGGCGTTTGATCATGGTGTCAATCACTTCGATTTAGCGAACAACTACGGGCCACCTTTTGGCGCAGCCGAAAGTAATTTTGGCACGCTACTAGCTAGCGATTTTAAAAGCCATCGCGATGAACTCATTATTTCGACCAAAGCCGGCTGGGATATGTGGGCTGGCCCGCATGGCGGTATGACAGGATCGAAAAAACATCTCATCGCCAGTTTGGATCAAAGTTTGCAGCGCATGGGCTTGGATTATGTGGATATTTTTTATAGCCACCGTCCCGATCCATTCACACCATTAGAAGAGACCATGGGCGCGCTTGCGCAAATTGTCAAACAGGGCAAAGCGCTATATGTAGGCATTTCCAACTATGGTGCCGAATTGACTTCCAAAGCCTCAGCCATATTGGCGGCGCAGGGAGTTCCACTCACCATTAGCCAACCGAACTACAGCTTACTAGACCGTTGGATTGAGCCAGAATTATTAGCCGTCAATGCACGACACGGAATCGGCACGATTACCTTCTCACCGCTGCAGCAAGGTTTTTTAACCAACAAATATCTGATCAATATCCCAAAAGATTCGCGCGCCGCGCGGTTGGATTGGGTTCGAGCTGGTATGAATGACACCGTGCGTGAAACCATACATCAGTTAAACGCGCTCGCAAAACAACGCGGCCAATCCTTGGCGCAAATGGCCTTAGCATGGACTTTGGTCGATGCACGGGTCACGTCGACATTGGTTGGAGCGCGCACGGTACAACAGTTGCAAGACAGTTTAAGCTGCTTGAAGCAACCCGACTTTAGTGTTGAAGAATTAAGCGCGTTGGATCGCATCACACAGCGCAATCCAGCAATTTTTAATGCGCCAGATAAAAGTACCGGGCAAGATTTAATCGACAACCCAACTTTCCGCGCTTAATTTTTTAGCCGCATTCACCGCACTTTTTTCAACTAGGACAGCGTGAGATTATTTATACATTTCGCGCGCCTGCCGGCGGACTTCGTCCAACAGCAAATTAGCGCTCGGCGACAAAATACTATCTTTGAGCATGATGATGCCAAAAGCATCCATCTTGCAGGGCAATTCAATCGGCACCACCGCTAAGGCATTAACCGACGTGTAATACTGCGCTACTTCCATCGGAATAACGTGCAGTGAATCAGTCTGTTGTAGCAACGAGGTCACGAGCAGCAATGAGGTTGTATCGACCACATTGTTCGGTGTTTCTAGTCCAGCACGTAGAAACATAATGTCGAAACGATGACGCAAAATACTGCCATTAGGTGGCAATATCCACGGATAAGAGACGATATCTTTGAGCTGCAGATTTTTTTCGGTTAATAGCGGATGTCCAACACGAGCGACGATGCATACTGGCTCTTCGGTTAGCTCTTCATACAATAAGTTATTCGCATTTTCTTTTTCCAAAATACGCCCAATCATAAAATCCAACGTGCCGAGCTGTAGGTCGCGCAAGAGAATATTACTTTGCTCAACTGTCACACCAATGCGCAATAGCGGCGCATCTTTTTTTATATTTGCAATGGCTTTGGGTAACAAAGACATTCCCGGTGCCATAATCACACCGACTTCTACTTGACCAACTAAGCCAGATTTAAGCGCCACAATGTCGTCGTGCGCAAGAGATAAATTAGTCAGCGCCAAACGCGCATGGCGAATCATGGTTTCGCCATAAATCGTCGGCTCCATACCGTGCGGTAGGCGTTCGAATAAACGCACTTCCAACATGTCTTCCAAGTCTTTGAGCTGTTTAGACGCTGCGGGTTGAGTCATAAACAGCACGTTAGAAGCGCGGTGGATGTTGCGGTGCTCGTCGAGAGCAATTAAGAGTAGTAATTGCCGGGTTTTCAATCTGGCGCGCAGAAACCAGTTTGGATTGAGGGAATTCATATTTTGCATATTATTATTGATTTCGAGAATTGAATATTACCCGCTAACAACTATGTTCGGCAGTGGAATGCACGACCGCAATGCGCTTTTAATTTAAAGAGTGGTTTTTAGTAGACAGCATGCGCTGCACCAAACAAAACACTAATAACAGCGCACCAATGACAATTTTTATCCACCACGAACTGAGCGTGCCGTCAAACGCGATCATCGTTTGAATTAAGCCCAGCATCATCACGCCAGACATCGTCCCCGCCACATATCCGACTCCACCGGTGAGTAAGGTACCGCCGATAACTACTGCAGCGATAGCATCCAATTCGGAACCTTCAGCATGCAGTGCGTAACCAGATAGCATATAAAACGAAAACAATACGCCAGCTAATGCGGCACAGCATCCACTAAATCCATAGACGAGAACTTTAGTACGCGCCACGGGCAATCCCATCATTAGAGCCGATTGCTCGTTCCCACCAATGGCATAAATGGCTCGCCCAAATGCCGTGTAGTGCGCTAAAAAAATTGCCAGCGCCAAGAGCGCTAGCGCTACCAACACACTAGGAGAAATAAAGCCACCAAACAGCGCTATCTGCGTTTGCGACATACGGGTAAAAAAGTCATTCTCAATCGTGATGGAATTGATGCTAATGACATAGCACAAGCCTCTAGCTAAGAACATTCCGGCCAATGTCACAATAAACGGCTGTAATTTAAAGTACTCAATTACAGCGCCCATAATAATCCCAAACATAAAGCCAAACGTCAGGACCAAAGGAATTACAATCCATGCCGACCAATGCCACGTTTGCAGCAAAAATCCGCATAACAACGTGGTCAACGCCAATACCGAACCTATCGATAAGTCGATCCCGCCAGACAGAATCACAAATGTCATCCCTATCGATAGCACCAGTAAATAAGCGTTATCGATCAGCAAATTAAAAACCACCTGCACAGCAAAAAACCCAGGGAGGAACAATCCACCGACCACAAACATCAGCAGCACTAAGATGGCGGTAGCAATGGAAGTAAAAGCCGGTGATTTTGTAAGAACTAAATAATTACTCATAGTCGAGTGGACGCCGATTTTTTAACAGGCGCAGCATTAAACAGTGATCGAACTTCGCACCAAATTGGTTTTAATTCAGAGCTTTGTGATACACATACGACCACCACTACGATTGCTTTAATAATCATATTTAGTTCAGGAGCGGCACCAAGCGAATAAATGGTGTACGTCAATGTTTGAATAATCAACGCACCGATCACCGACCCCACCAAACTGAATTTGCCGCCATCGAGTGAGGTACCACCCAAGGTCACCGCTAAAATCGCATCCAACTCGAGTAGCAGCCCGATATTATTGGCATCGGCGCTTTTAATATTTGAGCAAATCAGCACTCCCGCCAATCCAGCACAAAGACTGCACAACACGTAGGCAAACACAATCAACAGCGCTGCACGGATGCCCACAAGACGGGCCGCGACCGGATTAATCCCAATGGTTTGAATGAACAATCCCAAAGCAGTTTTTCTGATTAGTAAAGTGAGTGCAACAAAGACCACAGCAACAATATACAAAGAAAACGGTAAGCCCAAAAAATAACCCGAACCAAGAAAAAAGAAGGGCTGATAGGCGACCGATTGAATTTGGCCGTCCGTCAGTAACTGCGCTAATCCGCGCCCTCCGACCATCAAAATCATCGTAACAATAATCGGTTGCAA
>Ga0209067_10000511_pt1 | contig 24753 bp, 24 predicted proteins | sample ColStrG_CSR_2013_FD_187199 | JGI IMG/M metagenome (GOLD analysis project Ga0209067, IMG submission 187199) | Freshwater sediment microbial communities in response to fracking from Pennsylvania, USA - Cold Stream Run_MetaG_CSR_2013 (SPAdes)... | ecosystem: Environmental > Aquatic > Freshwater >... | reverse complement strand
TGGCGGTAGTAGGCGCGTCGCTCGGCCGAGTCACTGCGACGCTTCAAGCTTCCCCACGTCACCGAGAGCCGCGCCTCGGCGATGAAGTGGTACATGTTCTCGATGAGGGGATTGTGCGAGGCGCGGACGAAGGCCTGGTGCAGGGCGAGGTCCCACTTCTCGAACTCATCGAAGTCGGCGGCGTTCTCGCCACCGACGAGACAACGTTCGATCTCGGCGAAGTCGCTGGCGGTGGCGTTCTCCACCGTCGCCGCGAGCGCGGCGGGTTCGATCAATAACCGGGCGGTCATCACGTCGGCGGGACTGACGTTGCCGACGACCGATGCGGCGATGGAGGCTCCGACTTCCACCCCCAACACGGTGTCGGGATCGCGGCGCAGGAACGTGCCGCGACCCACTTCACGCGAGACGACACCTTCGCTCTCGAGCAGGGACATGGCGTTGCGGATGGTGGTGCGCGACAGACGGAGCGCCTGGGCGAGTTCGCGTTCGGTGGGCAGGCGCTGACCGTTGCGCAGACCAGTGTGCGTGGCGGACATCAAGATGTTGTCGGCCACGTCCCTCATCTGATCATTCGACACCGTTGTCATCTCGCTCCTTTCCCACTTCCTGTCGGCGACTCACTGCGACCAACTATAGCGACCAATCCTACCAATATGACGGCCATGTTACGGAATATTCTCGAAATATTTCCGCGAAGTGATTGACAATCCCTGGTGCAGACCGTATAGTTCGCAGACGTACTAATAACCAATTCAACCAATATGGTTGGATTTCGACGGGGGAGCATCAATGAGGTTTGCGACGATTAGGACGCCACGCGGCCTGCGACTGCACGTGAAGGGGACCGAAGGCTACGTGGACCTCGCCGACGCGACCGGCGATGCGTCGCTCTCGACGCTCAACGGACTGGCCGAGGGTGGCGACGCCGCACTGGCCGCCGCTCGTGGCGTCACCGACCAAGCCGGGACGCACTACGAGGGCACCGACTTCGGACCGCTGACCCCCAACCCGCCGCGGGTGTTGTGCCTTGGTGTCAACTACGCCGACCACGCCATTGAGGGCGGCCGGGCCGTGCCGACCTGGCCCGAGTCCTTCGTCCGCGGTGCCGGCAGCGTGATCGGCGCCTTCGACGACTTCGTCAAGCCGGCGCTGAGTCAGCGCATGGACTACGAGGCCGAGCTCGCCATCATCATCGGCAAGGGCGGTCGCTACATCAAGGCCGACGACGCCTTCGACGCGATCCTGGGCTACTCGGTGATGAACGACGGTTCCGCGCGCGAGTGGCAGCGCGCCGCGACCCAGTGGACGCCGGGCAAGAACTTCGAGGGCACCATGCCCATCGGGCCCGAGCTGGTGACCAACGACGAGGTCAACGTCAATGACTTGGCGATCCGCTCGATTCTGAACGGCAACGTCATGCAGGACGCGCGCACCTCCGACATGATCGTCAGCGTCGCGCGCGCCGTCGAGTACTTCTCCTCCTTCACCACCTTGCGTCCGGGCGACGTGATCGCGAGCGGGACGCCCGGTGGCGTCGGCTTCGCGCGCACGCCACCGGTGTGGCTCACCCCCGGCGACACCATTGAGGTGTTCATCGAGGGTGTGGGCACCATCTCGAACAAGGTGGTGGCCGAGGAGGGAGCACCCGAGGACTGGCCGTGGATGCCGCTCAAGGCGGACACCACGTCGTTCTAGGGGCCGAAGTCTGCAGTTCCTGCAGTAGCAGTAAGAAGTATCACAACAACTATGGGGGGGAATACATGAATGGAATGTCATTGACGTGGTCGGGCACTCCGGCCGCGCGAATGCGTAAGAGGTTGGCGTTGCTCGTGGCCGTGATGGCGCTTGTGGCGGCCACCATCGGTCTGCCGGGGACGGCCCAAGCCAAGACGGTGTCGCACGCGACGATGTCGAAGGCGGCACTGACGATTCCGGTCGTCGCGCCGTTCACCGGTGTCGACGCGGCGCTCGGTCCGAAGTACGAAACGGCGTGCCTGGCGGCGACGCAGAACATCAACAGCCTGGGCGGCGTGCTGGGACACCAGATCAACTGCAAGACGGTCGACACCCGTGGTGACCCCGCGGACGCCGTGCCGGCCGTGGGCCAGATGTACGCCACGACGAAGAACATCGCCTTCGTGATTGGCTGCACCTCGGACGAGGCCTCGACGGTGGTGCCGATTTTCGGTTCCAACAAGACGGTGTCGTTCTGCATGACCGGTGAGTCGGAGTTCGACGCGGTCAAGTTCCCGTACTTCTTCCGTTTGGTCCCGCCGGACGCCGCTGACGCGGTCGCCATGGTGGCCATCGCGAAGGTCAAGGGCTACAAGAAGATTGCTCTCGCGTTCGGTAACGACGCTGGTTCGCAGACCTTCGTGCAGCCGGCCATCGACGCCATCGGCAAGGTCAAGGGCATGTCCATCGTCTCCAACCAGACGCTCGACATCAAGTCCACGACCTTCCAGACCGAGGCGCAGGCCATCGTCGCCGCGCACCCTGACGCCATCCTCATGGAGGCGCTCGGCGCCGCCGGTGTGGCGATCTTGAGCGAGGTGTACCAGTTGAACGGCAACAAGATGATCCCGGTCATCGGTACCTCGGCGATGATCGACCCGACGTTCTACTCGGGCATCACCAAGGCGGTCGGTGTGTCGACCTTCATCAACAACTTCGACGCGGACAACCAGGTGTCGACCGGCGCTACTCCGGCCTACCCGTTGTTCAAGAAGCTGGTGTTGGCGCAGTCCGGCAAGGTCAAGGGTGTCGGTAACTTCTCGACGCTGCTCTCGGCCAATGGCACGGTGCACCTGTACGACGGCATCAACCTGGCCGCGCTGGCCATGGTGATGTCGGGATCCACCTCGGGCTCGGTCTACAAGGCGGACATCCTCAAGATCGCGTCGGGTGCTCCCGGTGCCGTCACGGTGACCTCCTTCCAGGCCGGTGTCAAGGCGCTCAAGGCCGGTAAGAAGATCCACTACTTGGGTGTCGGTGGTACCTACCAGTTCGACGCGTTCCACACGTCGTTCGGTGCCTTCGAGGACACGCGCTTCACGGCGACTGGCGGCACCACGAACGCCGGCACGCTGAGCGCTGCGTTGCTCAACAGCCTGTAATACCTCGGGGAGGGATGACCTCGGCAACAATGGCGTTGCCGAGGTCATCCATTCTCCGGTTCACTGTTCTTCGTCTACGCATTTGAAGTACGGGGCGTGTCCCCTTCGTTCGTAGTGCAGATCGATTCGTAAAGGAACGTTGTCTCCCTTGAGTGTCTTCATGTCATCATTCGGGTTCGGCCTGATAACCGCGGCGGTCCTCGCGATCGCCACGGTGGGCTTTACCATGCAATTCGCCGTCACCAACGTGCTCAATCTGGCCTACGGGTCGATCATGATCAACAGTGCTTTCGTGACCTATTACGTCAACCAACACGGAGTGACTCCCTGGGTGGCGCTCATCGGTGGCGTGGCCACCGGAGCCATCGCCTCGTGGTTGCTGAACCGGTTCGTCTACACGCCCTTCCAGCGGCGTAATCTCGCGCCGATCACGGTGGTGATCGTGTCGCTGGGTATCGACCTCATGGGTACCTTCGGTCTCCAAGCCATCGTGGGTGGTGGGTACGTCTCGTTCTCGCAGAGTCAGGGGCACGAGTACCACATCTTGGGAATGTTCCTCAGCGGTCTGCAACTCATCATCCTGGGCATTTGCGCGGTGGTGCTGGTGGGCATCCACTGGTTGCTGCGCTACACCCGTTTGGGCAAGGCCATGCGCGCGACGTCGGCCAATAAGAACCTCGCGCGCAACTCGGGCATCAAGACCCAATTCATCATCTCCACGACGTGGCTCATCTCGGGTGCGCTCTGCGGACTCGCCGGCACGGTGTTCGCGATGAACGCCGGAGTCTTCGAGGCCACCAGTGCCCAGCTCTACATCGTCCTGCTGCTGTCGGCCATGTTCCTGGGAGGCCCGGGCGAGCCCTACGGCGCCATGTTCGGCGCCCTCACGATCGGATTGTCGACGGAAATCAGCGCCGCCTACATCAACCCGCAGTACAAGGAAGTCATTGCGTTCGTCGTGCTCCTGGGCATGCTGACGTTCCGACCCTTCGGAATCTTTGGAAGCGAGAAGACTAACTAATGGGTGCTTACGGTTTCTACATTGCCATTGTCCTGGTGTACGCCGCGGTGGACGCCATGGCGTGCCTCGGGTTGAGCATCGAGTTCGGCGTGGCCGGTATCTCGAACTTCGGTTTCATCATCTTCCAGTCCATCGGGGCGTACGCGGCCGCGGTGCTGTCGATGCCGCCGGCGAGTTCCTCGAACGGCGGGTTCCAGAAGTACGTGCTGGGGTGGCACCTGCCTTGGCCGTTCCCCTGGATCGGTGCGGCGATCGCCGGTGGGCTGCTCGCCATCCCGTTCGTCTTCATCGTCGGCAAGCGTCTGCGCGGCGACTTCGCCGCCGTGGGTCTGCTCGTCTCGGCGGTGTTGTTGAACCTGCTGGTCACCAACTACGTGCCGCTCCTCAACGGCGACGCGGGTATCTCCCTGGTGCCCGCGCCCTTCCAGAGCTACTGGAACCCCCAGAGTCTTGGATATCAGTTCGCCTACGGTGGGGTCTCCCTGCTGTTGGCCGCACTGGTGTACTTCGTGGTGAACCGCGTCACCGAGTCCCCCTACGGTCGTTCGCTGCGCGCCATGCGCGACAACGACATCGTGGCCGACTCGCTGGGTAAGGACCTGCGCATGCAGCGCACCAGCATCTTGATCCTGGGTGGCGCCATCGCCGGTCTGTCCGGCGCGATCTTGGTGGGCTTCATCACCCTGTGGGCGCCGGGCGCCTGGGGGTACGCCGAGACCATCGTGCTGTTCGCGGCCATCATCATCGGTGGCGCCGGCAATCACAAGGGCGCGATCCTGGGCGCCATCTTGGTGCCGGTGGGCTTCGAAGAGATCACCCGTTACTTGCCGCCGGTGGGCAACCCCGAGTTGATCCCGGCCCTGCAGTGGGTGGCCATTGGTCTGCTCATCGTGTTGTTCCTCTGGTTCCGTCCCGACGGCATCCTGCCGGAGAAGCGTCGCATCTTGAGCGGCAACAAGAACGCTCCGCCGCCGGCGCCGACCAAGGCCGACGACGAGTCCGACGCCTTGATCAAGATCGGCAACATTGACGAGCTGAACTTCCGTGAGCTGCTGCGACTCGGCGAGCCGGTGAACGACCACCGCGTCATCTTGTCCACTAAGGGCCTCACCAAGTCCTTCAACGGTGTGACCGTCGTCTCGGACGTGTCGATCGACATCCTCCAGGGCCGTCTCACCGGCATGATCGGTCCCAACGGGGCGGGGAAGTCGACCACGCTGGCGATGCTGGCGGGGACTCTGCCCTCCTCGGGCGGTCAGATCTTCTACGAGGGCAACGACATCACGTCGCTGTCGTCGCACAAGCGCGCGCAGGCGGGTCTGGTGCGCACCTTCCAATTGGCGAGCGAGTTCAAGAAGTTGACCGTGCTCGAGAACCTGGTCTGCGCGATTCCCGGTCAGTCGGGCGACACGTTCTTCGGCTCGCTGCGCGGCAAGCGCATGTGGGGTGCCGAGGACCGCGAGAATATCGAGCGGGCCAAGGAGGTGCTGTCGGGCTTCGGCCTGAGCCAGTACGCCGACGCGTACGCGGGGGGTCTCTCGGGCGGTCAGCGACGTCTGGTGGAGATCATGCGCGCCCTGCTCGCCCAGCCCAAGGTGTTGTTGCTCGACGAGCCCATGGCCGGGGTGCACCCGAACCTGGCGCACAAGATCGGTAACCAACTCACCAAGTTGTGCGAGGGTGGGATGACCATCGTGATGGTGGAGCACGAACTCTCGATCATGGACGCGTTCTGCGACCCGGTGATCGTCTTGGCCGAGGGTCAAGTATTGGCCCAGGGAACCATGGCGGAACTCCGTCAAAAGGAAGAAGTAGTGGAGGCGTACCTTGTCGGTTGAACTCTCAGCGAAGGGCCAAGTGCTCACGGCCACCAACGTCGCCGCGGGCTACGACGGCCGAGCCATCGTCAGTGGCATCACCATCGAGGCGACCCCGGGCAAGGTGATCTCCATCGTCGGCCCCAACGGATCGGGTAAGTCCACGTTGCTCAAGTCACTCGTCGGAGTCGTGAAGGTGCTCGATGGTTCGGTGACCGTGGGTTCCACCCCGATCACCAACATGCCGCCCGAAGAGGTCGCGAAGATCGGGGTCGGGTACGTACCGCAGATCGACGACGTCTTCCCGCCGCTGTCGGTCAAGGAGAACCTGGAGATCGGCGGGTACTTGCTCAAGCGCCACGAGATCCACGAGCGCATCGAGGCGGTCCTCGAATTCTTCCCCAAGCTCAAGGTCATGATGTCGCGCAAGGCCGGCAAGCTCTCCGGTGGTGAGCGCAAGATGCTGGCCATGGGTCGCGTCTTGATGTTGTCACCCTCGGTGCTCGTGCTCGACGAGCCCACGGCCAACTTGGCACCCATCGTGGCGACGCAGTTGCTCGAGGAATACATTCGCGGTTTCGCCAACTTCGGATCGACGGTTCTGTTGGTCGAGCAACGGGCCAAGGCGGCGCTGCGCATCTCGGACCACACCTACGTCTTGGGTGGCGGCCGGGTGGTGCTCGACGGTCCGCCCGAGGACCTGGCCCAGAACCCCATCTTCGTCGAGTCCTTCCTCGGTGGCGGCGCCACGGCGCATCGTCCCACGGAGTGACGACGCGGGATCGACCCGGGGCGACTCGCACCCTCACGTAGACTCGGATTTATGACCTCCTCCTCAGCAACCATCGTCGTCTGTGACGGCGACGAAACCGGTCAGGAACTCCTCGTCGAGTCCCTGCGCGCCATGACGCCCGAACTACTCGGCGTCAATCTGAACTTCGTGAACTACGACCTCTCCCTGGAGAATCGCCGAGCGACGAACAACGACGTCGTGCGCGAAGCGGCGGCCGCGATGGTCGAAGCCGGGCTCGGTCTGAAGGCCGCGACGGTCACGCCACCCGAGATCGGGGGAGTGGGTTCACCCAATCGCTTGTTACGTGAGGGCATCGGTGGCTCGGTCATCGTGCGCACCGGTCGACGGATCCCCGGCGTGACCCCGCCGGTGGTGGGCACCAACGCGCCCATCATCGTGGTGCGCATGGCGGTGGGCGACGCCTACGGCGCCGCCGAGGGCCGCGACGGCGACGCGGGTAGTACCGCGGAGAGCGCGTGGCGCACCGAACGCATCGAGCGCAGCGTGTGTCGCAGCGTGGCCGAGTACGCCTTCGTGGCCGCCGAGGCCAGCGGGGGGCTCGTCTACGGCGGGCCGAAGTGGACCGTGTCGCCGACCTACGAGGGAATGCTCAAGGAAGAGATGGATGACGCCGCCGCGCGCCACCCCGGTGTGGCGTACCACCCCGCACTGATCGACACCACCTACGCCGGACTGATGACCGAGATCCACGACCGGACGCTGGTGATCCCAGCCCTCAACCGTGACGGCGACTGCTTGAGTGACTTGGTGCTGGCCATGTTCGGTTCGATCGCCGGCGCCGAGTCGGTGCTGATGTCGCTCGACGAGAATCTTCGCCCCAAGGTCGCCATGGCTGAGGCGCCGCACGGCACGGCACCCTCACTGCAGGGCAAGAACGTCGCCAATCCGATGGCCATGCTCCTCGCGGGGGCGGCGCTGCTCGACCAGGCCGCCGCACGACTGGGTGATAGCGCGTTCCGCGACGCGGGTACGCGACTGCGCAACGCCACCTTGGAAGGTGCGGCCGAGGGCTTTCGCACCTTCGACCTCGGCGGAGACTCCACCACCAGCGGCGTCGTCGACGACGTCATCGCTCGACTGCGCGCCTCGAAGTAGGCCGCCCTAGGCGCTCACCGCCAATTTGATGGTGGTGACGAGGCCAATGGTGACGACCAGGGTGCGCACCATCTTGGGTGAGAGCCGGCGGATCAACAAGGTGCCGAGCCATCCCCCCACCAGGGCGCCGACCATGAGTACCAGGACCGCTTGCACCGACAAGTGTCCGCGCACGACGAAGACGACGCTGGCGATGGCGTTGATGACCAGGGCCAGGGCGACGCGCAATCCGTTGAGAACGTTGATGTCGTAGGGCAGGGTCAGGGCCATCACCGCCAGAAGGACGATACCGAGCCCCGCGCCGAAGTAGCCCCCGTACATCGCGGCGACGAAGACGCCGGCGAAGAGCGGGCGACGCCGTACGGCACCCTCGTCGCTGGTACGTCTCATCTTCGCCAGCAATTTGGTGATTCGCGGCGCGGCCGCGAAGAGGAGGGTGGCGCCGCCAATCAACCACGGCACGACGAGTGAGAAGGTGCGGTTGCTGCCGATGAGCAACAATGCGGTGCCGGCGACCGAACCGACGACGCAGGTGGGTACCAATTCCTTCAGGAGCGTGCGGTGCACCGTGAGTTCGTGGCGGAATCCGCGAATTCCCCCGAAGGTGCTCGGGACGACCCCCACCGCGGACGACATATTGGCGGTCAGCGACGGCAGCCCGACCGCGAGAAGAGTGGGAAAACTGAGGAACGTCCCGCCGCCGGCGATGCCGTTGGAGATGCCGGCGGCGCACCCGGCGAGGAAGATGACGATCACCTTCCACGTCAGCGGCAAGGTGGCGGCGTACACCGGTTAGCTACGCGTTACTCGAGGACGAGGGCTTAACGTGACGCGCCGGCGAGTTGTTCACGCGAGGCCCGTCGATGAAAGACCGTCTCGCCCCAGATGACCACGAAGGCCAGGACGCCAATGGGCAGGACGGGAGCGAACCGCGGCACGTGGACGGCGAGGACCGCCCCGAAGGCCGCCCCGACGATGAGGGCGAGGAGGATGAAGACGCTGCGGCCCGGGACCGGATCCTTTCGCTTCGCCATTCCCGCGATGACTTGAGTGAGCGTGCCGGTGAGGTACGTCGTCGAGAGTCCGCTGATGCCGAATCGCAGGATCGCGGCGCTCTGAATCCCCAACGCCACCGCGTTCACGCTCAACATGGCGTACTCCTCGCGACCGACGGGCGCCGCGGCCACCAGTTCCCACCACGTCGCGAAGATGCACAAGACGACGAGTTCGAGGACGAGCGCCTTCAAGATGGCGCGGGGCCAGAGGTGGTCGTTCTCCTGGGCGTGTCCGGCGACGCGCGCGCCGATCAGACTCCCCGCGACGTAGCCCACGAAGGCGATACCGGTGTGGATGGCGAGCGAGACGTCGCCCTTGCCGGCCGCGACCCCGAGTAACACCATGTTGCCGGTCATCACGCTGGTGAAGACTCCGCCCAAGCGAGTGAAGCCGATGACGTCAATCGATCCCGTCACGAGGGTGAGCAAGATGATGAGCGCATCGCGTTGGCGCACCGGTGTCCAGAAGGAAGTAGTTCCCATGTTGCTTAGTCACCCCTCACCGCGCGAGCGGCCCCCGCGCTAGTGAGTGGTGAGGGGTCACCACCGGCCAGCGACTGCTTGATGTTTGCGATACGCACCGCCTCGCCACCGACCGCGCAGGGCGCGACACTCGCGAGGTTCGAACGCGCCGCCGCTCCGTGTGACACCCCGTGGGACGACGGCGGAACGGCGTGAGTTCTCACTGTTGAAGTGTACCGAGAAAATCCCTGTGAATAGGGAAAATTAGGGGAACGGCTGCCACTCGCTCCGGGCGAGAATGGTCGAATTGGTCGCGCGTCGGGGGCCGTGTCGCGACGACCCGATGGCGCGCGTACGAAACCCGAGCGATGCACCTTCGCATCACAGTTTGCGAGTCAATGATTAATGGTGAAGCCTCGTGGCGATCGCCATCGGGTGACTCGGCAGCGTCGATGGGTGACGCGCACTCCCTCACGGTTGGTTGTCAACGAATCTTCTCGCCAGTCTTAGGACCTTCTTAGAGCGCCGAACTAAACATGTCCGGTGAACAATCCGCTCTCCCTTATCCCTCCGGTGCGCCGTCGCGCTCACGGCCGTCGCGGAGGCGCCACGTTGGGGACGCGCACCATCGCGGTCGCGCTGCTCGCCGTCGCCAGCACCAGCGTCACCCTCGTGGCGAACTCGGGTGCCGCCACCACCGCTTCGCGCCTCGTGACGACGTCGTCTCGCGCGACCGCCCCGCGCCTCACGACCCTGGCGCGACCGGCCAATCTGGCGCCCTTCGTCACCCCCGCTCTCGCGGGCGAGGGTGTCTTTCGACCCGCTGGACGCCCTGTCCAGGGACACAGCGCCATCTTCACGACGACGATTCGCCCACTTAACAATCCGACCACCGTGGCGGGCGTGGCGTGGATCGACACGAATCTGTTGAGCGCGCGTCTCTACTCGGGGAGTCTGAGCCCCGGGGGTTTCTTCTGGAAGTACACCGCCCCGGTGTCGCGCGCCGCGTCACAATCACTCGTGGCCGCTTTCAATGGCGGTTTCTTGTTGAAGGACTCCCACGGTGGGTACCTGAGCGAGGGCCACCTGGTCGCGCCCTTGGTGAACGGAGCCGCGTCGCTCGTGATCTACAAGAACGGATCGATGACCGTCGGACAATGGGGACGCGACGTCTCGATGAACGCCAACGTCGTCGCGGTGCGCCAGAACCTCACCTTGCTGGTCGACCACGGCGCGCCGGTGCCCGGTCTGCAACGCACCGACGTGGCTCGCTGGGGTTTCTCGCTCAACAATCAAATCGACACGCCGCGTTCGGCATTGGGGCTGACCGCCAGCGGCGCCCTGGTCTACGTGGAGGGGGAGATGAACATCGTCGACCTCGCTCGCATCTTGGTGCGCGCCGGCGCGGTGCGTGCCATGGTGCTCGACATGAATCCCCTCTGGCCGGTCTTCGCGACGTTCGCCCCCGCGACGCCCACGGGCTTCGCGGGACCCGGTAACGGGACCGACCTCACGCCAACGATGATCCAACCGCCCGGACGATTCTTCGAGACGCGCTACTCACGCGACTTCATCACCCTCTCAGCGAGGTAGTCACCGCCGCGCGACCTAGCATCGCGGTGTGGAACTCAGTGTGGTCATTCTGCCCTGCGCCCGGTGGGCCGAGGCGTCGACCCAGTGGCGACTCGCTGACGAGTGGGGACTCCACGCCGGCTACACCTACGACCACCTCTCGTGGCGCGAGCCCTTTCGCGAGGGGCCGTGGTTCACCATGGTGCCGACGCTGGTCGCCGCCGCGGGTGTGACCTCTAGGTTGCGCCTCGGCCCGCTGGTGACGTCACCCAATTTTCGCCACCCCCTCCTCCTCGCCAAGGACCTGATCGCCCTGGACGACATCTCGGGTGGGCGCGTCGTCGTCGGGGTCGGCTCGGGGGGCACGGGCTTCGACGCGACCACCCTGGGCGCCACCCCGTGGTCGCGCGGCGAACGTCACGCCCGCTTCGACGAGTTCACCCGCGCTCTCGACCAACTCCTGCGCGAGTCTCGTACGACGCGCGAGGGGGAGTACTACCCGGTGCGAGAGTCGCGCCAATTACCCGGCCCGGTGCAGTTACCGCGTCCGCCGCTCTACGTGAGCGCGTTGGGCCCGAAGTCGCTGGCGCTCTGCGCCGAGCTGGCGCAAGGGTGGGTGAGCTTCGGTGATCCGTCGGGGGGCGCCACGACGTCGACCTACGCGGCGGTGCGCGGCCAGGTGGCGTTGTTGAACGATCACCTCGCGGCGCACGGACGCTCGCCGGAGTCGATGCGACGCCTCCTCCTCGATTTCGCCGCCGACGAGTCGCCCCTCAGTTCGTGGGACGCGTTCGTGGACTGGGCCGGGCGCTACCGGGCCCTGGGGTTCGATGAGGTGGTGGTGCACTGGCCGGTCGCGCAGACGCCCTTCGACTACGACGTCGATCTTTTCGAGCGCGTCTGCGTCGAGGGGCGCGAACTGTTGTCGCGCTGGGGTTGACTCAGTCCGCGCCGAGGAGGTACATCTCCTGGGCCGCGGCCGACAGCGACTCGCGCGCGCGCGGGTCGGCGGCGTTTTCGATCAACGACTTGGCCTGCGAGCGTTGGGAGAATCCGAAGATGGGCGCGATGCCCTGTTCGGTGATGATGACCGAGTGCTGGAACGAGCAGACCGGATCGGCGAGGATGGGCACGATGTTGGAGCTCTGGGACTTCTCGTGCCAGGACCGGAGGGCCAGCACCGCTTGTCCGCCGCGCGAGTGCAGGGCGCCGGAGACGAAGTCGGGCTGACCACCGAATCCCGAATAGATCCGACCGCGGACGAAACTGGCGTTCGACTGGGCGTAGAGGTCGACCTGCAACGCGGTGTTGATGGACAACATCGCCGGTTGATCGGCGATGCGCGCCGGGTTGTTGGCGACCTCCGTACGGCGCATCACGAGTCGGGGATTCTCGTCCACCCATTCGTAGAGTTCGGCGCTCCCGAAGAGAAAGGTGGACGTCATCAGACGGCTCACGTCCAGGGCGCCGGCACGGTCGAGCCGCATGATGCCGTCGGAGACCATCTCGGACCAGACCCCCAAGTGGCGGTGGTGGTGCATCTGGTCGAGGGCGGCGTCGGGGACCTGTCCGATGCCGGTCTGTAGCGTGGCACCGTCGCTGGCCAACGACGCGACGTTCTCGCCGATCACGCGCGCGGCGTCGTCGGGCTCGCGCTCGACCGGCGAGGGCAGCGCGGCGTCCACCTCGATGGCGAGGTCGATGTCGTCGACGATGATCTCGGCGTCGCCGAAGGTGTAGGGCATGTGGGCATTCATCTGCGCGACGACCAGGCCACCACGGCGGCGCACCTCCTCGAGGGCCGCGGGCAGCAGGTTGCACTCGATGCCGAGGGAGACCTTGCCGTTACGCGGCGTGGAGGTCTGGATCATCACCACGTCGGGCGGTCGGCTGGTGGCGAAGAGCCGCGGCACCAGCGACAAGCGCATCGGGAGATACTTGAGGTCGTCGTCGGAACGCACCCCGGTCCCGACGAAGGGAGTCTCGGTGATGATGCCCTCGCGACGTGGCCAACCGGCTTGGGGATTGAGGACGAAGAAGCGAAAGGTCGGAATCTTCTCGACGGCCAGGTGGACCAGCTCCCAGGGGGTGGCGAAGTTACCCGAGACGACGATGCGCGGCTCGTCGGGGCCGAGGGCCTCAAGTCGATCACCGACGACGCTCAGGGGGACTATCTGCATGGCAACACCTTTCTCGTGTCACCAGTGTCGCAGGCGTTGTCCCCGGCACGGACGCGAAATCACCGATATGGGCATTTGGTCCCCGTGGAGATGGGACCCATCTGTCACCCGCTCAGGCGGAGGCCGACTCCTCGGCCACCTGGCGGTGGATCTCCGCCATGTCGAGGGCCGCCGCCTTCTCCACCAGATCGGTCAGCGCCGATTCGGGCAGCGCACCGGCTTGGCTGAAGATGACGACTTGTTCGCGAATGATCATCAGTGTGGGAATCGACATGATGTTGAACGAGGCGGCGAGCGCCTGCTGGTCCTCGGTGTCGACCTTGGCGAAGACGGCGTCGGGATAGAGGGTGGAGACCTTTTCGTAGACCGGCGCGAAGCTGCGGCACGGTCCACACCACGACGCCCAGAAGTCGACGAGAACGAGGTCGTTGTTGGAGACGGTCTCTTCGAAGTTCTCGGTAGTGATGTTGATAGTTGCCACGCGGGCCTCCTTGCTCGAACGCCACCTTAGCGGCGACCCCTCACAGTATACCCGTGGGGGTATCAGTCGTGACGGCTGATGGTCACCGTGACCGCGTCGGGTGACGCGACCTTGGCCCGTGGCGCGTCCGCGCCGGGGCCGTGGGGATTGAGCCAGTCAATCACGTCGAGGGCACCGTAGTCACCGTCACGGGCGAGCAACACGATGTCCTCGACCCGGTCGCCGCTGGTCACGAGCGGTGCTTCCACCGAGCCGTCGCGGCGGACCTGGGGGAGGCCGCAGGTGGCCAGCAGACCGTTGCACAGGCAGGTGGTGTTCTGAGAGGGGGCCTCGCCCCCCTTGCGCACGTAGTGGGTCTCGGGCTCCGCGGCGCAACGGTACGCGGTCGCCCCGTGGTCGTCGAGGTAGGCCTCGCGCAAGTAGCCCAGGTCGCAGTGGCGCTCGCGCGCGGCGAGGATGTCGGGGTCCGCCAAGGTGCCGGGCACGTCGACGACCTTGAAGGGGTAGCCGGTCGACGAGGCCGAGAGGGAGGTCGTGACGCGCACGGGCCCGCGCGCCGCGTCGTCGAGGATCCGCCGACGCAGACCGTCGTCCATGCCCGATTCGCGACAGTACGCGAAGAGGGTGCCCACCTGCACCCCGGCCGCGCCCAGGGCGAGGGCGTCGGTGACGTCACGGGCGCGCGTCACGGCGCCGCCGATCCAGTAGGGGACGCCGAGCTGATTCATCACGTCGAAGTCGACGGCGTCGCGGGGTCCGTACACCGGACCACCCTCGTCGTCGAGGGCGAAGGCGCCGCGCGGCGGGGCGTTGTGCCCGCCGGCCGCCGGTCGCTCCACCACGAATCCGTCGACGGGTCCGTTGGAACGCTTCAGCAGGGCCGTCGCCAAGACGTGGGAACTCACGATCCCCACGAATCGAGGCGTGCGCAGCGTCGCGCCCGGCTGGTAGCGCGTCGGGTCGAACGTCATCGTCGAGGCGGGATGATCACTGGCGGCACCGGTCACGGTGAGGGGCGTCGTGGTGAGACGCGCGTGCGCCAAGTCGTCGAGCACACCCGGGATGTGCGTGGGGACCCCCGCTCCCATCATGACGTAGTCGACGCCGGCCAGCATGGCCCCGTAGAGCGAGGCGGCGGTCGGGACCTGGACCTTGGTGAGCAGATTGATGCCGACTGGTCCACCGTGGCCGCGCTTGGCCAGGGCCACTTCGACGAAGTTGGCCAGGACCACGAGATCCAGCGCGCTCGCCGGGCTGGCGGCGCTGAGCATGGGGCTCGTCCGGTAGGGCGCGCCCGACACGCGTCGCACCGAGGCGTACCGGTGGAGGACCGTCTCGACCACCGCGGGGTCGGGGAAGGTGTCGAGAACGGCGCGTAACTCGTCGTCGACGCCCTCGTCTTGGAGGCGACGGATGAAGACGGTGTCGAGCGCGGTGGCCGACACCACGCCGATCTGACCGGCGCGGGCCACGGCCCGGGCCAGACGCCAATTCGAGATGGCGATACCCATGCCACCTTGGATCAACCAGGGGGTGGCGATCGGTGACGTGGTGTCCATCGCTGCATCCTTCGTGCCGGTGCGACGAACGTCACAGTGGCGTTGGCCCAGTCTAGGTGTCGCTGGAAACTCGTTCGGATACAAATGAATTGACGAAAGTCCCGTGGTGACGGGCTCGTCGCCGGGGCGATAGCATCGCCCTGACCACCGGCAAGGACTGAACATGACCGCTACCGTAGACATCCTGACCACCGGCTACGCCGACGACCGCGTCGCCTCGAGCGTGGTGCTGGTGCGTGAGAACGACGCGATCATCATCGTCGACCCGGGAATGGTCGCGTCGCGGTCTCGTATTCTCGATCCGCTGCACGCGCTCGGCGTGCACGAGGATGACGTCACCGACGTGATCTTTTCGCACCACCACCCCGACCACACCCTCAACGCCGCGCTCTTCCTCCACGCCCGGTATCACGACGTGTGGGCGACCTACCTGGACGACGACTGGGGCGACCGCCTCGACGTGATCGAGGGGGCCCCCTCGGTGTCGCTGCTCGACACGCCCGGACACACGCACGAGGACATCTCGACCTTGATCGTCACCGACGAGGGACTGGTCGTGTGTACGCACCTGTGGTGGTCGGTGGAGGGGCCCGAAGTCGACCCGCGGGCCGTCGATCAATCCCTCCTGGAATCCTCGCGGGCCACCGTCCTCGCCCTGGCTCCGATGATGATCATCCCGGGACACGGAGCTCCGTTCGCACCGAGTGACTTGGCTCGCTGACGTGGCGCCGCGCTGGACTGCCTCACTGGTGCGCAGTCGCGTGGCGATGTGGTTGATCTTTGGTCTCTATTTGTTCAGCGCCCTCGCGGTGGACGGGGTCTCGAAGACCGCCGGCCTGGTCATGTTGATCCTCGGCGTGGTGGTCCTGGCGGCGGTGTTCGTGAAGGTGCGACCGCGCAGCGGTCAATACGCCATTTCAACCCAATGCGAGAAATGCGAGGCGTCGTTGCAGGGAGTGGGTGGCATGCCACGCGCGACGTGCCACCACTGTGGGCAACGCCAATCGTGGTCCCGACAGCGCTAGTCGCTGGGCCCCACGTGGGGAGGAGGTTCACACTGACGAGATCTCGCCTGTTCGGCGACGCCCCCTCGTGTCGACGAGTCCTCCTTGACATCGATACTCATCAATGTAGAGTGGGACATTGTATTGATAATTATCAATCTAAGGAGTGACCATGTCGCGACTGCAGTTAGCCCTGAACGTCTCCAATCTGGACGAAGCCATTGACTTCTACACCACGTTCTTCCGGACCGCCCCGGCCAAGGTGCGCCCGGGGTACGCCAATTTCGCGATCGCGGAGCCACCACTCAAGCTGGTGCTGTTCGAGGACCCCTCGGCGGGTGGCACCATCAATCACCTCGGCGTCGAGGTCGTCTCCACCGAGGACGTGGCCCGCGCGACGTCCTATCTGGCGTCGCAGGGTCTAGCGGTCGACGTCGAGGAGCGCACGACCTGCTGCCATGCGGTCCAGGACAAGGTGTGGGTCAATGGACCCGACGCGGCGCGCTGGGAGGTCTACACGGTGTTGGCGGACGTTCCTCACGAGGACGCCACCGCGTCACTGAACACGTCGGCGACCTGTTGCGTCAGTGACGAGACGACGGCCCCGGCCTGCTGCTGAGAAGCGCGGCGCTACTGGGGGAGGTGGGTGGCACGAAAGGCCAGGGACGTGCTCGGCGCCGCGAGGTGGAAGTTCGTCCCCCAGTGGCTGTAGTGAATGATGAACGTTTGGCGGACCCCGGCGACGATGTCACTGGCCACGACTTCGACGGGCACGTGAGGGCCGTCGAGTGCCACGTACACCGTTTCGGTGCCGGAGGCGAGCCCCAGGTGGATATTGGGCCGACCGTAGACGCCAATGACGCGGGTGTGGTTCAGCACCAGCGTCGGCGTGGTCTTGAGCGCGCCGGCCGGAGGAATCTCGCTGAGTAGCGACGCCATGACGATGCCCGCATTGAATCGGGCGAAGTTCGAGTTCGTGTGGTCGATCGCGATCCACCGGCCCGCCAGTGTGGGGGCGCTCACGCCGAATTGACTCTCGATGGCGACGGCGTTGTCGTTGAGGTACACGGTGGCGTGGATGACCTTCACCACACTGACCGCGGCCCCGATGTGCAACGTCTGTTGACCCGAGGTCGTCGCCGAGTTGACGACCGACGAGTAGACCTGGCCCGAGATGGTCGTGGTGGAGGTGGCCGTGCAACTCCCCATCGCCCGCGCCGCGCTGAGGGCGGTGGACATGATTTTCGATCCCGACTGCGTGGCGAAGTTCGAGGCGACGACGCCGGCGGCCCCGGCCGTCGTCGCGGGAGCGAGGGCGAGCGAGCCCAGCATCGCCGCGACGCTCAACACGCTCGCCGCCCGCGCTCCGAGCGAGCCGCGGACCGCGGTTCGCGGTCGTCGCCGGCGCGGCTGAGGAGAGGGAGGAGTGGTCATCACGGGTCAGGGGAGTTTCGTTCGGGTGATGGGTACCGCCCCGGCCGGCGCGCTGACCGCGACGCGAAGGCCCCAGTGCGAGAAGGTCACGGTGAGCGTGGTGGGTGTTCCCTGTGATCGGCCGGCCGCCGCCAACTCGATGGGCAGATACGGGGCCTGGGCGTGGAGGATGAGGGTCTCGGCCCCCTTGGTCAGGCCGAGCAGCGCGTTGGCGCCTCCCCGGACGATGATCACGGCGACGCCGTTCACGGTCGTGAGCGGTGAGCGGGTGAGCGGACCGACCGGGGCGACCTGGCTGAGCATCGAGGCCTGGAGCAGCCCCGTGGCGAGGGCGTGGAAGTGTGAGTTCGACGCGGGCACCGATATCCACTTGTTGGCGTCGCCAGCGTCGTTGACGCCGAACTGCAGGGCCAATAGCGAGGCGCTCTCCTTGAAGTAGAGGACTCCCGCGAGGAGGCGCACGGATCCGGTGGCGGCGTTGAAGTACACGCTCTGGCTCGCCACCGTGGCGCCGGACTGGGTGGTGGAGCCGAACGTCAATCCGGCCGCGACGACCTTGGAGACGTTGGTGCACGAACCCGCGCGCAGCGCTCCCGCGAGAGACGCGGCCACGAGGTGCGCCGCGCTCGGCGACACGGCGACATTGGCCAACGGCGCGGCACTCGCGGACTCGGATCCCCCGAGCCACGGTGACCCGCTCCACCACGCCGTCGCGACGGTGAGCACGAGTGGGATGCGAGATATCGGATTCATGGGTGAAGCTTTCCTGAGGGGAGGACAACCCCCCGAGACTAGTGCGAGCACCCGCGCCACACCCCTGGTCGTCACGTAGTCGTAGTGATGCGGCGTCGCAGTCCGATCAGGTCTTGGCGACGAAGGGACCTTGCAGCGCCGGAATGATCGTCTCGCCGTAGGCCTCGAGGGTGGGCACCTTGGCGTCGTGCTGGAGGTAGACCGCGAACTGGGTCACCCCCATCTCGCGGAGCTCTTCGAGTCGTTCCACGTGCGCGGCGGGTGGTCCGAAGAGACAGAACCGGTCGATCACCGCGTCGGGGACGAAGTCGGCGTGGGTGTTGCCGGCGCGCCCGTGCTCGTTGTAGTCGTAGCCCTCGCGACCGCGGATGTAGTCGGTGAGGGCCGTGGGGATGTGGACCTCGGGGTCGTCGCCGTAGCGCGCGACGATGTCGGCCACGTGATTGCCGACCATGCCGCCGAACCACCGACACTGGTCGCGCTGGTGCGCGAGGTCGTCGCCGACGTAGGCCGGCGCGGCGACGCAGAAGCTCAAGGCGTCGGGGTCGCGGCCGGCCGCCTCGGCGGCGCGACGCACCGCGGCGATCATCCAGCGCGCGATGTCGGGATCGGCGAGCTGCAGGATGAAGCCGTCGCCCACTTCGCCGGCGAGGGCCAGCGCCTTGGGGCCGTAGGCGGCGACCCACATCTCGAGTGAGCTCGTCGCGCCCCAGGGGAAACGTAGGGTCGATCCGTGGTAGTCGGCGCTGCGACCGTTGGCGAGTTCGCGAATGACCCCGATGGCCTCGCGCAGGGTCGCGAGCGTGGTGGGCTTGCCGTTGGTGACGCGCACCGCGGAGTCACCGCGACCAATGCCGCAGACCGTGCGATTGCCGTACATCTCGTTGAGCGTCGCGAAGACGCTCGCGGTGACCGTCCAGTCGCGGGTCGCCGGATTGGTCACCATGGGCCCGACCACCACCTTGCGCGTCGCGGCCAAGATGGCGGAGTAGATGACGTAGGGCTCCTCCCACAAGATGTGCGAGTCGAAGGTCCACACGTGGCTGAAGCCCAGCTGCTCGGCGCGTTGGGCGAGGTCGATGACGCGCGCCGCCGGGGGGTTGGTCTGTAAGACAACTCCAAAATCCATGGGGCTCCTCCGCTGTGAGAAATGTCGCGACTTAGATCAGGTACTGGCTCAGACCGCGCGGCAGGTACGAGCCGTGGCCGACCGATCCGGTGAAGGCGTCGTTCTCGACGATGACGCGCCCGCGCGAGAGCACCGTCTCGACCCGACCGTCGACGTGGATCCCCTCGTAGGCCGAGTGGTCCATGTTCATGTGGTGGGTGCGCACCGAGATGTCGGTCGTGCCCCGGGGGTCGTAGATGACGACGTCGGCGTCAGATCCCGGGGCCAGGACACCCTTCTTCGGGTAGAGACCGAACATGCGCGCGGGCGTCGTGCAACATAACTCGACCCAGCGCGCCAGGGTGATCTCCCCGGTGACGACGCCTTGGTAGATGAGGTCCATCCGGTGTTCGACCGAGCCGATGCCGTTGGGGATCTTGGAGAAGTTCCCGCGACCGAGCTCCTTCTGGTCCTTCATGCAGAAGGGACAGTGGTCGGTCGACACCAGCGAGAGGTCGTTGGTGCGCAGCGCGCTCCACAGGGCGTCGTGGTGGCCCTCGTCGCGCGAGCGCAGCGGCGTCGAGCACACGTAGGCCGCTCCGTCGAAGCCGGCCTTGGCGAGGTGCTCCTCGAGGCTGAGGTAGAGATACTGCGGGCAGGTCTCACCGAAGACGTTGGCCCCGCGGTCGCGCGCCTCGGCCACCGCGGCCACCGCCTCCTTGGCGCTCATGTGCACGATGTAGAGGGGGGCCCGGGCCACCTTGGCCAGCATGATGGCGCGGTGGGTGGCCTCCTCCTCCATCTCCACCGGACGGGTGAGCGAGTGGTACTTGGGGTCGGTCTCGCCGCGCGCGAGCGCCTGCGCCACCAGAACGTCGATGGCCGGGCCGTTCTCGGCGTGCATCATGATGGTGGCGCCCAGGCCCGCCGCGCGCTGCATCGCGCGCAGGATCTGACCATCGTCGGAGTAGAAGACGCCGGGGTAGGCCATGAACAGTTTGAAGCTGGTCACGCCCTCGTGCTCGGCGAGGTAGGTCATGGCCTCGAGGGCCGCGTCGTCGACGCCACCGATGATTTGGTGGAAGCCGTAGTCGATGGCGCAGTTGCCCGCGGCCTTGGCGTGCCACGCGGCGAGTCCGTCGCGCACGTCCTCGCCGGTGCGCTGGACCGCGAAGTCGATGATCGAGGTAGTGCCCCCGAAGGCCGCGGCGATGGTGCCGGTCTCGAAGGTGTCCGAGGCCGCCGTGCCGCCGAAGGGGAGCTGCATGTGGGTGTGCACGTCGATGCCACCCGGCAGAACGTATTTGCCGGTTGCGTCGATCACCCGGTCGCAGGTGGGCGCCACCGACGCGAAGTAACCCGGCGCGCCCAGAGCGGCGACGGTGTCGCCCTCGATGAGGACGTCGCCGGTCGAGGCGCCACTGGCCGAGAGGACGGTACCACCGGTGATGAGGGTGCGGGCCACGCGGACCTCCTAGGACTCGGTGAGGGGGGAGTACATGTCGGGACGGCGATCACGGTAGAACGCCCACTGCTCGCGCACCTCTTTGAGCAGGTCCATGTCGAGGTCGCGCACGACGAGTTCCTCGTCGGTGGTGGAGGCGACGTCACCGACGAACTGTCCGCGCGGCGAGACGAAGTACGTCTGGCCGTAGAAGTCGTTGTCGCCCAGGTCCTCGACGCCCACGCGGTTGATGGCGCCCACGTAGTACTCGTTGGCCACCGCCGAGGCGGGCTGCTCGAGTTGCCACAGGTAGGCCGAGAGACCCCGACTCGTGGCCGAGGGGTTGAAGACGATCTTCGCGCCGGCCAGGCCGAGCGCGCGCCAGCCCTCGGGGAAGTGACGGTCGTAACAGATGTAGACACCGATGCGCCCGACGGCGGTGTCGAAGATGGGGTAGCCGAGATTGCCGGGGCGAAAGTAGAACTTCTCCCAAAAGCCCTTGACCTGCGGGATGTGCGTCTTACGGTACTTCCCCAGGTAGGTCCCGTCGGCGTCGATGACCGCGGCGGTGTTGTAGAGGACACCCTCTTGTTCGAGTTCGTACACCGGTAGGACGATCACCATGTGCAGTTCCCGGGCCAGCGCCATGAAGCGCTGCACCGTCGGACCGGCGGGCACGGCTTCGGCGTAGTCGTAGAACGACGCGTCCTGCACCTGACAGAAGTAGGGGCCGTAGAAGAGTTCCTGGAAGCAGATGACCTGAGCCCCCTGGGCGGCGGCCTCGCGCGCGAACGCTTCGTGTCGATCGATCATGGAGGCCTTGTCACCCGTCCACTTCGTTTGTACCAGCGCGGCGCGCACGACGTCGGTCATCACCCACTCCTTTCGCGCACGTGCGGCGCGGGTCGGTCCAGACGCCCACCCTAGACCTCGTGGTCTGGGTTTTTCCACGCCGTCACTGATTTCTTAGAGTGGAAACATTGCGCGACATTCGTCGGTGTCGTCGCGCGCAGTGACCTCGCGTGAGGCGACCCCTAGGGTGAAATGAGGCAGCTGGCGCGGGGAGGTGAGTGTGGAAGGACCGCAAGTACCGCGTGGCTGGAACGCGACGACGATCGGTTCGCTGGTGGGCCGGCGCTACCTGGTGACCGGGGCGACGAGCGGACTCGGACTCGAGACGGCCCGGGCGTTGAGCGCGCACGGCGCCCACGTGACGATCACCGCCCGCCGCGTCGAGGCCGCCCGAGCGATGGTGGCGGACGCCAGCGCGCGTGATTTCCTCGAGCTGGACCTGGCGGACCTCTCGAGCGTGCGCGCGGCCGCGGCCCGGATCGACGAACCCTACGACGTGGTGATCTTGAACGCGGGAGTCATGTGGACGCCCTACCGACTCACGGTGGACGGCTTCGAACTCCAGATGGCGACCAATCACCTCGGCCACTTCGCCTTCGCCGGACTCATCACGCCCTTCATCCGGGAGCGGTTGGTGACCGTGTCGAGTCTCTATCAGCGCTACGGCTCCTTCGGTGACGGATCGGTCGAGGAGATCGCGCGTCGCTGCCGGGGCGAGAGCCCGTATTCGCCCGCCGCGGCGTACGGCGATTCGAAACTGGCCAACGTGTTGTTCACCGCCGAGATCGAGCGGCGGCGCCTCCAGTCCGGTTGGTCCTTCGTGGCCCTGGCCGCTCACCCGGGTTGGTCGAACACCAATCTCTTCTCCGCCCAGGGGGCCGCGCGTGGTCTCGCGGGACGCGCGGCGCGGTGGTCGGCGCGGTTCCTCGCCCAGAGCGCGGCGCGCGGGGCGTTACCCCAACTCTGCGCGGCCACGTGGTCGCCGGTGAGGGGCGGGGAGTACTTCGGCCCTCGTGGCGTGGGCGAGTTGCGCGGCTTGCCCCAGGTGACGCGCCCGGTCGAACGCGCGCGTGACGTTGCGCTCGCGGCGAACCTCTGGACCGTCTCGCAAGAGCTCACCGGCGTCACGTGGCGTTGACGGGGGAAATCTCCTCGAGGTGGGCGAGCAACGTCACGCGTTCGTGCGCGCTCATGGGTAGCTCCAACGACTGCGCCCACGCGCGTCGGGCGGCGGGGAGATCGCCGGCGAGCTCCCACAGGTGCGCGCGCGTCGCGTGATAGCGGTGGTGGCGCGACAGGGCGCGCACGAGCGCGGGGTCGTCGAGGAGGGCGAGACCCTCGTGGGGCCCTCGCGAGAGGCCAATGGCCAGGGCGCGGTTCATGGCGATCACCGGCGAGGGGGTCAGAGCGAGCAATCCGTCGTAGAGCGTGGCGATCATCGCCCAATCGGTCTGGGCGGCGTCACTGGCGCGCGCGTGCACCGCGGCGATGGCCGCCTGGATCTGGTAGGGGCCGGGGTCGTTGGCGACGCGCGCCCGCGCCAACAGCGTCAAGCCGCGCGTGATCTGGTCGCTGTTCCATCGCGAGCGGTCCTGGTGGGTGAGGTCGACGGCGAGTCCCGTGTCGTCGAGGCGCGAGTCGCGGCGGGCGTCGGTGAGGTGCACCAACGCCGCGAGCCCCAATACCTCGGCGTGGTCGGGTAGGAGCTCGCACAACACGTCGCTCAGGCGCACCGCCTCGTCGAGCAGATCCACGCGCACCGGCGAGCTACCGGTGGGCGCGAGGTAGCCGGTGGTGAAGATGAGGTAGACCGCGGCCAGGACGGGGGCGAGCCGGGCGGGCAGCTCCCCGTCGTGGGGAACCCGGTACGCGATGCGCGTCTCGCGGATCTTGCGCTTGCCGCGGCTCAGACGCTGGCCCATCGTGGGTTCGCTCACCATGAACGCCGACGCGATTTCGGCGGTGGTGAGACCGCCGACGGCGTGCAGCGTGAGCGCCACCTGGATCTCCGGGGCCAGGGCCGGGTGACAGCACGTGAAGATCAGGCGCAGCCGGTCGTCGGGGACCGGCGCGTCGTCGGGCTCCACGTCGAAACCGAGCGTGCGCTCGAACATCGCGCGTTCGCGCCGCGAGGCCGCGGTGAGCGAACGCAGGCGGTCGATCGTTCGTCGCCGCGCCGCGGTGACCAGCCAGCCCTGGGGGTTGACCGGGACCCCGTCGCGGGGCCAGTGGTGGGCGGCGTCGACGCAGGCCTCCTGCACGGCGTCCTCGGCGTACGCCAGGTCGCCGACGATGCGCACGACGCGCGCCAGGATGCGCGCGCGGTCACTGCGCAGCACGCTCGCCAAGACGTGGTGAGCGTGCTGCGCCGTGTCGCGGTCCATGGCGACTACATGTCCAAGACGGGGCGCACCTCGACCGAACCCCACTTGGCGGAGGGAATCATGGCCGCCGCCGCGAGCGCCTGGTCCAGGTTCTCGACGTCGATGATGTAGTAGCCCGAGAACCACTCCTTGGTCTCGGCGAAGGGTCCGTCGGTGACCATGGTCTGTCCGTCGTGGACGCGCACGGTGGTCGCCATGTCCGGCGGCGCCAGCGGGTCGCCACTGAAGGGTGTGCCGTAGCTCGCGAGTTGCGCCGAGAACGCGCCGTAGTCGGCCATGAGCTGGTCCCAACCTTCGTCACCCGGACGGGGGTGGTTCTCGCCATTGTGGATGATCAACATGTAACGCATAGTGCTCCTTTGGGGTCGTGGGTGGTGATGCACTGCAGTGTCGGAGCACTGTCGCCGATTTCGACACGCGAGGGCAATATTCGTGCCACTCGCCACCATTTCCTACCTCACCCGGAGGCCGAAGTCCAGCGGCGATGTCGCGGGGCAGATCAGCCGCTACGGCCGTGACGCGGTGCTGGGTGCAGGGCCTCGGAGATGACGTCGTCGGACGGCAAAGGGGGTAGGGGAGTGGGCGCGTCGCGCGCGACC
>Ga0209067_10000510_pt1 | contig 24758 bp, 23 predicted proteins | sample ColStrG_CSR_2013_FD_187199 | JGI IMG/M metagenome (GOLD analysis project Ga0209067, IMG submission 187199) | Freshwater sediment microbial communities in response to fracking from Pennsylvania, USA - Cold Stream Run_MetaG_CSR_2013 (SPAdes)... | ecosystem: Environmental > Aquatic > Freshwater >... | reverse complement strand
ATTTTATTTTCATGGTTGGGTTTTATCGGTTCCTTTTGCTCTAAACCCCTTATAAAATCTAGTTTAAGTATTTCATACAGGGAATGCTTTTGAAAAGCCTGACAGACCATGCTTGAAATAAAGGCAGATACCATTAAATAAAAAATTATACTATGTTCATCCGTCATCTCTAAAACTAAAATAGCGGAGGTGAAGGGAGTTTGGGTAATCCCGGTTAGAAAACCGACCATACCGGATAAGATTATAATATTGGCATTAGCCCCGGTAAGGTGAAAAATGGAGTTCAAAAATCCTCCGATAGAGGCTCCCGCCGACAAGGAAGGCGCAAAAATTCCACCTGCACCGCCAGTATTAAAGGATAAAATGGGCCCTATTACTCTAACCAAAACCGTATCCCATTTCATTTGCTTATTGTCGGAAAATAATGAATGATTTAACAATTCCTTACCTGAACCTAAAATCATATGGTTAAAGAAGATTGAAATAGCTGCAATGATCAAACCCATAAAGGAAATGGATAAGGCTAAAGCAAGGGGATTTAAATTTTTTTTCCACTCTTTTAAGATTACTATTCCTTTACCCATCACCATGGCCATTATTCCCGATAAGGAGGCTGCCATGACCAAATAAATTAGTATGGATATTTTGATTCCTTTCACATCCGGATAACCTAAATACAAGTAAGGGCCCAATAAACTTTGGGCCACCAATCCTGCAATGATTACGCCCGTAAATATGGATGTCCTGAAGTATCGCATATGCACTTGGGCCAATTCCTCTATAGCAAATATAATTCCCCCTAGGGGTGTATTAAATGCGGCTGCCAGGCCAGCAGCCGCTCCGGCCAGGATATAAGACTTTTGTGAAAGTCTGGGCCAATTTTTAGGAATTTTTGAATATATCCATTCAAAAATGGAACTGGATATTTGAATGGTTGGCCCCTCTCTTCCTATGGCCCCTCCACCCATCACCATAAATAAGCTGGAAAGAATTTTTGTAAATATTATTTTAAGACTTAAAAGCTGGTTAACCTTGTCTCGGTCTTTTGTCCCTGATATTTCCAAGGCTGCCATCACCTGAGGAATACCACTGCCCCGAGCATTAGGAGCCAAAAAATGAACTATATAATAAGAGAATAAAAATAAAATGGGAGCAACTAATAATAGTAAATAAGAATTTAACCCTATAAAATAATGTAAAAGGGTTTCGGCATAATTAAACAGCTTTGTATAAAGTACTGCAATAATTCCCGTTAAAATGGACCCAATCCAAAAGGGTACGGCCTGTAAAATATTTCTTTTAACAGGTAAATGGGTAAAAAAATGAAAATATCCCCGAGTTCTTAAGCGAATTCGTTTATACCTAAAGGCAAGCACTGGCATAGATTTTAGATTAAAATACTCGTTGCAATTTCATTAAAGTATTGCCTGTGAAATGTAATAATATAGTTAAACAGAATAAAAGGTATTAAAATTGTTCTGTGTGCAATAATAATCATTTCTTTTGATTTGGCCTATCCTTCCAATTTTGAACAATAAACCTTTGCTATGAAACTATCTATCAACCCAGAATTCGTGAAACTCCTTATGGTAAGATTACTCCCTTCTCTTTTATTGCTTTTATGTCTATCCAATCTTATCCACGCAGAGAATTTTAGGTTTAAATTTAAAAACGCTTCAAAATCGGGATTAACCATCTATTATCAAATTTTCAGAGAATCGGGAAATTCGAAAGTCCATTCCCTATTTAAAATTCAACCCGCAGAGGAAAGAATAAAAATTTTGAATTTAAAAGTAGGCGATACTGTATCATTCTATGGACAGAATACTCAAAATGAAAGTACGCCTATAATTAAAAAGAATTATGACGAACTATTTTCATGGATAGGGAAAGATATACGGATCGCCTTGGTGGTTCCAGAAAAACAAAGCGCCAGCTTTGAATCTTTAGAGAATTTAGGATTGAAAATCGAGCATAATAAAGTTCTTAACTTCCTGGTAAAAGCGGATACCAATATGGTAAACAGTCTTTCATTGTTGGAAGATAATTTTAAGAATATTTATCCCCTAGGAACCTTTTTATTTGTGGACACAAAAACCAATAAATTACTCATTCCCCCCTTAGAACCCTCCTTCTGGAACCAAAGTGAAACCTATCTTACCATTCAGGATAGTCTGGATGAACTGGTTAATACAACGCACCAAGTCCAGGGAGGGGCCCAGGTAGCTTTTTTTCTTGCCAATTTATTGTCATCTCTAAAAATTGAAAAAACCTGGGAAGTGAATTTTAAAGGTAAAATTTCATTAGTACGTTGGAAACCAAGCAATAACGCCAATATTTACCAAATCTTTAATGATAGATCGGTTCTTAATTTTCTTCAAAACTGCTTCGAACAAATTGACGATCCAGATAAAGAATTTCAGAGATATAGGTTATACTTCCTCTCTTCGTACGAAAGAATTGATGATTTCGAAATTTTTGGAAAACAATTTTTTAATTGGGAAAATAATTCCAGCCTTAGCCTTGGTTCCACAGATCAAGGTTTTAAACTTTTAGGCTCCAATTTAGGATTGGTTTATACGAAAGATAAAACCTTAACGAACTATTTTTCTGTTCAAAATGCGGTTATGAGAACGAAAGTGTATGACTTAACCAGTCAACTATTCAGGGAATTCAAGTCTGCGACTAGACAAAAAATCATTGATGAAACCAATGTTAAAAAAAGGGTAATCGAGAAAGCCATCCTTGCCGAATATGGAGATCTAATCGAATATAATCCAGATCCTAAAATCCTAAGTCTTGCAAAATTATCCAAAATGGATTCATCCAATTCCCTGACCCCCGTCCTGACCACTATCAAAGAATTAAGTCCATTTTCTTATAAAGTCCCCATTCAGGACAGTTTAAAAAGAATTTCAACGGGAAAACCAGAGGATCTGGAGGCTTATAATTTTAGAGTTAAATTATTTAATTCTCATCTGAATGAAATAAGCTCATTATGTAAGCAATTAGATTTGATCACCGGCGATCTGGAAAAATTAAGCCTGGTAAACCGAGAATCTACGTTTCCTAATAGGTTGAATAATTCAGGAATTAACCTAAGTGAAACCGAGATAAATGCGAGTTTATGTTTGAAGAACTAGAAACTATCCCATTTTTTGTGGATAAAAAGAAACAACCATATTGAAGAGGGAGGGGAAATCGAATATTTTCCCTCCATGATGAACCGAAACTTCGTTGATTTAAAAAACCTAATCTTTAATCTCTACCTCTATCCTAAAATTTACTATTCCTGCCGATAAAGCGGGAGAATTAGTAAAAATGGGTCTTAGTCTAACTACAATGCGTTATATCGGGGCACTGGAATTATTCTGTTCCATTTTATTTATCCTGCCGAGAACGGGAATTCTAGGAACGCTTTTGGTAGCTGCTTATATGGGAGGAGCCATTGCCACCTGCCTGGAGCATGGTCAATCTATTTTAGTGCTTTGTTTGGTTGAGGCGGTAGCCTGGATTACTGCGGTAATTCGTTTTCCTGAACTTTTACCTAGAATTCAAGGGAAATAATAAAATTCTTCTCGGGGGAATTTCTTTTACATTCCACCTTATTTTTTTTGCGCCTAGGCGTTCAACTTATAAAGGTCAATCGCTTCCAAAAGGCTGGTTTTTGAGAGTCCATTCAGTCTTTTATAATTCAGTCCTAAAAGCCATAAAGCATGATCGGCATCTTCCCTGGTTTTTATTAAAAATTGTACCCATCCCTTTCCATAGGGGAAACGTTCTGCCAATTTGTTTTTAACTAAAGCATCACCGAGTTCGGGATTGGTGGCCAAATGCAATTCCCCATCCAAATGAATATGGCCTAATTCATCCTCCAAAACATAAAAATCGGCCCCATCGGGTTCGTTATGGTTAAATAGGTTCCAATGGGTAGCTGAAATTACCTTATCCCAGGATTGAACCTCCCTGGAAACCCTTTCCATCGGCTCATTTAATTCAATAGGTGGAACTATTTTCCCTTTTTCCTGTAATTTCATTTCGTTATCATTTAATTTTTGAATAGGGGACAAACCTATATACTAATATAGAATATAGGGCATTGATTTTCTATAATTTATGCAATGTTAGTAAGGGATAAAATTCAGCAAAATCGATCTAGAATCCTGATAAAAAATAAGCAACACCCCTTTTTTTTACATCTTATTTTTTTATTAAGTCCCCTGGAATTCTGTTTTCTTCTTTAATTATTTACTTCCGCAAATTTGAATTTCTTTTTATAGTGCAAAACGGTTCTAGTTATCAATATAGATGCTAATAGCCCTGGAGCAAACCATGCGATTAAATCTGGAAAATAGGGGTTATTCACTACACAAAATGCGGTAAATGTAGCAGTATAGGCTCCGGACATTCTAATAAGGTGATGACATGTATATAATCCAAAAGGTTCAAAAACCCATAGAAAGAGATAAACAAAAATTCCTATAATCCCATTCTTAAGAGGAATACGCTTGTTTTGCAATTCCATAAAAGTGAGTTGATATAAGAAGGCCATTTTTAAATTATTTTTTTTTATTATTGGCTACAAAACGTAATTACTTCAAGAGTTTTGTCAAAAATTTTTTTTTGATGACAAGATTTCAACCTTTTTAGAAATTCTTACTGGTATTTAACTGACGAATGGTTTATTTTATTAAGGTTTTATCAACCAACTTGTAAATATCGGATCTTCGGTCTTTGAGGTTTCTCACCGCCCCAAAACTATGCAGTTCTTTTAATAAATCCACGTCCACATCGGCGATGAGGGTTGTTTCCGTATTGGGTGTTGCCTCTGCCTTTATTCCATTTGTAGGAAAAGAAAAATCAGAGGGAGTAAAAACGGCCGATTGTGCGTATTGGATGTCCATATTATGAACTTTTGGTAAATTCCCTACACTACCTGCAATGGCCACATAACATTCGTTTTCAATAGCTCTTGCCTGAGCACAAATTCTTACCCGGGTATATCCATTTTGAGTATCGGTCATAAAAGGAATAAAAAGAATTTGCATACCCTGGTCGGCTAATATCCGCGATAGCTCGGGAAACTCAACATCATAGCAAATTAGTATTCCTATTTTTCCACAATCGGTATCAAAAGTGCTAATTTGATCCCCTCCTGCCATACCCCATGAACTTACTTCTGCAGGCGTTAAATGAATTTTTCGGTACATTTCATTGGAACCATCCCTACGGCATAAATACCCAACATTTTGTAGCACCCCGTTTTCAAGGAAAGGCATGCTGCCTGTTATAATATTAATATTATAACGAATGGCAAAATCAATAAACTTATCCCGAAGGGGAATAGTATACTTGGCAATCTCCCGTATAGCCAGTGCCCCCGTTAAATGATTGTAGGCAGCCATTAATGGGGCATTAAAAAGTTCAGGAAATAAAACAAAATCACTTTGATAGTCACTGACTACATCGACAAAAAATTCTATTTGCTCAAATAGTGAATCAATACTCTCAAAAGGACGCATTTGCCATTGTACTAATCCTAAGCGGATTACAGATTTTTTCGAATTAATATGGGCCGCTTCCTCATTAAAATAAATATTGGTCCACTCCAGTAACGAGGCATATTCCAATGATTGGGTGTCTCCGGGTAGATATCCTTTTAATATTTTTCGAACGTGAAAATCATTCGCTAATTGAAAGGATAAGGTAGGATCATGAATCTCTTTACTTTTAACTTTTTCCAGGTAGTCCTTAGGGGTAAGCTTATCTGCATAATCTTTATATTTAGGAATACGCCCTCCGGCTATTATTGCCCTAAGATTTAAGCGCTCACACAATTCCTTCCTTGCATCATATAATCGTCTTCCAAGGCGCATACCTCTGTGTTCCGGATGGACAAAGAAGTCAATCCCATAAAGTACGTCTCCTGAAGCATTATGAGTCGAAAAGCTGTAATTACCTGTTATTTGTGAATAGGTATGATTATCCCCAAACTTATCATAATTTATAATTAGGGAAAGGGCACAACCTACTATTATACCATTAACCAATATACAGATCTGCCCTTCCGGGAATATAGTAACCAATTTATTAATATGAGATTCATCCCAAGAGGAGGCCCCCTGCCATTCTGAATAGGCTTGGATCATGGATTCATTTAAAGCAAAATAATCATCCTTGGTTAGGGTTCTTAATTCGATTTTATGATCATCAGTTTTAAGTTCAATTTCCATTTTTTTTTATACCAAACCTGAATTTATGGGTAAGGAAGCTCTGCAAGGTAGGCAAAAAAGCCTCTTTAGGATTAAGGATAAAACGAATATCAACTTCTAACGCCATCACGTAATCCTTGGATCGTAATGGATATTATTATTAGGGCTTTTAAAACCTGGATTTTTACTAGGATAAAATTTTAATTAGAGAATTTCAGCATAAGACCCAATTATAATATGGATTAGTTAATAATATTTAATAATAGTTTTTTGATTTTATTTTAAATAAGATCTTTCATTAGGTCTCCTGAAAATGCTTTCATTTTTGGTTGGGACTCTTGGTTTTGCGATTTAATATCTATATTTAACTATATAAAAATATAAATATTTAAAAAGCCATGAAAGTGAAAGTATGTTCTCATCCCGTGGGAATGCCCCGGGAAAAATTGATTGCTAAGGGCAGGGAATCCTTATCGGATCCGGAATTGCTGGCTTTATTGTTGGGAGCCGGGGTAAAGGGGTATTCCGCCATGCATATTGCCGAGAATATATTGGAGGAGGTACAACAGGATTTGAACCGCCTGGCTTCCCAAAATCATCGGGAATTGATGCGGATTAAAGGGGTGGGAGAGGCGAAGGCCATGGCCTTGGTAGCGGCCCTGGAATTAGGTCGGAGAAAAAGAATTTCGCAGGGGCCGGGTTTGATCCATATTTCTTGCAGCAAGGATGCCTATGACCAATTTTCTCCGGTTTTAACCAATTTATACCATGAAGAGTTCTGGATATTATTGTTAAACCGGGCGAACCGGGTTTTGGGAAAAGCCCGGATCAGTATGGGGGGAATGAGTGGAACGGTAGTGGATCCTAAGCTGATTTTTAAGTTGGCCTTAGAAAATAAGGCTTCGGCCCTGGTATTGGCTCATAATCATCCATCGGGGAATACAAAACCCAGTGATGCCGATTTGAAACTTACCTATAAGATTCGAAGTGGTTCGGATTTATTGGATATTCAGGTATTGGACCATTTAATCCTAACCGATACGGGTTATTATTCAATGGCAGATCAAGGGATTTGGTAGGCTTCCTTAGCACTCTTTATTTGTGAAAATATGCTTCAGGGAAAGGGTTTCTGGTAATATTAAGCAGGTTTCTTTAGATTTGGCCTATGAAGCTTTCCTATCAATGGCTGTCGGACTATATCCAGGCCATCCCAGAACCCGAAAAATTATCGGAAATCCTTACCAATTTAGGATTGGAAGTGGAGGATGTATTTCCTTATTCCAGTGTTCCCGGAAATTTGGAAGGCTTGGTGGTAGGGTATACACTTTCGGTAATTCAGCATCCGAATGCAGACAGACTTCGTATTTGCTCGGTGGATATTGGGGTTCCTACCCCTCTGTCTATAGTATGTGGGGCTCCGAACGTGGCTTCGGGACAGAAAGTCATTGTAGCGCCGGTGGGTACTATGGTTTACCCGGTCTCCGGTGAACCTTTCCTGATTCAGAAATCCAAAATTCGCGGAGAGTTTTCAGAAGGGATGCTTTGTGCTGAAGATGAGATTGGCCTGGGTACTTCGCATGAAGGGATCAAGATTTTACCTTCCGATTGGGAAATTGGAAAAACATTAAAATCCTATTTTAATCCCTACCAGGACCAGGTTTTCGAAATTGGGATAACGCCTAACCGTTCCGATGCCTTGAGTCATAGAGGTTCGGCCCGGGATGTTTTGGCTTTCCTACATACTTTGCCGGGTTTAAAGCCTTTGGAACTAAGTCGGAATTCTTTTGAAATTCCCAAGAATTCGGGCCCATTTCAGGTCCAGATTGACAATCCGGAAAATTGCTTCCGCTTTAGCGGAATTCATATTTCAGGCATTCAAATAAAAGAAAGCCCGGATTGGTTAAAAAACAGGCTTAATGCCATAGGCGTTCGTCCCATCAATAATATTGTGGATATCACTAATTTCATTTTGCACGATCTGGGTCAGCCCCTGCATGCCTACGATACCAATAAAATTAAGGGATCCAGGTTGATTGCCCGGAATGCCCGGGAAGGAGAGACCCTGGTTACCCTGGACGGGCAAACCCGAAATTTGATTCCGCAGGATTTGGTGATTGCCGATATAGAGAAACCACTGGGTATTGCCGGGGTATTTGGCGGAGAGGGTTCCGGTATTCAAGATAAAACCACTTCCATCTTTTTGGAGGCGGCTTGTTTTAATCCGGTTTGCGTTCGCATAACTTCCCGCCGGTTGGCGCTCAAAACCGATGCCTCCTTTCGATTTGAAAGGGGTACCGATCCCGAAGCTACCCTGGAGGCCTTATATAAGGCCAGTAAAATGGTATTAGAACTAGCCGGGGGTGAGCTTTCTTCTGATTTCCTGGACATTTATCCTAAGACTATTCCAAGGCCCAAGGTGCATTTGCGAAGCGCCCGGATCAATAGCCTTATAGGACAAGAAATTGAACCCAATAGGGTGGAGCAAATTCTTTCGGGATTGGGTATTACCATTTTAGAAAATAAAGAAGGCGCCTGGGATTTGGAAATACCTTTATTTAAAACGGATGTAACCCGGGAAGCCGATGTTATTGAGGAGATTTTGCGGGTATATGGGTTTAATCAAATTCATATTCCGGGGCAAATCCGTTCCTCCATAAACCCAAGTTTAAAACCGGACCCGGAAAAAATCCAGGAAGAGACCGCCAATTTTTTATCTGCCCGTGGTTTTAACGAAATGGTTTCCAGCTCTTTGGTCAATGGGACCTATTCCGAAATTATTACTTCTCCCAAAGGAGAAACCCCGGTTATGGTCTTGCATCCTTTAAGCCAGGATACGAATATGCTTAGGAATAGTATGATACCTTCCTTATTAAAGGCGGTAGAACATAATCTGAATCGTAAGCAACTTGATATCCGGTTTTATGAATTTGGAAAGGTATATGGTCATACCGATTCTGATTATACCGAAAAATCAAAGCTGGCTTTGGTCCTTTCGGGGAAAGAGGAACAGGAAAATTGGTTTCATTTAGGGCAGGAGCCCATGAACCTGTATACCCTAAAAGGAAATTTGGAGGGATTATTTTCCCGCTTAGGTCTGGTGCCCGTTTTTAAACAGGCATTAGAAAATGAATGGTTGAAACAAGGTCTTGAAATCCTTTCGCAGAATAGACGCATAGGCTATTTGGGTACCTTGAAAGGGGGAATTCTAAAACCATTTAACCTGGATAAAGATGTTTTCTATGCGGAGCTGGACTGGGATGCTATTCTGGATCTGAAAAAGCCTACACCTTTTATAACCAGGGAAATACCTAAATTTCCAAGAGTACAACGAGATTTATCCCTGCTTCTTCCCAAGGAAGTGCGTTTTGATCAATTGCAAGAATTGGTTAAAAAGGCGAAAATTCAAATCCTCGACGATATGAATATATTCGATGTCTACGAGGGAAACCGAATTCCGGAGGGAAAGAAATCGTATAGTTTGCGTTTTTATTTGCAGGATGAGAGCCAAACCCTGACGGATCAGGAAATTGATAAAGCCATGAAAAAGCTTATGGACTTATTCCAAAAGGAGGTTCATGCAGAAATTCCTTTAACCTCGTAAGGGTATGAATCCGGAACTTTTGATCTACCTGAATGGAATTCAGGAGAAAACGGCCCAACTTATCGAGCTTTGTGAAGCCCTTCGGGAGCAAAACGATTTATTAAACCTGGATAACCAAAGTTTGCGGGTTGCGCTGGAAGCTTCTCAAAAAAAGAACAAAAACTGGCAGGAAAAATTCCAGGCTTTGGAACTTTCCGGAACACTTTCCTCTAGCCCTGAAATATCTATTGATTTTAAACAAAAAATTAACAAATTTGTAGAAGAAATAGATAGGTGCATTGATTTAATAAATCAATAGGGATTTAGAAATTAATTTGGATGGGAGAATTATCCATTAAAGTGAATATTGCGGACCGAATTTATCCTTTACGTGTAGAAGTGGAAGAGGAAGAATTGGTTCGAAGTGCGGCAAAGAATATAAATGAGAAAATAAGAATTTTTCAGGAGAATTACGCTGTGAAGGACAAGCAGGATCTTTTATCCATGGCCATATTACAATATGCTACCGAGGTTTTAAAAGCAGAAAGATTGGCTACCGTGCAGGATGGAACCTTTTCTGATAAAATTAAGTCGATCGATAAAGTCCTTTCCGAATATTTACTAGAGGTTTAGTTTTTACTTTTCTTAGGACCCTTTCCAAGGGGTATTTTCTGTCCCGGCATCATTTATTTTAATGATTTAACCACTAAATTTTTAAAATTATGATGAATTCCATATATCTGGTTATTGGACTCCTAGCCGGAATTCTTATAGGCAGGTATCTTTTTACTTTATTCCTGAAAAACCAGGAAAAGGCTAACCAGGAAAAAGCCAAAGAACTTTTGGCCGAAGCAGAATCGAAAGCCGAATTATTAAAAAAGAATAAACTTCTGGAAGCAAAAGAGAAGTTTTTGCAAATGAAATCCGAACATGAACAAGATGTAAGCCAACGGAATCAGGGGATTATACAAAGAGAAAATTCCATGAAACAAAAGGAACAATCCCTGAATCAGAAGTTGGAAAACAATATCCGGAAGGAAAAGGAAATAGAAGACCTAAAATCCAATCTAAGCAGACAATTAGAAATCCTGGATAAGAAAAAAGTAGAAATTGACGAGGTAAAAGCCGTTCATGTATCCAAATTGGAGAACCTGGCCAATGTATCGGCCGAGGATGCTAAAAAAGAATTAATTGAGGCGATTCAGGAAGAGGCCAAAACCAAAGCCATGGCTTCCATCAAGGATGTTATTGAGGAAGCGAAACTTACGGCCAGTAAGGAAGCGAAAAAGATTGTTATCCAAACCATTCAAAGAACGGCTACCGAAAGCGCCATTGAGAACACCGTTTCTATTTTCAATATTGATAGCGATGAGGTAAAGGGAAGAATTATTGGTCGGGAGGGAAGGAATATTCGTGCTTTAGAAGCGGCTACGGGTATTGAAATTATTGTAGACGATACTCCGGAAGCCATTATTTTATCGGGTTTTGATCCGGTAAGACGAGAAATTGCCCGATTATCCTTACACCGTTTGGTAACCGATGGTCGTATACACCCAGCCCGTATTGAAGAAATTGTCGCCAAAACGCGGAAGCAATTGGAAGAAGAAATAGTAGAAATTGGCGAGAGAACCGTAATTGATTTAGGAATCCACGGACTGCATCCCGAATTGGTAAGAATGGTGGGAAGAATGCGATATCGTTCTTCCTATGGTCAGAACTTGTTACAACACTCCCGTGAGGTAGCTAATTTCTGCGCTACCATGGCAACAGAATTGGGATTGAATGCCAAGCTGGCCCGCCGTGCCGGATTATTACATGATATTGGTAAGGTACCTGACGATCAGCCGGAAACCCCCCATGCCTTATTGGGTATGGAGCTCGCCTTGAAATACAAAGAAAACTGGGAAGTGGTAAACGCTATTGGAGCTCACCATGATGAAATTGAGATGACCAGTATGCTATCGCCTATTGTGCAAGCCTGTGATGCCATTTCCGGGGCCAGGCCAGGCGCCCGAAGAGAAGTGGTGGAAAGTTATATCAAGCGCTTAAAAGATTTGGAGGCGCTTGCATTATCCTATAAGGGGGTTGAAAAAACCTTTGCCATTCAGGCAGGAAGGGAACTTAGGGTGATTGTGGAAAGTGAAAAAATTACGGATGCTCAGGCAGAAACTCTGGCCAATGATATTTCTAATCGGATTCAAACCGAAATGACCTATCCTGGACAGGTTAAAGTAACCGTGATACGGGAAACCCGATCGGTGGCGTATGCGAAGTAGGATCTGAAAACTTTAAATATGAAGGATTTTTATCTTTACTTTAATTCCTTGCCTTCCGAACAAAAGGTGAAAATATGGGTGGTTTTAGGAATCCTGTTTTTCCTGGTAAGTATCGCTGGGTATATCATTCTTAGTAGCATCAAGTTTGAAAATCAAATCCTGTACTTTATAGATGGATGCTTATTAGGAGGTAGTGTGGGTGCTTTTTTAAAGGCTTATAAAATTAAGAAAACCTCCTCCAAAAATTTACAGGATTAATTAGATACTCCTATAAACTTTTGGAAGGGGACTTCTTGGATAGACTGCTAAGTGGTTTTTGGCGCTTTTACCAATAGGGGAAGCAAAATAGAAAATGCCATAATAAGGGCTATCCAATGTAGCCCGCTGGTATAGTTTCCAGACGATTGGCGTAAATTGGCAATTAATAATGGGCCAAAGGCCGATGCAAAACCCCAGGCAGTTAGCATAAGCCCGTAAATAGGACCTACGTTTACCGGGCCGAAATAATCGGCGGCGAAGGCTGGCATGGTACCGAATCCACCCCCATAACACATGAGAATTAAAAAGGCCAGAATGGTTATGGCCGTCACTGCATGCATACTAGGGAGGAACCAGAAGAGGATACATTGTACCAGGAACATGATCAGAAAAGTCATTTTTCTACCTATCAGATCAGAGATATAGGACCAGAAAACTCTTCCTAAAGCATTCCCGATGCTGACAATCCCTACCATACCTGCCGCTATAGCAGGGGTAATTTTTGCAAATTCCTGAAACATAGGGGCCTCCTGGGAAATTATGGAGATGCCGGCACTAGTATTTAAAAACAATAATACCCATAGTGCCCACCATTGCCAGGTTTTTAGGGCTTCGGATAAGGAAAGTGACTGAATAGTCTTGGTCGTATTGGTTACCGCCGGTGACCAGCCCTCTGGCAAATAGCCCTCCGGGGGATTCATCATGAAATAGGATGCAGCCACGGCAGCGACCAGGTAAATAATACCTAAATAAGAAAAAGTGGTTAATACCCCTACCTTATGGATTAAATTAGTTGCCAGGGGAGCGGTTAATAAGGCTCCTGCCCCGAAACCACCTACCGCGACACCGGTCATAATTCCTCTTTTATCCGGAAACCATTTTACTAAAACCGAGATTGGTACGATATAGGCAAATCCTAGACCAATGCCCCCAATAATCCCATAGCTAAGGTATAGCCACCATAATCCCATATTGGAAAAGCTGGCTAGGAAAACCCCTAAACCATATAAGGCGCCACCGGTCATAGCAACGGTTCTAGGGCCCACCTGTTTCATCCAAAGTCCACCAACAAAAGCGGCTAATCCCATTGCGAAAATACAAATGGTAAAAGTTAAGGTTACCTGTGAAATGGACCAGTTAAATTCTTTCGCCAGGGGTGCACGGAATACACTCCAGGCATATACCGAACCGAGTACCAATTGTAAAACGATTCCAGCCAGGGCGATGCCCCAGCGCTTTGCATTATTCATATTTTTTTAGGTTTAGAAGATAGGGTAGGAGGAAATATTTATTGATTTTGGTGTTTTCGTATTTGTATTCGTACGTATTTTGCGGCAGGCATATTGGATTCTCCTACTACATTGGTGATAGAAACCAGCACATTGGTTTCGGGATAATAGGTCATGGTATTCCTTTCTGGAATGGGATAGGAGACCACCACAAATAAACGGGCAATACGCTCTATTTGATCGTCATAATTAAAAAGGTCTACCGTATCACCTTCCTTCAACCCGGCTTTCTCTATATCCTTTTTATTCATGAAAATGACCCTTCTCTCATTCTTAATCCCTCTGTACCGATCGTCCAAACCATATATGGTAGTGTTGAACTGATCATGGGTACGGGTAGTGGCCATTAAGTATTCGTTTTCGGCCAATATATTTACAGGAAGGGGGCTAATGGTAAAAGGTATCTTGGTTCCAAATTTTTCCGACTGGAATTTCCCCGCTCTGGGTCCATTAGGAAGGTAGAATCCGGATTTATGTCGAACTCGTTCATTGTAGTTTTCAAATCCGGGGATACATTTCTCGATAAGATCCCGGATATCATCATAGCTCTGGCTATATCGATCCCAGTCAACCAATGATTTATTTCCCAGGGTGGCTTTTGCCAAACGGCAAACAATCTGGGTTTCGTTTAATAAGGTATCGGAAATAGGTTTCAAAACCCCCTGGGAGGATTGTACCACCCCCATGGAATTTTCGGTACTAATAAATTGTAATTTCCCGTTTACCCAGTCCTCATCACTTCGAGCCAAAGGAGGGAGAATAATGGCCTCTTCTCCATGAACCAAATGACTACGATTCAGTTTTGTAGAGACCTGAACCGTAAGTCTTACCTTTCGTAAGGCCTCAGAGGTATAATTCGTATCGGGGCTGGCCGATAAAAAATTCCCTCCCATTGCGAAGAATACCTTTGCCTTTCCGGCATGCATCGCCTTAATGGCATTTACCACATCGTATCCATGTTCGCGGGGTGGCTCAAATCCGAAAACTTCCTTTATTTTATCTAATTGGGCTTGTGTAGGCTTTTCATTGATCATCATGGTCCGGTTTCCCTGCACATTGCTATGACCTCTCACCGGACATAATCCTGCGCCTTGTTTACCAATACTGCCCCGCATAATAGCAATATTGATAATTTCCCGGATCATTTCTACTCCATTGGGCTGTTGGGTTAATCCCATTCCCCAACAGAATATAATGCGCTTCCGGGTGGATAATAATTCTGCTACCTGTCGTATGTCCTCCATATCAATGCCCGATTGTTCAGCCAGAAGGGACAAATCCAAACTTTTAAACTGGGCCGAGAATTCCGTAAATCCAGCGGTATGGTTTTCCAGGAAATCATGATCGAGCACCTTGCCCGGGTTTTTTTCTTCCGCTTCCAGGATTAATTTTTCAAATGCTTTTAGTAAGGCCATATCCCCGTTAATTTTTACGGGGAGATAATGATCGGCCAGGGAAACCCCGGTTCCAATAACCCCTTTTAATTCCTGAGGGTTTCTAAATCCCATTAAGCCGGATTCCGGAAGGGGATTAATGGCCACAATCTTAGCTCCTGATTTTTTCCCTTTTTCCAAGGCCGACATCATTCTTGGCGCATTGGTTCCAGGGTTTTGACCAATAATTAAGATTAAATCCGTATCGTAAAAGTCTTCCAGGGTAACGGTACCCTTTCCAATACCGATTATAGGCCTTAAGGCAGAACCAGAACTTTCATGACACATATTGGAGCAATCGGGCAAATTATTGGTGCCAAATTCCTTGGTAAATAATTGGTATAAAAAGGAGGTTTCATTTCCAGTTCTCCCAGAGGTATAAAATATAGCCTCATGAGGAGAGTCCAAGGCATTTAAATGATTCGCAATTTTTTCAAAAGCGGCATCCCAGCTAATGGGCTCATAATGGGTGGCGCATTTAGGTAGGTACATAGGCTCTGTAATTCTTCCTTTTTTCCCAATTTCATGATCGGATAAAAGGGATAAATCATAAACCGAATGTTTGGCAAAGAACTTGGCATCCACTTTTTTTAAGGTGGCTTCTTCGGCCAGGGCTTTAACCCCGTTTTCGCAATATTCCGCAACCGGTGAACGGTGTTCATCCGGATCGGGCCAGGCACAGCTGGAACAATCAAATCCTCCCTGCTTATTCATGGAGAATAAAGCCTTTGTTCCACGGATAGGAATACCTTCTTCCAAAACATCGGCAAAGGCGGCTATAACCCCCGGAACACCCGCTGCCCATTTTTTGGGTCCGGTAGAGGTTAAATCCGATAATTTTTCAGGGTTCTCGGCTAATGGAACTTCAGGTAAATTTGCCATGGTTTAATTTTTTTGTATTGCTAATGGGTTGGGGTAATTATCGCTTTGATCCTCTTCAACATTATCCAGACAGGTAAAATCTTTTTCAATAAGAATTTTTAAATCGGATTGAAAGGTTTCGAAACCTACTTTTTCGGTTTCAACCAATTCCTTAACCATATGAATAGGTATATACAAGGTTATGGTGGTGCCCGAAAAATCGGCCTTTAAGAATTCTTCTTCACTGGTCCTGATAGCATACACCAGGGTTTGATGGGAAAACCGGGTGCTGTCTTCCAATTCACCCTTTGTATCCAGAAGGGTCATATCGCTTCGGGTTAATCGGTACCGAAGGGAGTTTCCTTTAATGCGAATTTTCATGTATAGGTAATAAGATACGGTGTTCCTGGGTATAAATATTAAATCGATGCGCGTTTAAAAACCCAATCAGGGTTATGCCCATTTCGGCCGCTAAGGAAACGGCCAGGCTGGAGGGCGCACCCATAGCCGCCACTATAGGTATTCCTGCCATAGAGGCCTTTTGGATAAGTTCAAAACTGGCCCGGCCGCTCAATAATAAAACGGAATGACTTAATGGGAGCAAATTATTTTTAAAGGCATAACCTATTAATTTATCCAGGGCATTATGTCTGCCGACATCCTCCCGCATGGCCATCATATTTCCCTGACTATCAAATAGAGCAGAGGCATGGAGACCACCAGTTAACTCAAAGAGCTCCTGGGATTCTCGTAACCGTTTGGGTAATTCCATAAGAAGACTGGAGGGCAATGAAAAGGGGTTAGCGGCAATTTCTGTAAACTGGCTAACGGTTTTAATCGATTCAATGGAACCTTTTCCGCAAACTCCACAAGACGAAGTGGTATAAAAATTCCTTTCGGCTTGCTGTAGATTTGGAGTAAAACCATCGGAAAGCACGACCTGGATCGTGTTTTCTTTATTTTCCGCACAGGCAAATAGAGAATGATGTACTGCCTGTATTTGCTGGATAGATTGAATAATTCCTTCTGTAAATAAGAACCCCAGAGCCAAGTCTTCATCCTGCCCAGGGGTGCGCATGGTAACGGAAATACTTTTTAGGGTGCTGCCCAGTTCAGAATGATATTGAACCCGGATTTCAAGAGGCTCTTCCATGGCCAAACTATCCATACCCTGGTCAATTTTACCATGGTGCAACTTTGTTATAGGTAAATGCTGAAAAGAAACCGAATGGATCATTTAACTTTTTATGGGGAGGATTGTTTTTAAAACGATGCCAAAAAATGAATCCATAAAGGGGGAAGGAATAAATAACAGTATTTAGGATTTGTAGGATAGAATCCAACCCTAAAATAGGAATATTAATGAAATTAAAAAAGGGGATAAGCAAAAATTATCCTAGGCTCTTAGCTCATTGGATTTACCTCAGGCTATTTCTGCAAATTGACGGGAATTCGTATGGTTTAAATAAAAAGCATATTCTGGGGGAATAGATTCAGGATGAAGGAATGCCGCATCCGGAACCTGGGGAAAAACCTCGGCATAGGTTTTTATATCGTTCATGAAAACCCTTCTGTAAATATGGCTTCTTCGTAATTTATAAGAATGATCCAATCCAGCCGCTGCGATGAGTTCCAGGAAGCTGGCAATCGTATGCTTATGGTAATTAGCCACCCTCAGTTTTTTATCTTCAACGACGAGCCCCTGCATGAGTTCCGCATCCTGGGTCGCAACCCCGGTTGGGCATTCATTGGTATTGCATCGCAAGGCCTGGATACAACCCAGGGCTATCATCATGGCCCTGGCACTATTACAGGTATCGGCTCCTAATGCCATGGCGCGAACCAGGGAAAAACCTGTAATCATTTTCCCGGAAGCAATGATTTTGAGTTTATTCCGGATGCCAAACCCTCGCAATACATTATCCGCAAAGGCCAGGGCATCCAACAAGGGCATACCTACCCGGTTCGAAAATTCCGGTGGGGCGGCTCCTGTTCCCCCTTCCCCCCCGTCGATGGTAATGAAATCAGGATAAGCATCTAATTCTCGCATGGCTTTACAAATAGCCATAAACTCCGATTTAATCCCTATACAAAGTTTGAATCCTACTGGTTTACCTCCGGATAGCTCCCGTAAACGACAAATAAAATGGATTAACTCTTGCGGAGTGGAGAATGCCGAATGGGAGGGAGGAGAAAAAACGGTGGTTCCAGCCACCACCTGTCGAATAGCAGCAATTTCAGGTGTGTTTTTAACCGCAGGCAAAATGCCCCCATGCCCCGGTTTAGCTCCTTGAGAAAGTTTGATTTCTATCATTTTTACTTCCGGACGCAGGGCATTTTTTTTAAAGGTTTCGTCTGAAAAATGACCTGCCAAATCTCTTGCACCAAAATATCCGGTTCCAATTTGCCAGATTAAGTCGCCCCCATTTTTTAAATGATAAGGACTAATACCCCCTTCACCGGTATTATGGGCAAAACCTCCCATTTTGGCTCCTCCGTTTAAGGCCTCAATAGCATTTCGGCTTAAGGAGCCAAAGCTCATAGCGGATACATTTAGCAAACTCATGGCATAAGGCTGGGCACATCTTCCTTCTCCAAATAGAATTCGGGGATTTGGATCAAGACTTGTAAAGGGAAGGGGCTGTATGGAATGGGTCATCCATTCATAACCTTCGGCATAAACATTTAACTGGGTGCCAAAAGGGGTGGTGTCGATTTGCTGTTTTGCCCTTTGGTAAACTACTGCCCGGTCATTTCTATTTATAGGAGTGCCATCGGTATCCGACTCAATAAAATACTGATAAATCTCCGGACGAATCATTTCCAGTAAATAACGAAGTCGACCAAATAAGGGAAAGTTTCGCCGAATAGTTTGCTTTTTCTGGATCATATCCACGACACCCATATAAATAAGAGGTAGGAATAGAATAAAAAAGAGAAGGGCATACTTCCAAAAGTATGCCCCTATCAAAATAGCCAGAATTACCAATATCGATGCAGTAATAAAGAATTTTCTCATAAGGCCCTAGGATACTGAATTTGGTCTCTTATTCGTGTAGTACCAAAACTGCATTTAAAGGACGGCTTAATACCTTATTTACCGTACTTCGGTTAAAAATTCTATACACCAGATTATGGTGGTGCTTGACCAGGCATAAAATATCGGTCTGGGAACTGACGACAAAATTTAAAATACCATCCAATGTGCTATTCTCGGCGATATATTTAAAATCCAGTTCGGTATGAGGAATCATAGACTTTAATTTTTCTTCCCCTGGTTCGTTGGTTTTCCAATCGTTGCCTTCCACAATATTAATAACATTTAATTTTTTGGTGCCCATGGCGGTTAATAATTCATTCATACCGGCAATATCCTCCGGGGATAAATGGGTGGAGAAATCGGTAGCCAGGGTAATGACGGCATTTACAGAGAATTTGGATTCCAAAGGAATGATTAAGGTAGGGGTCTTTGTTTTTTCTACCATCATACTGGCATTGGAACCAAATAGACCGGAAATTCCTGTCGATCCCATCGTGCCCATGACCAATAATTCCACCGGATTGGCTTCCATGTATTTGGTAATAACACTCGCTAAAGAACCTACTTCACAAGTAGTGCTTAATTCGATGGTAGGAAAGGCTTCCGTATAGGTTTTTGTCCAGGTAGCCAGAGCCTCCCGTTTACTATTATAATAGTCCTCAATATAAAGGGCATTATAAGTATTGTTATTAATACCCTCCGTAGGGCTTATGGCATGAATAACGGACACTTCCAGGCTTAGAATTTTGGCTAATTCTATGGCATATTGTAAAGCATTCCCTGCACAAGTGGAGAAATCGCTGGCAACTAATATTTTTTTCATTTTTTTTGATTTTGTGTAGAAGATTTGAGCTATTGTAAAATAGCCAGGCTTATTTTATAAATAAATGAAATAAATTAAATAATCCCAAGGCAAGAAGAATGGAAACCGGGAGCGTTAATACCCAGGCCAGGGCTATACTTTTTAAGGTATTTCCATTTAGATTGCTGGTTCCTCCAGAGGCCACCATGGCACCAGCAATCCCGCTGGATAGTACGTGGGTAGTACTTACCGGTAAGCCAAACCAGGTACTTAAACCAATTGTTGCAGCCGCCGTTATTTCTGCGGTAGCCCCCTGGGCATAATTTAAATGTTCTTTCCCAATTTTCTCTCCAATGGTTAATACAATTCTTTTCCAGCCAATCATAGTCCCAATACCTAAAGAAATAGAAATGGTTGCAATGACCCAGGTAGGGGCATAATCCGTAATATTCGTATACTGTTTCGATGCATCTTTCAATATGGCCTGGTCGGCTAACGCCAATTTTACGTTTTTATCGGACTGAAGGGCTTTTAAATCTTTTCCTAAATGCTGGATATTTTTTCGGAAAACAAAGGTTTCGGCAGGAGGCGCTGTATTACGAGTCGCTACGGAAGTTTTGATTTTTTCAATCAAGGTATTTACCGAATCCAATTTAAGTTTGCTGGCCGGATTGGCTATAGCTGTATTTTGTAGAGATAATTCTGTTTTATTTAAGGTGCTCAGGATTTTGGAATCCGGAATAGAATGATCGAAAGCAAATTTTGCAGGCAAAAAAGCAATAAGGATAAGCATTAATAGCCCAACCCCTTTTTGTCCATCATTACTCCCATGAAAGAAACTGACCAGAGTACAGGTGGTGATTAATAGTAAACGTATCAGGATAGGAGGACGATCTTCTCCCTGGGGGATATGAAACAGGGAATCGGCTTTAACTACATGGCGTAAAAACCACATTAACAAGGCCGCTGCCCCGAATCCGAAAATAGGAGACATAATTAAGGATAGCCCAATTTCTTTAGCCTTATCCCAGTTGGGTCCAGCTCTTCCATAATACATGGTAAAGGCAATGGTAGCCCCTATCATGGCACCAATTAGGGTATGGGAAGAAGAACAAGGAATACCGAAATACCAGGTTCCCAGGTTCCATATAATGGATGAAATTAATACGGATAAAACCAAGCAGGCACCTACTTGTACGGGCAGGGTCATTAACTCATTTAAGGGAACTAATTTTAATATTCCCATGGCAACCGCCACTCCCCCAAGAAATACTCCCAGGAAATTAAAAAAACCAGACCAGGGAACAGCCACCATAGGGGGAAGGGCTTTGGTATAAATTACAGTAGCAACTGCGTTGGCGGTATCGTGGAATCCATTTACAAATTCAAAGCCTACCACACAGAGCAAACAGAGAAAAAATACAATTAGAATAGTTCCGGTTAGAGAAACCTCTCCGATAAAGGGGAGGGTTACCATTAAGAAAGTTACATGCATAAAATGTATAGTTAGAATTTTAGAGGTAGATACTCCTAGCTAATATTTATATTTAATATTAGCAGAATGTTAAGTGCCTATTAATTCTCTGTTTCTAAAACTTTTCTATGCTTTTACGGTTTCCTCAGGCGGGTTTAATTCTTTACTGAGCATTCGGATTTTGTCTTCCGGAATCTCATGGATATCGACTATTAGAAATCCATCCAGACAATTGGCAAATTTAGGATCTACATTAAATCCAAGGAGCTTGGAATTAATGGCTATGTATTGTCGTAGTAAAACGGGAACTTTATTATGGTTAATCTCAATTTCTGAAATCAGGGAATCCAACGATTTAATGGTATCAGATTCCTTTAATAAAAGGCTTGGGTCCAGTTTGTCAAAATTAATGCGAAACTTTTTTCTTGGGCTTACCAATTCGGCTAGGGTATAATCAAAATGGTTCTTCATTAAATAGTCCACCAAAAGGGAAGATGAAAATTTGGAAAAATTATTGCTGATACTTACCGGCCCAATTAAATAGCGATATTCCGGATTTTTTAAAAGGAAGTAAAGAATCCCTTTCCAGAGGAGAAATAAAGAAAGAGGTCTGTTTTGGTATTCTTTTCGGATAAAGGATCTTCCCAATTCAATGGACTCTTTTAATATGGGGAAAAAGTCCTTTTTGATTTTAAATAAAGTGCTTAAATAAAACCCCTTCAATCCATAGCTATAAAAAATATCCTTGCCCTTCCCTAATCGGTAAGAGCCCACCAGAACATTTTCTTCCTTATCCCAAATGAAGAGATGGTTATAGTATAGGTCAAATTCATCCAGATCTATTTTTTTCTGGGTGCCTTCTCCTACTTCCCGGAAGGTAATTTCTCTTAAGCGACCAATTTCCCGGATGATATGGGGTATTTTATTAATGGGGCAAACATATACCTCGTAATTTTTTTCAGTGGTAATAAGAAAATTCTCCCTGAGGGTATCTACTTCCTTTATTAAAACCGATTTAGGCTGAGCCGGAACAATGTCCTGTGGAATTCTGGTAATGGTGAAGGGGTTATTCCTTTTAAAGAACGATTTTACTTCGATTCCACTTCCCAATGCATAGGTTTTTGCACGGATAAAATTCAGCAATTGTTCCGGGTTAAGGTATGGGGCATATTCATCGGCCTTAACCGGTTTTCCAATGCGTAATTTAATGGTGCGACCTTTTTTATTCAAGAATTCAGAAGGAAGTTTGGCTGTCCGTAAACTAGGATGAATGATGCTAAGGATATTAAATAATAGACCGTTATTTCCGTGAAAATATACTGGAAGAACCGGGTACTGTGTTTTTTGGATCATCTTACCCACAATGGGGCTCCATTTTTTATCGGTTACTCGTTGGTTCGAGGTATGGTAGGTGGATACCTCCCCGGCCGGAAAAATTCCCAGTGGGATCCCATTTCGAAGACTTTCCATAGCATGTTTCATTCCGCCTACACTGGAAATATGGCTGACTTTTTCAAAAGGATTAACCGGGATGAAGAATTCCTTTAAATTGGGTATCTTATTTAGAAGAAAATTTGCCATTAATTTGAATTCCGGACGAACCTTGCAAATTACCTTCAATAAAATAAGCCCTTCAATTCCTCCAAAGGGATGATTGGCTACCGCAATAAAGGGATCTTTTAAGGGGATATTTGCTAATTCGGCATCCGATATTTCAATTTGTATGTCGAGAGAATCCAGTATGGCATCGATGAAGGGCAGGCCTTCAATATGCATGGAGTTTTCAAAAACCTGATTAATCTCATTCAGCTTCATAAATTCCATGAGGAACGAAGCCAGACCGGGCATTTTTAATTTATCAAGCTTGGTAACACTGGCTAATTCCTCAGTGGTAATTATTTTCATTCGAATGCTTGAGGTTAATCAGAAATAGGTTACTAAAATATAAAAAAATTTTTTAGCAATTCATTTATAAATGAAAAATTTAAATATTATAATTTTATACTATTATGATCAAGAGAAATATCCTGCAATCAAGAATCTGGAAGTTTAATAAAAGAGAAATTCGGAGTCTTGCTTATTTTTCCCTATTGGTGGGTATGACCCTCGTTTTTCCCATTCTTATTGAAAAAATTTTCTTTTCCAATTCCCTTCTTCAAGATCCTGATTTTATGGATTCCCTGGTCAGGGATTCTATTCAACTGGAAAAAAAGGCTTCTAAAGTCGATATACCGAATGAAACCATTATGGCTGGAAATCCCGACTTTTTATTCGATCCCAACGATATGCATACCCGGGGATGGGAACAATGCGGATTGGCCGGATATAAAATCCATACCATACTGAAATACCTTAGCAAGGGGGGACATTTTTATACCCCTAAGGACATTCGAAAAATTTATTCCCTAAACGAGGAAGAATTTAAAATTCTGGAACCTCATATTCGATTGAATGATACAGAGTCCCCATCCAGATTAAAACTTGGGGAGCATTATAAAAAGTTTAGTAAGGGGAATCCCCATTCCTTTGTATTCAATTCCCAAAATTCATGGAAAATATCGTTGAATCGTTCTGGTTTTGAGGATTTTTGGGAATTACGAGTAATAACAAAAAGAGAAATCTGGGATATTTTGAATTTCAGAAAAAGAAATGGGGCATTTTCCGATATTCGGGAGCTAAAAAATTTAAAAATATTGGATTTGGACGCCTATACAAGGCTTCAACCGCATTTAATCCTTAATTAAGAATAAAATGAACCAAGCTCTGAACCAGGAAGATAAATTTGGCCTGGAAAAAGAAGTAAAGGATTGTATACGGGAAATACCTGATTTTCCTAAGCCTGGAATTTTATTCAAGGATATTACCCCTGTTTTAAGTAATCCTGTTTTGACCGGAAAAGTTTTGGAGGCCTTGCATTCCTATTATGCCCCTATGGGTCTGGATGCGGTGGTGGGTATTGAGAGCCGTGGATTCTTATTCGGAATGTTATTAGCCCATAAATTGCATATACCTTTTATACCGGTTAGAAAAAAAGGGAAGCTTCCCTTTGAAACGATTTCCGAATCCTATTCCCTGGAATATGGTCAGGCTACTCTGGAATTGCATACCGACGCCATACTTCCAGGACAAAAAATACTGATTCATGATGATTTGTTAGCCACAGGAGGAACCATTGAGGCTACCTGTAAACTCATTCAAAGAATGCAGGGGGAAATCATGGCCTGTTCTTTTATCGTGAACCTGAACGGCTTAGGCGGATTAAGCCGTTTAAGTTTTTACACAAAAAATGTAGATTATTTTGCAAACTATCAATAAGTAATTTAACTTTGTAGTCCCAAATCGAAAATATGATTATAATCAGCCTTAAAGAAAACGAATCGATCGACAAAGCGTTAAAACGTTTTAAAAAGAAATTTGAAAAAACTGGTGTTCTGCGTGAACTACGTTCTCGCCAGGCTTTCGAAAAAAAATCGGTAAGTCGTCGTAACGTGATTAAGCATGCTGTATACAAGCAACAACTATTAGGAGAATAA
>Ga0209067_10000509_pt1 | contig 24760 bp, 20 predicted proteins | sample ColStrG_CSR_2013_FD_187199 | JGI IMG/M metagenome (GOLD analysis project Ga0209067, IMG submission 187199) | Freshwater sediment microbial communities in response to fracking from Pennsylvania, USA - Cold Stream Run_MetaG_CSR_2013 (SPAdes)... | ecosystem: Environmental > Aquatic > Freshwater >... | reverse complement strand
GAATAATAAATAATGTGCGAAGCAACTATAGATCATCATCAATGAACATCCGACACTTGAGTTTTCGCCTGCTGCAGGTTTACGTGCAGGTCGTCAGGCTGGGGAATATTTCCGCCGCGGCCCGCGCACTGCATCTGACGCAACCCACGGTATCGCTGCAACTCAAGAATTTGCGCGAAGCGATCGGTGAGCCGCTGCTGGAAATGAATCACGGCACTATGCAGGCCACCCATGTCGGCGAGGAGTTGTACCGGGCGGCCTGCGATGTGCTGGGCCGGTTTGACGACTTCAATGATTTTCTGCAGGAAGCGCGCGGCGGTCAGTCCGGCCATATCAACATCGGCATCGTCACCACCGCCAAATACATCCTGCCGCGCATCCTCGGTGCGTTTTATCGCGAGTTCCCGAAAGTGGGCGTGACCATCCATATCGGCAATCGCGCGCACATTATCGAGCGGCTGGAACGGCAGGAGGATGATCTGTATCTGTTCAGCAATCCGCCCGCCGGCAGCTACGTCAACGCGTGCCGGATCCTGAAAAATCCGCTGCAACTGATCGCGCCGCTGGATCACTGGGCCGCCCAAAAAAACGGCCTGACGTTTTCTGATCTCAGTGCCGAACGCTTTTTAATCCGCGAACCGGGTTCAGCCACGCGCATGCTGTTCGAAGCCTGGCTGAGCAGCCACGGTTTCGAACTCGGCCAGACCATGCAGATCGAAAGCAACGAAGCCATCTGCCTGAGCGTGGCCTCCGGGTTGGGTCTGTCGGTCATTTCTGAACACACGCTGTTTGAAGGTCGGGAAAAGCTGGCGATGTTGCCGATAGACGGATTTCCGCTGGACAGTAACTGGTACCTGGTCAACCGCAAGGACCGCCGTGCCTCGCACGCAACGGAACAGCTGGTGCAGTTTATTGCGAAAAATCTGAAGCATTGCGTGAAGCCGGAATGGGTTGCGCCCAGGATAGAACCGGCTTTGAAGGAATTTCTGACGAAGAAGTAAAACGGGACTGTGTGGTCTTGCCCGCGCAATCTGCGAAACTGCGCCACTTTTTCCCGTGAAAGTGGCGCAGTTTCGCAAACTGCGCCATAATTGCGCCACTTTTATCTCAAACTGCGCCACTTTACCATGTCATCCACCAACGACCTGCAAAAGAGTATTCAGGCATCCGCACAAGGCTTAACGTTGGCCGAGCTGCTGACTGAGCACCCCCTGATTGCACGACGCACGGCACAGCGCCTGATTGCCAAGCTGATTCAGAGCGGCCAGATCACCGCCCGGGGTGAAGGCCGGGCACGTCGCTATTTCGGCGTCAGCACCCAGACTGACAGGGAATCGCACGGCGCCAGCATCGATATTTTTCCCCGTTTTATACCACTGTCTGCTGACAGTCTGGACATTCTTGCCTACATAGACCAACCCCTGCCGGCACGCAAACCCGTGCATTACCAGCGTGATTTTTTGGATACCTACCTGCCCAATAAAACCTGGTACCTGTCCGAGTCACTGCGGGGTCAACTGCACAGGATGGGCAAAACTGCAGATGCCAATGCGCCGGCCGGCACGTACAGTCGATTCATTTTGAATCGTTTGCTGATCGATTTATCCTGGGCATCAAGTCAACTGGAAGGCAACACCTATTCGCGTCTGGATACACGTCAACTCCTGGAACACGGCAAGATCGCCGAGGGCAAGGCTGCCATCGAAACGCAGATGATTCTGAACCATAAAACGGCAATCGAGCTGCTGATCGACAACATCGACAGTGCCGGGTTCAACCGCTACACCTTAATGAACCTGCATAGCGCGCTGGCGGAAAACCTGCTGCCCAACCCTGGCGATGAAGGACGAATTCGTCAACATGCCGTCGACATCGGGAAAAGTGTCTATCGCCCGCTTTCTACGCCACAGCAAATCGACGACGCCTTGGACACACTGCTGGTGAAGGCAAACCAGATTCGCGATCCTTTCGAGCAGTCGTTTTTCATGATGGTGCATTTGCCCTACCTCCAGCCGTTTGCAGACATGAACAAGCGGACCTCCAGACTTGCCGCAAATCTGCCCCTGTTCCGTGCCAATTTATGCCCACTGACTTTCCTCGATGTGCCTGAACAGGCGTACAGCCGCGCCATGCTGGGCGTTTACGAAATGACCCGGATCGAACTGTTGCGGGACCTGTATGTGTGGGCCTATGAGCGTTCGACGCAGGAATATCTGGCCATCAGGCAGGAACTGGCCGAACCCGACCCGCTTCGTCTGGTCTGGCGTGATTTCATTAAACAGACTATCCGCGAGGTCATCCTGCGTCCCGAACTTGAGCCACTTTCCGTCATTCGGAACGCCGTAACATCGCATGTACCAGACAACGAACAATCCGCCGTGCAGTCACTGGTGGTCGAAGAACTCAGGCGAGTACACGATGGCGTACTGGCGCGCTATGGTCTGCGACCCTCGGAATATGCAAACTGGAGGAGAATTCACGGATACTGAAAAAACCAATGCTCTTTTCAACCAGCATTGATGCCACCGATATCCTGTTGACCCTGTGGCAAAGTCGTACAATACGCCTTCCTTCCAGGGATTCCATGTCACCATGCGCACCACACAAAACAAGTCAAATCCCGTCGAACAGCAAACATATCGCGTCTTCCTGGCCGGCATCTGTTCGCTGCTGCTGACCGCTGGTCTGGCGCGCTTTGCCTATACGCCGCTGTTGCCGATCATGCGCGATCAGGCCGGTCTGTCGTATCTGGCCAGCGGCTGGCTGGCGACGTTCAATTACATGGGATACATGACCGGTGCGCTGCTGGCGGCATCCATCAGTCGCCTCCAGGTGAAATATCAGCTGTATCACGTTGGCCTGGTCGTTGCCCTGTTCAGCACAGCGGCGATGGGACTGACCGATAACGTCATCCTGTGGGCCGCGCTGCGCTACATTGCCGGGCTGACCACCACCTGCGGCATGCTGATCGCTTCCGGTCTGATCATGAACTGGCTGATCCGTCAACATCAGGCACCGGTGCTGGGCCTGCACTTTGCCGGATTGGGTCTGGGGATTGCTGTTTCTGGTGTGGCGGTGGGCAGCATGGTTGGCCATCTTTCATGGAATCAGCAGTGGCTCGCGCTGGGACTGCTGGGCATTATCTTTTTTATTCCGGCCTGGCTGTGGATGCCCGCACCTGCCGACATCCCCGCCAATTCCAGCCATCCGGTTCAGGATGCGCCCTCCAAAAAATGGATGAGCCTGCTGATTGCCTCTTACTTTTGCGCCGGCTTTGGTTATGTGATCAGCGCCACCTTTATTGTCGCCATTTTGGAAAAGTTACCCGCACTCTCAGGCAAAGGCAGCTGGATCTGGGTAGTGGTGGGATTAGCTGCAGCGCCCTCCACGTTTTTGTGGGATCGCATCGCAGCCAGAGCCGGTCAGATTCCAGCCCTGTTACTGGCGTTTGGACTGCAGGTGATCTCGGTGGCACTGCCCGTTTTGACCGATGACATCAGCCTGAATGTAGTCAGCGCGATTCTTTATGGCAGCACTTTTGTCGGCATCGTGAGCCTGACGCTGTCGCTGATCGGCAGACATTTTCCCAACAATCCGGCCAAGGCCATGGCAAGGCTGACCCTGAGTTATGGCGTGGCCCAGATGATTGCACCGGCGATGGCTGGCACTATTGCGAATGCGACGGGCAGTTATCGTGGCGCGCTGGTGATTACGGCGTTGGTTCTGATTGCCGGGATGGGGTTTCTGGTTGCGCTGAACCGGCTTGAAAACGCCGCCAGGACTTGAATACGACTCTGATCAGGGCAACCCGTACCAGGTAGACCGCCCTCCGCCATGCTTCGACAGTAGTCCCTTATTAACAAGACTGCCGAAGGTGGTTTTGAGGGTATTTGGACTCGCGCCAAATTCGCGAACCATGTCGCGCGTCGTCACCCGGCCATGATCCCGGACATAATCCAGAATCTTCAGTGCCAAATCCGGCAATGTCGCGAGCGCGCCTTTCTCACGCTCCATTTTGACTGCAAGGCGACGTTTCTGTTGCTGCATGGCGCGCATAAAAAACATCAGCCATGGTTGCCAGTCCGGGGCGTTGGAGTGCAGGGATTGTTGCGTCTGCCGCAGCGCCAGATAATAGCCGTCCTTGTTGTGCTCGACCACGCTTTCCAGCGAGCTGTACGGCACATAGGCATAGCCCGCCTGCAACAGTAACAGCGTCGTCAAAATGCGACTGATGCGCCCATTACCATCCTGAAATGGATGAATTTCCAAAAACGTCACGATGAACACCGCAACGATCAGCAGTGGATGCAGTCGCCGAAGTTCTCGTGCTTCGTTCAACCACGCAACCAGTTCAGCCATGCGGCGCGGTGTGTCAAACGGAGAGGCTGTTTCAAACACGACGCCAACCATATTGCCATCCGCATCGAACGCAACGACATTGTTGGGCAATTTTTTGTATTCGCCGCGATGCCGCTCATCCTTCTGGCTGTAACGAAGCAGATCGCGATGCAGTTGTTTGAGATGGTTTTCTGTAATCGGAATGGCGTCAAAAACCTGAAAAACCATTTCCATCGTGTCGGCATAACCTGCCACTTCCTGTTCATCACGGCTGTCGAATTTCCTGATTTCCAACTTGGCAAGCAGCTTTTCAACCTCCCGGTCCGTGAGTTTGCTGCCCTCAATACGAGTCGACGACCCGATACTTTCAATCGTTGCCACATGACGCAAGGCATTCAGGCGCTCTGGCGCCAACGTTCTCAGGGCGCGCCAGGCTCCTTTGAATTCATCGATCTCACTCAGCAGACTGAGTAATTCAGGGGTAATCAGTATGGTGTCGGTTTTCATTTTGCTGAATGTATGCTGGAGCAAACCGGATTGTCAACCGGAATAGACCGGAATAAGTCACTCTCGCTGCCTGATTACACACCCGAATAATCACCGGATCAGACCGGAATAATCAGCGTTCAGCCAGTATTTAAATTGCAAATCAATAGCAATAATGTTGCTTGCAACCCGTAGATTGCCTATACAATAACGCCCATTATTCTTATTTTGGAAGAACCCGTCATGCATACAGTCAACGGCAACGGATTAAAAGTTTTATTGGCAGATGATCACCCTATCGTCATGAAGGGGTTTTCGATGTCACTGGCACAGTTTGGCATTGAGATTGTCGGGGAAGCCAAAAATACTGCAGAAGTGCTGGACCTGTTTGCACAGAAAAAGCCCGACGTGGTCATTCTGGACCTGCGGTTTGGCGAAAAGAAAACCGGGATAGACGTCGCCAGGGAAATCCTGCAGCTCGACCCCAAGGCAAAAATCCTGTTTCTGAGCCAGTTTGACCAGGATTTTCTGATCAGGGAAACCTACCGGATTGGCGCCTGCGCCTACCTGACCAAAGACTGCCTGCCCGAAGAACTGGCCACTGCGGTCGTCAGAGCCGCCGCCGGCGAAACCTATTTCCTGCCGCGCATCGCGGAAAAACTGGCCAACCTGTCGGTCCGGGGCAATGACGCACCTGAAGCAGTGCTGGACAGTCGCGAAATGGAAATTTTTGTCATGATGGCCCGCGGACTGACCAATGCGGAAATGGCAGAAAAGCTGAACCTGTCCCTGAAAACCATCAGCAACGAAAGCAATGCGATCAAGCAAAAACTCAATATTTCCCGTATTGCCGACATGACCAGACTGGCCGTCAAACGCGGTTACATCGACGCCTGACCGGGCCCGACCGGGCAGCCGGCAAATTATCCGGCCTGCCCGCCCTCCTCGCCTCCCCCAATTTATCCGCTACGTCGACTCAGGACTGCCACGCGCAGCCCTGAGGGTTCCTCACGCCCTCTAAAATACCAATAATAGAATTTTTAAATGCATAAAAAATGCATTTATTTTTCTATTTAAAGAAAAATATATTGCTATGTAATAGCAATATCCCTTATCATTCGCTCTGTTCTTGCGGTACTGGTGTGGTCAGGTCGGGCCTTTGCAGAATGCTGCAGCGTTGCGCTTCGCATTCAACGTTCCAATCAATTTCTGCTTCATTGGTACGGCTCCAATCAACCACGGTAAATGTTTTGTGTGCCGGATGTCATGGCAACTCAGGGAGCATTTGCACTATGGCTTGCATGTTTTAAACATCAACAATGCTTTTTGAGGAAACCATGAATTATTGTCAACCACACTCCCTTTGCGGCAAGACCGTACTGATCACGAATGCCGGCAGCGGATTTGGTGCAGCCTGTGCCCAGGCTGCCTATACCGCCGGGGCGAATATCGTTCTGATCGATTCCGGCTCTACCGGCATATCGGCAACATCGAAACGCTTTGATCCGAGCCGCATCATCTGCGTGACAGCAAACCAGGCCTCGATTGCCGAAGTCCAGGAGGTCGTGGTCGCCGCAACCAAAAAATTCGGCGGCATCGATATCGCGTTTGCCAACGCCGGCAGTGCCAGCTATCCCAGGGAGTTGCTCACCATCAGCGGTGTTGCGCTGCCCGACCGGTTGCTCGAATGCGGCACCGAAGGATTATGGAATACCGTGCGCGCCTGTCTGCCCATGATCAAAATGAAAAACGGACACATCCAGATTACGTCGTCGACCTGCGGTTTTGCCGCCGGCATCGCGAACGCGCCCCAGAAAATTCCTGAGCTGGCAACAAAAATGTATGCCCGGGCATTGACCAGAGAACTGGCAGACAGCGGTGCCAGCGCCGGCATTCTGCATCCGGGTTGGGTATGCACACCTCCGCCCGGTGAAGAATCGGAAGCGTTTGCTTTGGCGATGGCGTTACTGGATCAGATCTATCACGGAAACATCAACGATCCCGACTTCAGCCCCGCCGAAGTCTGTGCTGAAGCAGCACCGGTCCTCAGCCGGGAAACCGTCACTCAGCGCAGATTTCCATTTTCTGTTTACAGCGGCTGCAGAAATCTGGTTGCCACCCATATTCGAAACCGAATCCTGCGTCAGCAGGCAAAGCTCGCCAGTTTCAACCGAAACCTGCGCAGCACCACCCTTTAATTTTTAATACCAGAAGGAATACACAATGAAACCACAATTGAACACACTGCTGACCCTGCTGTTGGCCGGCGCGCTGACCGCCTGCGGCGGTGGCGGATCAGGATCCACGCCGGCGGCCGCGGTCGGTACTTCTGCCACCGGCGCAGGAACAGGGGCAGGAACGGGCACCGCGGCCACGGGCAGCACGGCCACATCCGGCTCAGGACAGACAACCTCGTCAACCATGCCGGCGCAGAATACAGCAACCGGTACGACCACGACCACAGTAACGGTAACAACACCGACCTCAACCACCACCACCACGGTAGCGTCCGGAAAAACCCCCGGCAGCACGACATCGGCCACCGGCTCGTCCACAGGCACCACCGCCCCGCCCCAAACCGGCTGCAACACGGCGTGGAATGCAACGACTGCCTATTCCGGCGGCAATCTGGTCAGCTATGCCAGCGTCAACTACCAGGCCAACTGGTGGACCCAGAACAATGAACCGGATACCAGCAGCGGTCCGACCGGCAGCGGTCAGCCATGGACAGCCACAGGCAGCTGCGGCGGCATTGCCTCAACAGGCACTGGCACTGGCACCGGCACCGGCACCGGTACCGGCACCGGCACTGGAACAGGAACAGGAAGCACCACCGGCGCGACCGGCGGCACATCTTCCACAGCGCCAGCCGGTCTGATTTACAGCCCTTATAAAGACGTGACGATTAATCTGAACTGGAACACCAACGTCATCTCGACCGCAGTGACCGGCACTACCACCACGCTGGTTGCCGCGATGCCGGCCACTCTGCACACCATCACCCTGGCGTTTGCCACCGGTGAATGCGGTGCCGAGTCCTGGGGTGGCATTACCGGCAACGCCCTGGCAACAGCCAACATCCAGTCACTGGTCAGCGCAGGCAAAAAATACATCATCTCGACCGGCGGTGCCGACGGCGCGTTTACCTGTGGCACCGATGCCGGATTTGCGACCTTCATCAAAACGTACTACAGCGCCAATCTGGTCGGCATCGATTTCGATATTGAAGCAGGTCAGACACCTGCCCAGGTTGCAGCACTGATTGCCCGCGTACAGGCTGCGCAGAAAACTTATCCGAACCTGCGCTTCTCGTTCACCGTGGCCACCTTGGGTGCAAACGGCAATCAGGATCTGGGTTACTACGGCATCGAAGTAATGAACGCCATCCAGAGTGCCAAACTGACGAACTATCTCATCAATCTGATGGCCATGGATTACGGCTCAGCGCTCAGTTCAAACTGTGTGCTCAATGCGAATAATCTGTGTGACATGGGCGAGTCGGCCATTGCAGCAGCGGTCAGTCTGAATACCAACTACCACGTGCCGTTTGCGCAGATCGAATTGACGCCGATGATAGGTGGCAACGACAGCACCGATGAAATTTTCACGCTGGCCAATGCAGGCACGATCTCAACGTTTGTACTGCAAAACAAACTCGCCGGCGTGCACTTCTGGTCATTTGATCGCGACAAGGATTGCGCCAAAGGTTATGCCTCACCGACCTGCAATACTTACGGTCAGGGCGGCACACTCGGTTTCACCAATCAATTCAGCGCTGCTCTCGGTTTTTAATTGCCGTAAAAAATCATGTGTTAAAAAAGCCGCATTTCCCGTCAGGAAAATACGGCTTTTTTTCATCAGTCAGATTTATTGCACAGAAAAAATAATAATTTAGAGCAATATTTTTCACCATCTCCCCTGCAGAATTTGTCCCATTTTGCGCGGCAAATGACACCAAATTTCTCATCAGCAATTAAACTTTATTTCCACATTTCAACACCTAGCTTTTCGGATAGGTAAGGAGTTTGCGGATTTATCCATATGGTCAGTGCCAACTGGCGCATGAACTCCTACACTCATCCTCACTGTGAATCCGGCGCACGCATAACGAGACAAAACCGAGGTCACAGTCGTCATGCGTACAGGCAAAAACCTGGCCATCGCGGCATGAAACGGAACAGTTTTTTTCCGTGCACAGATAAGATCTTTTTTAATAAAAAACGCCGCGCAGATCTGATACCGGACTGCGACGACAACATACGAAAAATAAAGACATTATTTTGGAGACTCCCACATGACCATTCTGGTTAAAGCATCCCTGTCACTGCAGGTGGCAGCATGAAATACCGGTTCGCGATCGATCTCGTCCAGCGCATCAAAGTCTGCCTCGCCGGCAATGGTTTTAACGTTGACCATCTGTTCGCCCAGGCAGGTCTGGATCAGCTGGAAAAATACAGCCCGACGCGTGAAGATCCGATCAGACTGTCCGATAAATTCAGCTATCTGTGGCAGCAGATCACGGCGGTCTCCGGCGATCCGATGCTGGGCTTTCACGTCTCATCGCCGCAGTCAGTCTGCTGGCTGGGCGTGTTCGGTCATTTGCTGATGTCTTCGCGCAATCTGAAAGTCGCCAGTGAAAACGCCGTACGCTACCTGCCACTGATGACGCCGGCAATGCGCACTTCGATCGAACAGGATGACGAGTGCACCAGCGTGTGCGTGCAGCTGGTGCCTGGCAAATATGCCGTGCCGCAGCAGCGTTACGACTTCACCTGGAACATGCTGCTGTCTACCCTGCGCCTGGTCTCAGGCCAGTCTGACCTGCGTCCGGTGCGGGTGGAATATGCCTTTCCGGAGCCGGCATCGGTTGCGCCTTATGCAGAAATTTTCGGTTGCCCGGTGCGCTTCGGCGCCAAACGCAACGCTATCGTATTTACCAATGCCGATCTGCTCGCGCCGATTCCGACGTCCAATGATCTGGCCGCCGAAGGGCTGTTTCGCATGCTCGATGAACGATTGCAGCAGCTGATGCCCAGCGGATTTACTTCCAGGGTGCGGCAACTGCTTGTGACCATGATAGATAAAGGCGGTGCGCTGCGTGAAGACGTGGCCTCGCGTTTATTGATCAGCGAACGTACGCTGCAACGTCGCCTCGAATCTGAAGGCACGGATTTTTCAACCCTGGTCGATGAGGTGCGCCGCGAAATCGCCGAGCAGTATCTGGGCGACGACCGGATGACGCTGAAAGAGATGAGTTACAAACTGGGCTTCTCGGATCCGAGAGCCTTTCACCGCGCATGTCTGCGCTGGTTCGGCAAACCACCGAGCAAATTTCAGTTGGTCAGCCGCGACACTAACACCCCGGCGCTACACACACGCGCCATGTCGTATGACGACAGGTCACATCACGGCACTGGGATGGGCTTGAGCAGAATGGGTTTCTGAGATTTTCTGCACGTAAATTCGAGGGGAATTGCGTGCAGTTTTTCAGCGGGGGAAAACAGAATAATCAGTGCCCCAACACAACTGTTTTCATAGGGCAATAGGGTGGCTCTAAGAGTCAATAAATTGGCTCTAAATGTCAAGAACAACAACGGAACTAATTCAGAGATTCAGATACGATGAAATCACTTAATAGCAGCATATATTAAGTAGTAAAAGTTGTCCACAGAAAACATTCCATTCGGGAAAATTTTTCTGCTAAATATAAACTCAACCCACTCAGGAGACACAAATGAAGACTATTAAAAGACTCGCTATCGCTGCTGCACTGTCATCAATCACTTTCGCTGCTTCAGCAATGACACCAATCGCTGATTCAGAACTGAGCCAGGTCAGCGGTCAAGACGGTGTGTCCATCGCTGCCAATCTGAACGTTAATATCGGTTCATTTGTATACGGTACTAAAAACGGCGCAGAAGGCGGCGGTAATGTTGCGTTCAACGACATCAACATCACCGGCGATATCGCCGCGACTTTGGACATCCTGAAAGCCAGTTCGTTCTACAGCGTCAGCACTGGTGGCGTGATCAGCGGTGAAGCAATTACAGTATTGGGCCTGGTTGTACCATCCGGTGCAGTGCAAGGCGCTATTGCTACAGCAGCCGCTGCAACTGGCGCTACGCCAGCATCGATCGCTGCAGCAGCTGTAGCAGCAGGTTCAACCAATCCAGCAGCTGATATCGCAACTGTTCAATCTCTGGCAGCGTTCTGGCCAGGCACTGACGTAGTCCGCATCGCTGTTCCAAACCTGGCTACGACTAAACTGTTGAACGTTACAGTCGGCAGCATCACGATGGGTGTGAACGGCGTACAACCAACTGGTACAGCACCATCTTTCGGTTCATTCGCGATGAACAACATCAATCTGGCTGGTACAACAGCGTATATCTGGGCTCACTAAGCTCCGGTCTTACCCGAGTTGATCGGACGGCGGCCCTCGACATCACTCGAGGGCCGTTTGTTCTGACACGGTTTCTCCCTTTTCATCTGGAAGCATGACTAACATGGTTCTGTTGCGCATCGGTCTTTTATTATTGAGCCTCGCAGGCACGGTCGAGTTGTGTAGTGCTCCCGCCTGGGGCAAACCCGTTGAGATGTCCGATGAAGAGCTGACCGAAGTCTACGGGCAAGGTTTGATCACCGTCGATAACACCAGCCTGAACGGACTCAACTTTTCAACGATCACGTTAAATTCTGACGTTACCCTGAACGCGAATTTAAAAAACATCGTCCTCGGCCAGTACACCTCGATCACCAATAATGGCACTGGCGCGGATATCAATATTCCACTGCTGCAGTTCGGCACCAGCGCCGGCACAACATTGCAACAGACCGTCGACATCACGAATCCGTACATTGAATTTGTCTATAACAATGCCGGCGGCGCAGGCAGCAATCAGGTAGTCGGCATGCGCATCGGCTTTCAGGGCATTTCCGGTAATGTCGGCCTGCTGATGAATACGATCAGTGGCTCGCTGTCGATCGACAACGGGTCCGGCACCCTGCTCACCAGCAACGGCTACCGCTCAACCACTGCCTGCGCCGGTACCAGTTGCGTTCCGCTGTCACAGATTGGCGGCGTCGTTGCCGGCAATGCCAGTGGGCCAAGTCGCGACTTCTGGATTTCCACCCTCTCACAGGCGGTGCAGTTTCCGGCGCAACCCGGACTGGCGCAGCCGGCGGTTGCGCAGCCCGGCGTCTGGTTAAACTGGACTGACAGACTGATTGCGCAAAATACCACCGGCACGATTGCAGCCAATTCATTGAAATCAATGACCCGACTGCACCGCTGACATCATGAAATATGCCCTCTCGCTGTTACCCGCCCTGGTCCTGACCTGCATGCATGCTGCAGCGGCTGATCTGAAGGCGCTCGACGATCTGGCACTGTCCGATGTGCGTGGTCAGGACGGCGTCTCGTTCGGGGTCAACCTGAATGCGAATATCGGCGCAGTCACGCTGAGCGCCACTGACACCGCCGCCAATCCAGGGGCCATCGCGCTGAATAATGTGCTTGTTACCGGCACCGTTGCCAGCACCCTCGACATCGTGGCCGGCGCAGCGGGCACGCCGAGTTATATCAACTGGGCCTATCCGACACTGAATGGCGCCAACAATCTGCAGTTTGGCTTCGATCTGGCGGTTACTGCAAATGGCAGCACACTGGGCACCGGTGTCCAGTTCCAGAATCTGGCTTTCAGCGGCACCAGCCTGCAACTGACGCCCAGTGTCAGCGGTGGCGTAAACTTTGGTCTGGCGCTGAATGTGGGCATAGGCGACGTATTGCTGCAACCTAACGGCCGGGGTATCACAACCGGTCAGATGGATGTCAACGGCGTCACCATCAGCGCTGCGGGCAGTAACGGTGCCGCCGCATGGATGCTGTCCAACATCACTACCCAGCCCGGCATTCTCAACATCGTGACCGATGCCAGCGGCACGCCAAATATTCAATTGGGCATAGGCTGGGCCAGCACGCCGGGCAGCGCGCCGGCGGGCAGTCTGCAAGTCAACAACATTACCTTCAATACACCCGGAGGAAATGTCAGCCTCGGGGCCAGCAGCATTGGCTCAATACAGATTCAGTACATGAATATCAGGTTTAAAACCTGACAGGATGGCTTGCAAAGTCAGTAGTTTGGCTTGACCGGTCAGCAGATTAACCCTTGCGGATTCGTCCAATTCACTTAGGATGAATCAGCTCATTCAGAAAGTGCAGCCATGAACAACAGACTCCTCACCGCATTGCTAACAACCCTGGTCACGTCCCTTTTTCTGTCCTGCACTGCCTTTGCACAGACCAGTTCGCCTGTCGGTTTATGGAAAACTATCGATGACAAGAGCGGCAAGCCCAAGGCGATGATAAGAATTACGGAAAATGGGGGGGAATACAGAGGCAAGATCGAAAGACTGTTTCGTGAAGCCGGTGAAGATCCGAATCCAAAATGCGACAAGTGCAGCGGTGAGTTAAAAGGTCAGCAGATGATAGGCATGACCATGCTGACCGGACTGAAACAGGATGGCGATGAATACACCGGCGGCAGAATTCTGGACGCCGAAATCGGCGAAGAATACAAAAGCAGGCTGAAGCTGATTGACGGTGGCAAAAAATTGAATGTGCGTGGTTACATCGGCATTCCGATGATAGGACGTTCACAGGTATGGATACGGGAAGAGTAAGTCCCTGACAAGAAAAAATAACTTAGCAGATTGAGCGCCATGGATTGGTTAAAAGAGAATCATCAAAAGTCACAGCTCGGTCAGCTGCTGCTCAAGAAAAAATTAATTTCCGAAGAACAGCTTAACCGGGCGATTGCGCTGCAAAAGAACACCGGTCAGCTGCTCGGTGATATTTTTACCGAGCTCAACATCGTCACCCGGCATCAGATTCAAAGTGTGCTGAGGAAGCAGCGTAACCTGCGCAGAATGGCAACCATCGTCACGGCCCTGCTCGGGCCCATGCAGGTTTATGCCGCTGCCGCTGCACCGATACCGGTAGAGCAAACCCAGACAGCGACGACGGAAGCGCAACAGGAAAGTCTGCGCATGCTCAACGAAGAAGAGCTGGCCGAGATCGTCGGACAGGGAATTCTGGATGAAACCCTGAGCGACTGGCTGAATTTGAAAGGCTCGACCAACAACAACCTCGCCCTGCAGAATCTGACCAGCCCGCAGTTCAGCGCCATGGCCAGGCAGACGTCGGGCCTGCTGATACTGGGCGAACTGGTCACGGTGATGGATCCGCTGCTGGCCTTGTTCAGCGCACAGATTTCGGCCGGCGACGTGGTATATAATCCGGCCAACGCTGCGTCGGTAGTCAACAAGGATGGCTCGATTACCCTCAGCCTGCCAAGCTCAATCGGCGAACTCAACTTCAATAATATCCGGGTGATGGGCAGCAACAGCCCGAACCTCGGTACAGTGCAGATCAAGGGTATCGATCTGGCTGGCACGACGGTGACGCTGAAGTCGCATTGAGTGCCCGAGCGGGCGAGCAACCTTCATCCGACACCTATCCCGATTGATCACTATGAAGTATTTAAAAACAGGCATTTTTTTCACCGGCATGGCAACGACTCTGTTGCTGTCCGGCTGCGGCGGAAGCGGTTCTTCATCAGCGATGATTGCCGGCACTGTGAGCGGCCTGACGGCAGGCACGTCTGTGGGTCTGCTGAATAATGGAAAAGAGGCGATCTCCGTCAATTCCAATGGCAGCTTTTTTTTCAATGGACAGGTTGGAATCGGCACGCCTTATGCGGTCACGGTTAACGTTACGCCACTCGGCGAATCCTGCGCAGTCACCAACGGTACCGGCATTGTTGGGCAATACGCTGCCGATGTATCCAATATCGAAGTAATCTGCGCACCGGTCGTGGGTGAAATCGCCGGCATCGTCACCGGCCTGGCCCCCGGCGCCACCCTGCAACTGCTGGATCAGAGTTTTTTCTACAACGCCAACGTGCCGAATTCATTAACCATCACCTTGAATGGTCAGTTCGTTTTTCCCAATATTGTGCAACCCAATTTTGCCTATGCGGTCAGCGTTTCGGCCCAGCCTGTCGGTCAGAACTGTGTAGTGACCAACGGGAACGGAACGATGCCGCAACAAGGCAACATTACTTCCGTGCTGGTGACCTGTCACTGACCGGTCTGCACCTCAACACCGGGCAGGCAGTCGGCGTTCACCCGATACCTGCAGTCCATGACACTCAGGGAGTCACGGCTGCGCGCATGCGCAAGCCAATTTTCTCGGTGAGTTCAGTCAGTTTGGCGTTGATCATCGGACCGGATTCTGCCGCGATTTTTTCTCCCAGAGCTTTTTCAAGTTCTGGCACGACGGATTCAAATTTGCTTTTCACCGGCGACTCCAGAATAGCGACAACCTGACGTAATTCTTCTTCCGTAAACTTTTCCGCCAGTATCGGTACTACGGTGGAGGGGATCAGCTTTTCTGCACCAGAGCGCACCACCGGAATGGTCTCATCGAGGAATTTTCTCGCATCCTCGGAAATATCCTTCATGGCAGCTTCCTGGGTCTCGCTCGAGACCCGTCCCTGCAGCAATGAGCGGGATTGCCGTAACGATTCTGCAACCGGTTTTTGCAACATCAGCACACCGACATTTTCAACGTGCCAGAGCTGCAGAATACGATGGATCAACCTGTCTTTTTCAGGTGAGATCGCGGTCGGGGTCGCGGCAGCAGCTGGCGCGGCGGCACCGGCAGTCGTTTGCGCCGAGACCGATAAAGTCATCGCAAAAGCAGTCAACAAGATGGCGAATTTCAACATGCAGAGGTCTCCGTAATGTGGTTTTTAATAAGTGGGATCAAAAGGTATGGCTGTATTTCAATCCGAAGTACCGCACAATCAAATCGCCCGAGACGTTGGTTGCGGCATAAGGGTTGTAGATCAGATTGAAAAATCCGGCGCAGTTCAGGTTGCAGTCACTGCGTGCAGCGACGCGATAGGTACCCTTCATGAAACTGCCACCGACTGTCAGCGCATCCGATTTGCTCACCTGATATTCCAGACCGGCGCCCCACAGCTTCGTATCAGGCAACGGCGTCAACAAAGAAAGCTGATTACCCGGCACCGAACTCTTGCGTGGCTCGTAACCAAAACGCAAGGCCAGCTCTTTAGTCACCTGCAGCTGCGTGCCGTAACTGTAATTCACCACGTTGCGCCAACCCAGCGGCAAGGACAGTCTGGATGCATCGGGATAACCAAACAGATGCGACACGGCCAGCAGATTAATGTTCTGATCAAATTGCAGGGTGATGGCATTCCATTTGGCCCAGTCGGCATAACTCACATCGACATTGAGCTGCAAAAAACTGACCGGCTTGTATTTGACGCCGAACTGAAACCGCGACGGATACGGCACGGTCGAGACGACGTTGCCCTTTTGTACCGCCGGTATGGACTGCGGCAGACCGGTAATCGCTGCAGCAATCGGCCCCAACAGGCTGTTATTGAGGCCGCCTACAAACTGGCGCAGCATCGGGTCAGTGTTGAACTGATAGGTGCCATGATAGGTGGTGCTGGTCCCGCCCTGGAACACGGCACCGAGCGCAAACGCGTCGGTCGGCTCCCATAACACGCCAAGGTTGATGGTTGGATCGACCGGTGCATCCATGTACAGGTTGAAATTGGCGGCTCTTTTGAAGGGATTCAGCATCCCTTCCGGGCCGCCGCCACACAGGCCGAAACCCAGTGTATCGAGAATCGTGCCATTGCCGTTGGGGCAAGACCCTTTCTGCAACTGTCCTATGGTACCCAAGAGCGTATTCGGAAAGCGCATGTCGGTGTTGATTGCCATCGATGCATAAGCGATCGGCACGGCCACGCCAAACCGCAGGGTGTCAGAATATTTGTATCCCACCGAGGGTGACACATACACCAGACGCTGAATGTCCACCACTTTCCCGTCGAACGCGCCAGGATCGTTCGGATTTTTACTGCGATCCATACCGAAGTAAAACGGCATGTAGGTCAGCGTCGCAAAAGTCAGTGCGGAACCTTCTTCGTGGTAAGCAAAGCCGAGAGACGGCAGCGCCACGGCAGGCAAATGCCAGGGCAGCAAACCAATGATCGGCACCGTCAGGCGCTGCCGTCCGCCTGCTGAACTGGTACCGTTGACGGGATCATTTTTGAATCCACCGACATCAAGATCAGGCGCTGATACAAAGCCATTGTTATTGCGGATCGACGCGACAGTGAAAATATTATCGGCTTCGTTGGCATCGATGCGCGCCAGTCCGGCCGGATTGAAGTGAATGGATGCCAGGCCCGGTGGATCAGCGGTCACAGCGTTACCCATTGACATGGCCTTGGGATCGATCCCGATGTTGTCGGTAATATCCGCGTGCGCAATGGACACCGCCGCCAGGCAGAGCGTGCCGAACAACAGCCGCAATCGGCGCCTGTGCATGGAGGTCAGAAGCATTCTGGACCGATCCCGTTAAAACGAAAACGGAATCGTCACATCCAGCGACAGATTGGGCGAGTTGGAAGTCAAGCCTATCCCGACCGAAGTATTGATGGTGGTCTTTGGCGAAATCCGATACCCAAGACCAAAACTCAGCACACCGACGGTCTGGGTGGAAGTGGTGGCGCTCGTACCGTTGGCGAAAGTCAATTTGGAACCGGCGGAGATGGCCTCCTGAAACGACACCGAGGTGGTAATCATGTACGACAGCGCATAGGCAAAACCGCCGCCAAAACCAAACATCAGACCAGGCTGAACTTCCTCCAAAATGCTGGTATCGAGAGCCTGGTTCAGGCCTTTGGCGCGTACACCGTAGGTAAGATTCAGTGATCCGAACAGCGCTACCGGGTCCACAATCTGATTCACGTTCAGGCCGCCGGACAGCTCGGTGACACCGTTGCCGGTTGCCAGGCCGCTGCCTGCTATCACTTTAAACGGGCTGGTTCCGGTGGGCACGGTCAGCTTGCCGGTGAAGGTCATTGACGGCTTGTCGCGTTGCGCCTCAAACGGCTGGAAGCGCGCGCCAACACTGATGTCGCCAAAGTCATTGGTGACGCCGTTAAAGGTAGAGGTCTGCGAATATTTATCGACCAGCGGCACGGTGATGTTTCCGGTCAGGTTATTCAAAATACCGTAGTCGAATGAAAAATTATTGGTCAGGATGTGCGAGTTCGCGTTTTCGATACTGAACAGCGTTGCGGTTCCCGACGCCAGATTGGTGTTGATCGTCTGCTGCCCGACGTAGCTGTAGTTCAGGTCGTACGTCACCTGCAGGCTGCCGCGCTTGATCAGCGTGTAGTCCTTGTCGACGGCGGTCAGTGTCTGCGAGAGGATCTGGTTGGTATCGGTAACGTCGGTTTCCTGTTTGCCAAGTGCGTTGCGCACTGCGGTTTCGGCCGCGGTCGGCGCCGGACTGGCCGTATCGGCCGGTGGTGTCGCAACAACAGCAGGAGCAGGTGCCGAAGCCGGCGCGGCGACTTCCTGGGCATGGAGTGGCACTGTCAGTGAAACGGCTATCAGACACACTGCATATCGAAACTTCATGAAAACTCCATGAGAAAAAATGAAAGAACGACGCAGGGATCTGCGCCGGCTATTTATTGATGGCGTATCGATACGCCGCCATAACCGTTCACCAGTTGTTCCATTTCCAGCGCCCGGTCCAGCGGCGCGAGGATAGCCTGATCCTTGATCCGATCCATGTCAGTCACACCCAGCTCCTGATCTGACAGTGCCAGCTGATGCAGCGCGGGCCGGTCCTTGGGCGGGTAGACCACAAAAAAAGTGTTCTTGTCCCAGAGCGAGGCAAATTTGGATTGTGAGAACACGATATTGCCGGCGGACGGATCCGCAATGTAGGCCAACCCGTTGCGGATGCCGCGCAGTACTACAAAATGTTTGGAACCGCCGAAATCAATCGGCACCAGGGCGGGATGCTCCAGTGTGAGCAAATCCGTGAGCTCGCCGCGAAAACCGGCAGACTCTATGCCCACCGAAGTCAGATAACGCTTCATATCCAGCAGTGAGAAGCCGCGCCGCGCGATGATTTTTTCCTTTTCACCGAACTGCATCATGCCTTCCATGGCCTTCTTTTCATTGACTTCAACACCCAGGTCGAAATTCAGTATCGTCACCAGCGCTGCTGAACCGCAGCTGTAATCGAAAGCCTGGTGCACGATATGATGAAACTTCAGGACTTCATAAGGTTCGATCACCACCGACTGCGTGATGGGCCCGCCACCCACAGTGGCTTCCTGCAACTCAAACTGTTCCTTGGGGCGGTCCAGCGGCGGATGCTGCGACAACAGGGCCGAGCCGGACACAACAATGGCGACCAGACCGGCCAGCAGCGCCATCAACATGGCATCAGAGTTTCTGTGTAAGGGAATGTGCCGGCATCTTTCGCGCAAACAACTGCTGTCCTGCTGCGCGCCTTGCCAGCAACGTCTACGTCGTGCATCAGTGTCTCCTGCCTGTCATCGTTGTTTTTTATTTGCTCAATGAACACCATGGCCCATTGAGCATCGAAGGAGTGTAGAAGCCGGTATGGGGATTCGCACCGTCCGTATGGATAAATCTGTTCGGCAAACCACCTATCCAAAAGTAGAGGTGAGAGTAACACTGAGCCTGCAGCGCTGGCAAATCAAATCATTTCGAGCAGCGCCAATCCTGCGCAACGCCCGATTAATCGGGGCATTTGTGGTTTTCATGCGACCCCGTTTTTATCGGAAGAAAGCGCCTTCCGGAAATAACAATGCAGCGATTTTAGACTGTTAGCACTATCCGATCGGATAGTTCCAGATGGCAATGTATGCAATAATCAAAAAGTGAACCAACGTAGACGCTGCCAACATGACCGTTATCCGATCCAATCTGCCTGCTAATCTCACGCTTCCGCATCTCAACCGGAACAACGTTGAAAATCCCAACCTGCCCAGCTGGCTGGAAGACTGTGTGCATGCCAGCCTGGTGCTGGCCGTGGCACCTGCCGGATTTGGCAAGACGACTGCAATACTGGGCATTCACGAACATCTGCGCGAAGCCGGCGTCAAAACGGCATGGATACAGCTGAACCACGATGACAATCACCTTGATCGCTTTTGCCAGCTGATCTACGACGCCATCGCTCCGGATCTGCCGGACCAGCCCGGTACGGATGACATCGCCAGCACGCTGCTCGATGCGGTCCACACCAGCACCTCAATCAATTTCCGGCTGTTGGACCTGGTGGCAAATCTGCCGCAGTCGACGGCGATTTTTCTGGATGATTTCGACTACATCACTGATCCGCACATCCTGCACCTCGTTCAAAACATGATCGAGCGCTCAGGCAATCAGATTCGCTTCATCATTGCCGCCCGCGCCCATCCGCAGCTGAAATTACTCAAACTGCGGGCCCAGGGCAAGGTGATCCTGATCGGATTTCAGGAACTGGCATTTGACATTGAACAGACGCGCACTTTTTTCAATTCGCGCTACCAGTTGCAGCTTGATGATGCCAGCATCGAACGTCTGCATCAGAGCACCGAAGGCTGGCCGACCGGACTGCAGCTGGCCGCTCTGGCCATGGAAAAGCGCAAGGACCGGCAGAACTTCATCAAAAATTTTCTTGTCAGTGCAACCGATATTGATCACTACCTGTATGAAGAAGTGTTTCTGACCCAGTCGCAGGAAGTACAGAATTTTTTGCTGAAAACCAGCGTCGTCACCCAACTGAATATTTCGCTGACCAATGCGGTCGCCGATATCCAGAACAGCGCGGCGGTATTGCGCAGCATTGAACAGCAGAATCTGTTTTTGGTGCGGGTCGGCGAAAGCGACGATCAATATCGTTTCCATCCGCTGTTTGCCGAATATCTGCAAAAAAAATTGCACGAAGACTGTCCGAAGCTGGAACCCGGCCTGCATGTCAAAGCCGCCAGCTGGTATCTGGACAACGGCAATCCGGGATCAGCCATTGACCACCTGCTGATTGCGGCAGAGTTTGAACGCGTCTGTGAGATTCTGGCCTCGTATATCTGGGTGCGCATCAATGCCGGCCAGCTGAGCGACTGTCATCGCTGGCTCAATGCAGTCCCCGCTGCCGTTCTGGAAAATCATCCGGAACTGCTGGTGGCAAAATGCTGGATGCACATTTTCCAGCACGATTATGTCCTGGCGCGCAATCTGGCCTATCGCCTGCGCAATCGCGAAGCACTGCAAAACAACAACGACTACCGGATCCTTGAACCGCTGACCCTGGCGCTGATGGATCAGCAGAAAGAATGCGCCAGCGTGCTCGCATCCCAGTTACCGAATGCCACCTTTAACGGACCCGTTGCCGGCGTGCTGCACACCATACGCGCTGCAGTACATATGTGGACCCATCAGTTCGACGAGGTCTCGTCCGAAATCGATATGGCCAAGGCGATCTTCCGGCAGTATGGCAGCCTGTATGGACTGTCGTTCACGATCGACATCGAAGCCAATGTGATGCTGATCCAGGCCAAGGTGAAGGAAGCGATCGTATTTCTGGAAGCCGGCTTTGCCGATATCGTGCGGCGCAGCGGACAGAACTCGGTATGCAGCGCGCACCTGGCCGGTTATCTGGCCGAAGCGCTGTATGAAGTCGGGGACTATGAACGCGCATTCAGGCTGGCCGGCGAATATTTTGACATTACCTGCGCCACCGGCATGAGCTACACCATCGTCGCCAGCTTCCGCCTGCTCTCGCGCAGCATGTGCCACGCCGGTAATTACCAGCAGGCCAGAGAAATAATTGAACGCGGTATCGAACTGGGCAGGTCACTCAGCCTGCACAGCGTGACCGTAGCGATGAAACTGGAGTTGCAGTATCAGGCCATACAGCAACACGACGCCCAGCAACGGGAACAGTTGCAGCCTGCCGCGCTCGAAGAATTGGTCTGGACCAGTTCCGACCAGCTGTCGGCCAATGCCAATGACATCGATACCGTCCAAATCATGCAGTACCGCATCTGGATACGCACCGGACAAAGCGAACGCGTGATCGGCGCAGCACCACAGCTGATTGCCGATGCCGATCAGCGCAGGAGCACGCGCGTCTCAATCAAGCTGCGCATTTTGCTGGCGCAGGCGCTCGACGCTGCCGGTAAAACCAGGCAGGCACTCGACGAATTGCACACGGTCTTTCAGATCAGCAGCGGGCAAAAACTGATATCCACTTTCATTGAAGAAGGTCCGCTTCTGATCACCCTGCTGGAAAGAATGCTGGCCGAACCGGCAGAAGCGCAAACCCAGTTACATATCAGGAAAATTTTGAGCCTGAAAAACGTCATCGGACAATTGTCTTCAGACGAACTGAACTCGGCCTCCCTGCCCCCGGATGCTGCGCCGGCAACGCTGGTGATCAAGGCAATTGATTCATTGTCCGAACGGGAATTGCAAATTCTGCAGTGCCTGGCAGCAGGCATGCCGAACAAGGGTATTGCAGGGAAACTGTTCATCACTGAACCCACCGTCAAATTTCACTTACGGAATATCAACTCAAAACTGCGCGCGAAAAATCGCACCCATGCAGTTTTTATCGGGCGACAGCTTGGCTTAATTCAGAGCTAGCAACGGACCGGGCCGATATCCCTGCCCCCGGTTTGCCCCAAAAATTTCATACCTGCGCCTGGCGAAATCGACAGCCCGTCACAGGCATTGGAATCATCAAGTCCTGGCACCCGCCCAGCATACCGATCCACAAAACGAACCAGACCTGTGACGCAGATACACAATTATTTTCAGACATTATGGCTGCTTCAGAATTACCACCGGCTAAACGTTGTGTTTCAAACCTTACAGGCAGGAGACTGTCAATTCACGCAGCGCTGGTTCAAGAATCAACATAATTAATGCTGCAATAACGCAAGGTGTGGGAGGGCTTTGTTTAATATCCAAGCATTGCATCCTGCGACTGCAGAAAGGTGTTTGATACATCGTACGCCTGACCCTTGGTGCGGTAATCTTTCAAAATTTTTTCGCCTAATGCATTGGCTGCGGCTTCGAGGACCACGCAATCCTGCATTGTTGGAAGCTCTGAAATTTTCTTTTCTATTTCCAGGGCAGCACTTTTACCAAACTCATAATGAGCCAGCTGATGTAATCGCAGAGCATCAAAAAACAGGTTGAATTTTTCCTGCTGAGCAGAGCTGGCATTGACCAGTTTGGGCAACAGGATTCTGGAACTCAAAGTCGTGTACACGCTGCTGATCCAGCAGTCATTCCCATGCTTGGCCTGCGACCATTGGAAATGCCAATCGACAGACCAGGTTGTCTGACCGTAGGCAGTGCCGCCGTCTGGATGAATGACTGAAGCGGCCTTCAAAACCGTCTCAAGTGACTGCTGCGGATTGGCCGTGGCGATGTACCAAGAATACTCCGGCGGATCAAATTTCGTGGTCCAGTTTTTTACGGTAAAGAATAAACTGACCGAACCCAAGATGGCATAAAAAGCTATGTGACTCCAAAAAGAACTCGGATTTTCCTCACGATAAACCGGGGTGGTAAAGCGACGTGCAACCCTGCCCTGAATCAAGCTGGCAGCAACAATGGTAAAAAAAAAGGCACTGAAGAGCAGCAGCGGGTGAAACCTCAACACATTTAGTGGATTCGACACGTCAACTCACATTTCTCTATTTTTATTTCTTTGTGTGGTCACCCAGACTGGAGTTCAATGCATCCGCATTGTTCAAAGGTGCAAATACGGATCAAATCTGCAAAGCCGGCAATTGGGATGTGTCAGCCTGTGAAACTTGTCACCGCTGCGGATACGGCTTCCCCAGTCCCATGCTGATTTCCCTGAATTCATCCACTGTGTGCCGATTGTGCGCATATGCTGAGGTCCCGTCAACGACCACCTACGAATTGTCACCTGCCACACAACAGTGCATTCCTGTGACTTACGCGGGTCGGCTTTTGACATCAGTAAGCTGCACTTTTTTTGTCAATTTGAGGTGATTGGATCACTGACGCACATTTCAGGTTTACCGCGATGCTTACCGCATTTCAGCGTTGCAGGTACTGGCAATGCATGGTTATCCGTGGGCAATAAAAAACCCCCTATCTTTTCAAATCAGGGGATTATGGTCAAACTTAGGCATTGATAGGATAACAACTGGTGCGAGGCCGGAATTGGATTGTTGGCTTAACTTGTTGATTTGGTTGTTATTTATTTTCTGTGAAAATTGGGTTACCCCAAAAGTTACCCCAGTTTCAAAATTTCGATTGGTCCTCAGGCCAAATCCAGTTCAAAAGCGTTGATCGATTGATGCGAAGGACCTGCACGCTGACCAGACACTTTCACTTTTCAAAAATTTTGATAACGATTTAACCTACTTGATGAATTTAACAAATTGGTTATGAAAGGAGTTTTGACCATGGACTGCCCAACCTGCGGAGCTGCCAATTTGATCCAGGACACCCGTGATGTTCCTTACTCTTATAAAAGTGAGACGACCACCCTTAGGCGCTTGGCTACTACAGCACAGACTGAAAACGGTTTCGATTTCTGCAGGGGATTTTGCTGGCCTAACCAATTAATTGTTCAATTCAATTTGCGATCGAGACGGCGTACTGTCCTCCCATGTCTTTAGTCACCGCAACTTTAAAAAGGGTTACCGACGGTGTAATGCCCGTTGATGCACCTAACAATGCGGACCTTGTCCCAAGAACTCCATCATAAAACGACGTAATTTGGACGGTCGCAGTTCTACCCATTGCTCCTGAATAATTTGCCACTGCGATCGAATAGAGCCCAGTCTGCATTTTGTGTACATCACAGGATGCGTAATAATGTTCTGGGCCGAAGCCATAAGTGTTATCGACATCCAGATAGCCAACATGTCCGTTCTTATTACCGAACCAGACATGATTACCATCGGGCTCCATGACATGTAAATCAGCATCTCTCAACCCATCCCATGTCAATGTTGCAGCAAAAAAT
>Ga0209067_10000508_pt1 | contig 24763 bp, 14 predicted proteins | sample ColStrG_CSR_2013_FD_187199 | JGI IMG/M metagenome (GOLD analysis project Ga0209067, IMG submission 187199) | Freshwater sediment microbial communities in response to fracking from Pennsylvania, USA - Cold Stream Run_MetaG_CSR_2013 (SPAdes)... | ecosystem: Environmental > Aquatic > Freshwater >... | reverse complement strand
GCGCTACTGCGCGCCCCGTTTCTTGCCCTAAATACCATGCCTCAATAATCGCTGGGACGGTTTCAGAAATTTTAGCGATAGATAAAGGACGACCATTATTTAAAATAACAACCGTAGGTTTACCCGTTGCCAAAACGGCATCAACCAATTCTTGCTGCTGCCCCACTAAATTTAAATCTGCACGATCACCTAAATGATTATCCGCCCAACCTTCGCGCGAGGTCGCTTCATTATCACCGACTACAACAATAGCTACATCGCTTTTCTTCGCCGCGGCAACAGCCTCATCAATCATGCCCGCATTATCTTTAGGTGTGGCGAGCGTGACCGCATCTTTATTCCAGCGCTCTTTGGATAAACTATTGGCTGCAATCGAGTCTGCGGCAGGTGTCCAATCATCCAAGGTAATTTTGGTACCGCGGGCATAATTTACCTGCACCTTAGCACCTACATAATCTTTAATGCCCTGCAAAATGCTCACAGTTTGCTTGGGCACATCACTATAACCACCCAACAATGTTTCATGAACGTGCGGGCCAATCACTGCAACCGATGACAGTTTTTTTACATCGAGCGGCAACAAGTTACCTTGATTTTTTAACAGTACCATTGTCTCTTCAGCAGCATGCTGTGACAGCGCGCGATGTTTGGCATTGCCCACGAACTCATCAACACCTTTCGTCGACACGTATGGATTTTCAAATAAGCCTAAGGTGAATTTTTCACGCAATACTCGCGCAACAGCAACATCCAATTGTGCAGTTGTAATTTTTCCATCCTTCACTAATTGCGCAAGATTGGTGTAAGAATCAAAGTCGGGGGTCTCCACATCAACACCGGCTTTGAACGCAATTAATGCGGCATCTTTTTTATTATCAGCAATATGGTGGCGGGTAATAAATTCATTGATGGCGTAATAGTCGCTCACTAACAAGCCATCAAAACCCCACTCGCCACGCAAAATACCATTCAACATTTTGCCATTGGCATGCGAGGGGACACCATCCACTTCGTTGTAAGAAGCCATCACACTGCGTGGATGTGCATTTTTAACTACAGCCTCAAAAGGAAATAAAAATATTTCGCGCAAACCATGCTCACCAACAGGCGTAGGCGCAATATTTAAGCCGCCTGTAGGTTCGCCGTGACCTGCTAAATGTTTTAGCGTAGCCATGACGTGATCTTTAGTGACGCCATTATCGCTACCTTGAAAACCTTTTACGGCGGCGGTGCCCATCATCGCAATCAGATAAGGATCTTCACCCATGGTTTCTTCAATGCGGCCCCAGCGTGGATCACGCGCAACATCGAGGATAGGTGCCAAGGCTTGATGCGCACCCCGCGCACGAATTTCTTGTGCGGCAGACGAATAGACTTGCGTTAATAATTCTGGATCCCATGTGCTTGCCAAGCCAATCGCTTGCGGGAAACTGGTGGAGTTACGCCCTACGTGACCATGCAGTGATTCTTCGTGAAATAACACGGGAATACCCAAACGGGTATTTTCTCTCACCCATTTTTGAATCGCATTGGTGAACAACGCCGTTTGTAACGCAGTTTTATTGGGGGCTTTTTTGTTTTCCGCGGGGCGGGCAATTTCGCCAATTCCATCACCTAAAATATCTTTAGCATGCTCACTGGTAAAGACCGCCTCATCCGTTTCCAGTTGTTTACGCTTTTCCCACACTGTGCCTAATTGCGCGACTTTTTCTTCAAGCGTCATACGCGCCAATAAATCTTTTACGCGGGCATCGACAGGCTGCTTAGCATCTTTATAGAGGGGAGCTTCTGCCAGAGCGGCCAAACTGATGCCAGCGCTAATGGCACCGATTGCCATGGACATCAGTAATTTGGATGGAGTTCTTTTCATAACTTGCACCTCGAATAGGGCGCAAACATGCAATACAGTTTTACTGTTAAAAAATTTTGCATATTTGCAATTTTTATTAATTTTTATACGCACAAATGAAAACTGCCAATCACCTTGACTGAAACAGTCATAACGATTAGCAGTTTTAAAAGCGTTATGCAGATACTGTGTTTGGCGAAACTTTCATTCAACCGAGTTACGAAAATGCCATCTGCACAGGTTAATCTAGCAAACGCTGGTGAAAATACCAGCGCCCCCGCCTTGCAAATTAACGAATATAACGGTTAATGACGTTTTCGTAGAGCTCTTGTCTGCCGCTGGCTAATTTCACTTCGCCACCCGCATTACCCAAGTCAGCCAATTGTTGCAGAGTTAATTTACCTTGTTCGTACAAAGCACCGTTACCCGCATCGAAAGTGGCGTAACGCTCTTTGCGCATACCTTCCAGCGGTGATTGTTGAATCAAGCTGTCAGCAATAATTAATGCGCGAGCAAATGTATCCATACCGCCAATGTGGCCGTAGAACAAATCCACTGGATCAGGAGAGTTACGACGGGCTTTCGCGTCAAAGTTCACGCCACCACCTTGCAGACCACCCGCACGCAAAAATACCAACATCATTTCAACGGTTTCGTTGATGTTGTAAGGGAACTGATCGGTGTCCCACGCGTTTTGGTAATCGCCACGGTTAGCATCCAATGAACCCAACATGCCCGCATTTGCAGCCGCTTGCATATCGTGACACATGGTGTGACCCGCCAAGGTCGCGTGGTTGGTTTCCAAGTTTAATTTGAAATCTTTATCCAAACCGTGATGACGCAAGAAACCAATTACTGTTTCAGCATCAAAGTCGTATTGGTGCTTGGAAGGTTCCATAGGTTTTGGTTCAATGAAGAAAGTACCTTTGAAACCTTGACCGCGTGCGTAATCGCGAGCCATCGTCAAGAAGCGCGCCATGTGTTCCTGTTCGCGTTTCATGTCGGTATTGAGCAAGCTCATGTAACCTTCACGACCGCCCCAGAACACATAGTTTTCACCATTCAATGCGATAGTTGCATCCAACGCATCTTTCAATTGTGCGCCAGCATAAGCAACTACATTGAAATCTGGGTTAGTCGATGCACCATTCATATAACGTGGGTTAGAGAACAGGTTGGCTGTCCCCCACAACAATTTCACACCTGAAGCCGCTTGCTTTTGTTTCGCGTATTCAACGATGGTTTGCAAACGTGAAGAGGTTTCTGCACGAGTTGCGCCTTCATCAACCAAATCGATGTCATGGAAGCAGTAATAAGGCGTGCCAATTTTAGTGATGAATTCAAATGCAGCGTCCATTTTTTCGCGCGCGCGCGCGATTGGATCTTGGGTTGCAGCCCAAGGGAATATTTTGGTGCCTGGACCGAAAGGATCGTGGCCAGCGCCGCAGAAAGTGTGCCAGTAGCAGGTGGCAAAACGGAAGTGTTCTTTCAGGGTTTTACCCGCTACTACGCGATTTTCATCGTAATATTTGAACGCTAATGGATTGTCAGAATCTGGACCTTCGTAGCCGATTTTGCCAATACCAGGAAAATATTCTTTACTGCCGAGAACAATGCTCATATTAAACCTCGTGTTTTCTCTTTAAAAAATAAGGGTTGATTAACAATAATTTTCAAACGTTTTCTTAAAATCTATTTTTATGCCACGGGCAATAAAGATACCCAATGTTGATAAGCATCTTGATATTGCGCCAATAATTCCTGTTTGGGTTCGATAACACTCAACTGCGTTAAACCACTAAATGCCTCTTTCGCCGAGACATAAAAACCTGCGCCCAAAGCCGCTGCACGCGCAGCACCTTCGGCACCATCAGTTTCATACAATTCAACCGCCGCTTGCGTGGTATTAGCAAAGGCTTGGGTAAACACATCGCTCAAAAACATATTACCTTTACCCGCACGCACCACATTGCAACTACCGCCCAAAGACTTCAATACATCAAAGCCTTGGTTGAGTGAGAACACAATACCTTCTTGCGCCGCACGCACCATGTGGCCGAGACCATGGCGATTAAAATCCAAGTTACGCAATTGCGCACCCAAATTTTGATTTTGAAAAATACGCTCAGCACCATTGCCAAAAGGATGAAATACCAAACCATCGCTGCCCACGGCAACCTGCTCAGCAAGACCATTCAACAGGGGATAAGACGGTGTCGTGCCAGCGGCACTAATAGTTTGGCGCAGCCAAGAGTACAAGCGGCCACAGCCATTTACACACACTAGCACACCATTGCGATTTTTCTCTGGCGTACTGGTTACATGCAAGAAAGTATTAACGCGCGATTCCAAATCGGCCGCTGGCTTATCGGTAACACCATAAATCACGCCAGAGGTACCCGCAGTCGCTGCCACTTCGCCCGGCTCCAATACATTCAAACTAAACGCATTGTTGGGCTGATCGCCACCGCGATAACAAACTTTTACATTGGCTTTTAATCCAAGAGCCGCGGCTACATCAGCCTTAACCACGCCCTGAACACCGAAACTGGGAACGATCGCCGGTATAACCGACGAATCAATTCCCCAATGCTCCAGCAACTCTGTCGCCACACGCTGCTCTTTGAAATCCCACAAGGTGCCTTCTGATAAGCCCGATGCGGTAGTGGTAATTTCGCCGGTGAGTTTCATGGCAATGTAATCGCCCGGCAGCATGATTTTGTGAATTTTGTTGAAAATATCTGGCTGGTTTTCTTGCACCCAACGCAACTTGGCCGCGGTGAAGTTACCGGGCGAGTTAAGCAGGTGACCAAAGCAATAATCGCGACCCATATCGGCCAACGCTGCATTCCCTAAAGGCACAGCGCGACTGTCACACCAAATAATGGAAGGGCGCAGCACCTGCTGTTCTGCATCTACCACAACCAAACCATGCATTTGATAAGAGATACCGATGGCATCAATTTGCTGACTATCGAACTTGCCGCTTGCGAACAGTTTGGCCGAGCCTTTAACGATACAATCCCACCAGGTTTCTGGATCTTGCTCAGCGAAACCAGCCTCTGGACTGGCAATAGCCAATTCAGTTTCAGGATAAGACGTTGCCCCTAAACACTTACCGGTCGCACCATCAATCACGGAGAGCTTGGTGGATGAACTTCCAACATCAATACCTAGAAACAACATAGCAAATCTCTTGTAAATAATAAGGGAATCGTAAACACCGATGGGGGTAATCCTTAGAGGAGAATCCTAACGAACAAACGCACCGTGGTATTTATTCTTTTAATACTCACAGCATATCTTATTGTCCACTTGACCACAAGACTATTTTGACGCGTTTTAGCCTTATAATATTTATGGACAATTAATACCTTATAGTTAAAATGTGGTGTCAAGACATGTTAAGCACTGCAATCAGCGCCAATATTTACATAATTTTACAAAAACACTCTGTGTCCGACTTTTTATCGGCAAACTAACCGCTCAGGACTTTATAGTGTCAACCACAATATCATCTCATAACCATAAAAACGCCCCCAATAAAGTCATTAAAGCACTTTCTATTGATAACCTCATTTTTGGTCTCGATCATGATCAACTCAAAATATTACTTGTAAGACAAGCCAACCCCATGCATCAAGGCAAATGGGCTCTACCCGGCGGCTGGATTCGCTATGACGAAAACCTGCGCGATGCCGCCTACCGTTTGCTGGAAGAACTGACCGGCGTTAAACAGCTTTATTTGGAACAGCTGAAAACCTTTGGGCGCGTAGATCGCTTCCCCACAGAGCGCGTTGTCACCATTGCTTATTATGCGCTCGTTAGCGCCGAGCATTATTCATTGGTTGCCGGTCAAAGCGCGGCTGATGTGAGCTGGCAAAGCGTCAACGAACTCCCCGAATTAATTTATGACCACGCCGAAATCATCGCCTACGGTATGAAGTTTTTACGCCATCAAGTTTGTCACCAACCCATAGGCTTTAACCTGCTGCCAGAGAAGTTTACCTTGCTGCAACTGCAGGCGCTTTATGAAGCGATTCTTAACACCAAGCTGGATAAACCCAACTTCCGCCGCAAAATCATGAAAATGGATTTGCTGACCCCCTGCAATGAAAAGCAGCAAGGCGTGCCGCACCGCGCCGCCAATCTCTACCGGTTTGATCCAGATGTTTACACACAACTGACCGAAAGCGGCTTCTCCTTTTCAATTTAAATCCTCACTAGGCTCCAGCAGGAACCTTAAACTCTTGCTGGCTTTTCGCACAAAAATTTACTCTACCCATCTGCAAATCTTTATTTTTGCGAATTTAGCCATATAGTCAAAAGAACCATATTGGTTTAACATGCCGCGAGAGTTTTTGAGTGGAAAATCACGCCACTACAAACTCTATAAAACAAAATAATCAGGAAGCCGTACCGACCTAGTGCTAGCCCAACAGCATTATGTTAAGGTCGCGCATCGCTTGCATCGGAGAGGTATCACCCACAAGCGACCAACGATTCCTTTTGACCATAATTAATAAAGCAGGTGTCACCATGAGTTCATCACCCACAATTACCAATGAGGTCGGCATTGCGACAACAGCCGACGAGAGAAACATGACATCCATTGTCATCATCAGCATTATTGCCACCCTTGGCGGCTTTTTGTTTGGTTTTGATAGCGGCGTGATCAACGGTACTATCGATGGACTAAAACTGTCCTTCCAAGCTGACGCCAGTGTGATAGGTACTGCGGTAGCATCAATTTTGGCCGGTTGTGCCGTGGGTGCATTCTTCGCCGGTTTTCTGGCTGACCGTTTCGGTCGTCGCGGCATTCTCATTCTGGCCGCATCCCTGTTTATCCTTTCAGCTTGGGGTGCAGGTATATCCACCAATGCCACCCAATTCGTGGTTTATCGTCTAATCGGCGGCTTGGCTATTGGTGCCGCAAGTATCATCTGCCCCGCTTATATCAGCGAACTGGTTCCAGCGGAGCTCCGCGGCAAACTCAGCTCAATTCAGCAAATTGCCATCATCTCCGGTTTAACGGCGGCTTTTATCAGCAACTACGCATTGGCTCATGCTGCGGGCGGTTCTGTTCATGAATTGTGGATGTCTTATGGCGCTTGGCGCTGGATGTTCTGGGTAGGCATTATTCCTGCCGCCGTGTTCCTATTCGCACTGTTGGTAATTCCCGAAAGCCCGCGCTTTTTGGTGGCTAGCGGTAAAAAAGACGAGGCTCTTGGCGTGCTGACTAAGCTTTATGGCGCTAAAACCGCAGAGCGTACCGTTGCTGATATTTACAACTCACTTAGCCACGACCGTCAACCGAGCTTTTCTGACCTGGTCGACAAAACCAAAAACCGCGTACGCCCAATTGTTTGGGTAGGTATTGGGTTGGCAGTGCTGCAACAATTCGTTGGTATCAATGTCGTGTTTTATTACGGCGCTGTGCTCTGGCAAGCTGCCGGCTTCTCAGAAAGCGACTCACTGTTTATTAATGTTGGTTCAGGATTGGTATCAATCGCCGCCTGCTTCATCACTTTCTTCTTTGTAGACAAAGTGGGCCGCAAGCCACTGCTTTTGGTAGGCTCTATAGGTATGACCCTCACTTTGGCACTGGTAGCCTACACATTTATGGGCGCACCGCTGGATGCTAAAGGCAACCTGGTATTAAGCAGCTCTATGGGTACTACAGCATTGATCGCCGCTAACCTTTATGTGATTTTCTTCAACTTGTCATGGGGTCCAGTGGTATGGATTATGTTGGGCGAAATGTTCCCCAATCAGATTCGCGGTACAGGCTTGGCCATTGCTGGTTTCGCGCAATGGGCAGCCAACTATCTGATTACATGGAGCTTCCCAATTTTGTTAGCTTCATCCTTGGGCTTGGCAGGTGCTTACAGTATTTATGCTGGGTGCTCACTCTTCTCCATATTGTTTGTAGTCTGGTGGGTAAAAGAAACAAAAGGTGTAGAGCTAGAGAATATGGAAGGCTAACGCTCGGCATTTTCTACTCTCAAAATCCTCCCGCTCCACTAAAAAGGCCGCTTATTGCGGCCTTTTTGCGTTAGCTACATCCCATTATCATCAATAAATCCTTACACTTTTCCCCTTGCCACATGTATACAATCAATCGCCTCTTATGGTGTAATTGACTACAAGAAAAACTATAAACCTCAATCAACCATCCCCCATAAAATCTATAAGTGGAGCAATTCATGCGTATATCCGTATTATGTACTTCTTTGGCCATTTCTCTGGTTCTGACTGCCTGTGGTGGTGGCGGTGGCGGTAGTGGCGGAAGCACCACACCTGTAGCGCCCCTACCAAGCTCTGCAGCAGCAACCAGTAGCTCATCGAGCAGCAGCTCTTCCTCTCCAAGCCCCTCAAGCAGCAGCTCATCAAGCTCCGTGGCAACCACCAGTTCAAGTTCATCCTCGTCGGCAACCAGTGTTTACTCGGCCAATGTAAGCCATCTGAGAGATTTAGCGACATTCCCGATTGGGGTTGCCGTCTCCAATACCGATAGCCCCAGTTTAAATATTCTCACCAATGCATCCGAGCAAAAGGTTGCAGAGACCCACTTCAGCATAATGACCGCGGGAAACATCATGAAGGTGAGCTACCTTCACCCAAGCCTGAATAGCTTTACCTTTACCGATGCTGATGCGTTTATCGATTACGCAAAATCAAAAAATATTCAAGTTCACGGTCACACATTGGTTTGGCACTCGAGCTACCAAGTACCGAGTTTTATGCAAAATTGGAGCGGGACTTCAGATGACTTTTTGACTATGTTGGATACCCACGTAAACACCATCATTAGTCATTTTAAAACGAAGGGAAACGTACCCAGCTGGGACGTGGTGAACGAAGCGATTGATGATAACAATCCGGCAGGCTTTCGCACCGATTCAACGTTCTACATTAAAAGCGGCAATAGCGCCGTTTATATTGAGCGCGCTTTCAAAGCCGCACGTTTAGCTGACCCTGATGTTGACCTTTACTACAACGACTACAACACGGAACAAAATGGCGCAAAAACAACAAAATTAATCGCCATGATTACCGACTTTCAAGCGCGCAGCATTCCCATTACCGGTGTCGGTTTTCAAATGCACGTATGCTTGAATTATCCATCAGCCGCAACCATCGCAGCAGCACTGAAACAAGTTGTCGATAAAGGCTTAAAAGTAAAAATCTCTGAACTGGATGTCGCAATCAATCAACCCTATTGCGACAATTATCCCGCCAACAAAGTCACTAGCTTCACGCAAACGGTTGCGTTAGCGCAAAAGAAACGTTACTGCGACATCATCGCCGCCTACATGAATACGGTACCGCTCAGTCAGCGCGGTGGTATTACCGTATGGGGTTCAAACGATGGCATCACGTGGTTAGATGGACTTTATGCGACTCAATTTAACAACCAGAAAATTTCTTGGCCGCTGTTATTGGACGCCAACTATAATGATAAGCCAGCGCTACGCGGATTTGCAGACGGGCTGCTAGGCACGGCATGCACCAATCTCTAATAAACAGGATACAGAGATGTATTTCATAAAAAGAGCGCTCAGTTGCGCAGGCTTAATACTTTTATCATTCAATATTAAGGCTGCCGAAGTCGCCTCTTTTTATGGGTTCACCTACACAGGTAAGGATGCCGTGTTTGAAGCACCGTTAGCAAAAGGCGAGTATCAAAATCCGATTCTCGCCGGCTTCTATCCCGACCCCAGTATTACACGCGCTGGCGACGATTATTATTTAGTAAATTCTTCTTTTTCTTATTCGCCTGGCGTACCGATTTTTCACAGCAAAGACTTGATTCACTGGGAATCTCTCGGTCATATTTTATTAACACCCAAACAATTACCACTTTATAAGCAACAAGTTTCACGCGGTATTTATGCGCCGACATTACGTTATCATGAGGGCGTGTTTTATTTAATTACGACACAAGTAGATGTGCGCGGAAATTTTATCGTCACCGCAACCAACCCCGCCGGCCCTTGGTCAGATCCTATTGAGTTGCCGGAAGTGGGCGGGATTGATCCCGATATCTTTTTCGATGACGATGGGCATGTTTATATTATCCACAACGACAATCCTATTGGTGAGCCGCTCTACCAAGGCCACCGCGCAATTTGGCAGTGGGAGTATGATTTAAAAACGCAAAAAATTATTAAGGGTTCCGGTCACGTCATTGTGAATGGCGGCAGCGACATCAATAAAAAACCCGTATGGATCGAAGGCCCGCATATTTACAAAATTAACGGCTGGTATTATTTAATGTGTGCTGAAGGTGGCACTAGCGTTGATCACTCAGAAGTCATATTCCGCACGCGCAGTTTAAAAGAACCCTTCACGGCTTACGAAGGCAACCCTATTCTTACACAGCGCGATTTAAACCCCAAACGAACAGCGCCAATTACCACCACAGGGCACGCTGATTTGGTACAAACCAAAGAAGGCGAATGGTGGAGTGTATTCTTAGGGACTCGATCTTACGACGAAAAATATTTCAACACCGGACGCGAAACGTTTTTACTGCCCGTGACATGGAAGAATGAATGGCCCGTTATTCTTAACAAAGGTGCAGAAGTGCCTTATCGTTTACCCATTCCACGTACAACACACATCACTGTTGCAACACCTACAACAGGCAATTTTGTGTGGCGCGATAATTTCACAACGCATCAATTGCGACCTGAATGGAATACCCTCGGCACTGTAGAAGCACCTTGGTATAGATTACAAAAAAATCATCTTGACTTAATACCGTCCAACAATCGGCTTTCTGATTTAGCACAACCTTCATTCATTGGTCGCCGCCAACAGCACATGCGATTTGATGCCAACACAAAACTGCAATTACCCAAAAGCGAACACATTTCCGCTGGCATAGCAATTTTTCAAAATGAAAAAGCGAACTATTATTTCGCCGTTAAAAAAATGGCAACCCAGTACCAACTATTTGTCGAACAAACCAACAAAGCAGCGCCTACGATAACCGCATCAACAACCTTATCCACCCATGAAATACCCGAAAAAATTGTACTAGGTATGACAGGCGATGCAGGAAAAATTACCTTTTACTACCAAAACCGCGCAGGAAAACGGATAAATATATTGCAAGACATGGATGCAAAAATGCTAAGCACAGAGGTCGCAGGTGGTTTTGTCGGAACTTATATCGGAATGCATACCCGTATAGAGCCATGATAAATATTAATGCCGTTCCGATTTTAATGCACATAAAACGGTTTAATTTTTTATTGACAACCCATTCGCTCAGAGCATCAATTAACCGAGGGCAATGATTAATGAATTGCAATATAAAAAACAACTTCCGCGTCTTGCTGGGTACACTACTTGTCTGCATAAGCCCACTGAGTTTGGCGTTGGGCGATCCATCTTATTTAGATGCAAGTGCGCAGCCAGGTGATTTGATTCTTGTTGATAAAAAATCATCCGCAAATCTCTATGTAGATACGCAAGATTTCCCCGGAGTAAAGCGCGCCGCACAAAATTTGCAGATTGATATTGAAAAAGTCACCGCACACAAACCGACACTCACACAAGATGCAAAAACATTGCAGAATCAAACGGTGATTATTGGCACCATTGGTCACAGTGCGCTCATTGATGAATTAATTGCACAGCATAAGATTGATATAAGCGGCATTCAAAACCAATGGGATGCCTATCAAATTCGTCTGGTGCAAAATCCAACCGATAAAATTAAGCAAGCACTGGTTATTGTCGGCAGTGATAAGCGTGGCACCACCTACGGCATTTATGATTTATCTGAACAAATTGGTGTGTCACCGTGGTATTGGTGGGCAGATGTTCCTGTTAAGAAAAAGGCAAACTTATTCATTTCTAAAAACACCTTCAAACAAGATATGCCCAAAGTAAAATACCGCGGCATTTTTTTAAATGATGAAGCACCTGCACTCACCAACTGGGTCACTGAAAATTACGGCACCTATAATCATCACTTTTACGAAAAAGTATTTGAGTTATTGCTGCGCTTAAAAGCCAATTATTTGTGGCCTGCCATGTGGAATAACGCATTTAATGTGGATGACCCCCTCAATATGGAGCTGGCAGATGAGTACGGTATTGTGATGAGCACATCGCATCATGAACCTATGATGCGGGCACATAAAGAATGGACTTCCGATAAAGGCAAGTGGGATTACCACACCAATAAAGCCAATTTATTCCCCTTCTGGAAAGGCGGTGTAACGCGCAATAAAAATTACGAAAGTGTCATTACCATCGGCATGCGCGGCGATGGCGATGAACCCATGTCTGAGAGTGAAAACATTTCACTGCTAGAAACTATCGTAAAAGACCAACGCGATATCATCGCTGAGGTATTCCAAAAACCAGCCGCCAATGTTCCGCAAGTCTGGGCGCTTTACAAAGAGGTGCAGGGTTATTATGAAAAAGGCATGCGCGTACCAGACGATGTAACCTTACTCTGGTGCGATGATAACTGGGGAAACATTCGCCGCTTACCAACGTTCGACGAAAGTAAACGTATTGGCGGTGCCGGTATTTATTACCATTTTGATTATGTTGGCGGACCACGCTCTTATCGTTGGATTAATACCAATTCAATCGCAAAAACGTGGGAGCAAATGAATTTAGCCTATCGTTACGAAGCCAATAAAATTTGGATTGTTAATGTTGGCGATTTAAAACCCATGGAATACCCCATCGAATTTTTTCTGCGCATGGCATGGAACCCCGACCAATGGCCTAAAGAGCGTATTCCAGAATTCACTAAGCTCTGGGCTGCGCGTGAATTCGGCGCGGAACACGCCACTGAAATCGCCGAGCTAGTCACCGGTTATACGCGCCACAATTATCGTCGCAAACCCGAGTTGCAAGATGAGACTACTTACAGCCAACTCAATTATGAAGAAGCAGATCGGGTGACCGCAGAGGTCACTCAACTGCGCCACCAAGCGGAGTCACTCTATGAAAAAATGCCCGCGGAAAGTAAAGATGCCTTTTTCCAATTAGTACTACACCCCGTAAAGGCGAGCGCCATAATTACCGAAATGTATGACATGGTTGCCAAAAACCATTTATACGGCTCGCAGGGGCGCGCTACCACTAATGAGTATGCCGAAAAGGCTCGCGCATTGTTTCAGGCTGATGCAAATTTACAACAAGAATTCGATGGCATTAACCACGGCAAGTGGAAACACTTTATGGATCAAACGCATATAGGCTACACCCATTGGAATAATCCACCCGCCAATACCATGCCATTACTCTATGACGTTACACCACACAATGCGGCTGATATGGGGGTTGCACTGGAAGGAACTGAATCGGCGTGGCCACAACAAGCCTCGTCTGTGTGGCCCCATGAAGGCTCTTATACACTGCCACGCTTTGATCGGCTAGGAACGCAAAAGCATTTTATTGATGTATTTAATAAAGGGACGGAAAGTTTCAAAATTTCTTTGAAAACTAGCGACCCGTGGATTATTCTAGGATACACTAGTATACAAGTTGAGAAAAATCAGAGAATTACAGTATCGATTGATTGGAGTAAAGCACCCAAGGGTTTAGCGAGCGGCAAAATTAATATCACCGGTACGGGCTGGGGCGGAGCAACCATTAAAGTGAATGCGCTCAATAATTCTCCCGTCACAAAGGGATTTAAAGGCTTTGTAGAAGCCGATGGTTATGTCGCCATAGAAGCTGAGCATTTCAATAAGGCGCAGGCATTCTCGGGCTTTAACTGGGAAAAAATTCCAGAACACGGGCGCAACTTATCGTCAGTGTCAGTGTTTCCTGTAGCACTAAGACCTTTCGATAGCCTTGAACAAGCACCATGGGTTGAATATAGCTTTTATACGTTCACGTCTGGGCCAATAATACTCAATAGTATTTTTGCTCCGAGTTTGCCATTTGCGCCCGGTCATGGCTTACGTTATGCCGTTGCGGTTGACGACGAAAAACCGCAAATACAAGATATTGTTAAAGACATGAGCGACCCAGCTTGGGAGGAGGCAGTTCGCAGTGAGATGCGTAAAGTTAGCAGCTCTCATACACTTGTTAACGCCGGAGCACACAAAGTACGTATTTATGCCGTGGATCCTGGCGTTACACTTGAGCGACTCGAAATAAATACCGGCGGATTATTACCCAGTTATTTAGGTCCTGAAGAAAGCCCTTATGTGAAATAATTGTTCAAGTCCGAATTCAGAGAGATAAGCTGTACTGGGTAGTGTATAAACACTACCCATTTTTACTTGCGCATTAACCTTTAATTTGCGCACTGGCCGTATGTCACAGAGTGTTGTACATGAAAATTATCGATGCAAAAGTCATAGTAACCTGCCCCGGCAGAAATTTTGTTACCTTAAAAATTATTACTGATCAGGGCGTGTATGGTATTGGCGATGCAACCTTAAACGGGCGCGAAAAAGCCGTCGTTTCATGTTTAGAGGATTATTTAATCCCAGCTCTTATTGGGCGTGACCCACAGCAAATTGAAGATATTTGGCAGTTTTTTTATCGTGGTGTTTACTGGCGTCGCGGCCCTATTGGCATGACGGCACTGGCGGCAATCGACGTTGCACTCTGGGATATAAAAGCCAAGCTCGCCAATATGCCCCTCTATCAATTGCTCGGCGGCAAAAGCCGCGAAAAAATTATGGCCTATTCACATGCGAATGGCCGCGATCTCGAATCAACATTAGCAGCCGTTGCAAAAGCGCAGGCGCAAGGTTACAAAGCTATTCGTGTGCAATGTGGCATTCCCGGCATTGAAAAAACCTACGGTGTTGCCACCGGCAATAAAAATTACGAGCCTGCTGATGCCGACCTTCCCACGACTGAAATTTGGTCTACTGAAAAATACTTAAATTTTGTCCCCGAACTATTTGCAGAGATTCGCAAAGAATTCGGCAGTGAACTGCATTTGCTCCATGATGTTCATCATCGTTTAACACCGATTGAAGCGGCGCGCCTAGGTAAAGATTTGGAGCCCTATCGCCTCTTTTGGATGGAAGATGCGGTACCTGCAGAAAACCAAGAATCATTTAAATTAATTCGCCAGCACACCACCACACCCTTGGCCGTCGGTGAAATTTTTAACAGCATTCACGACTGCCGCGATTTAATTCAGAATCAATTAATCGATTATATTCGCACCACTATTGTTCACGCAGGCGGCATCACTCATGTTCGTCGCTTGGCCGATTTTGCCAGTGTGTTTAATGTGCGTACCGGATTCCACGGCGCAACGGATTTATCGCCAGTATGTATGGGCGCTGCCTTGCACTTTGATTATTGGGTGCCAAACTTCGGCATTCAAGAGCATATGGCGCACAGTGAATTAACAGAGGAGGTTTTCTCTCACGCTTATCGCTTTAACGATGGCTACTTCACCCCGGGCGATGTATCTGGCCACGGCGTTGATATTGATGAAAAACTTGCCGCTAAATACCCCTACAAACGCGCCTGTTTACCGGTGAATCGACTGGAAGATGGCACCTTGTGGAATTGGTAATGAATGTCAGCACAAGAGCCTTGTTATTTGAGTTAAACCATAAAAAGCTAAACACAGAGAGCTAGACTATGAAAAATGTTTACAAACTAACCCTAGCGGGCGCTATCAGCAGCCTTATTTTGCTATCCGCTTGTCAGGGTAAAAAGACCGAAGAAGCTAAAATCGAACCCTCTGCTGAGCCCGCAGCTACCGTCGAAAAAAAACCTGAATTTGCATCGCAACCACTGGTTACCAACATTTACACCGCTGACCCTTCTGCGCACGTATTTAACGGCAAACTCTATATCTATCCATCACACGATATAGAATCCGGGATTCCACAAAATGATAATGGCGATCATTTCGCCATGGCTGATTATCACATTTTGTCGATGGATTCTGTGGGCGGTGAAGTCAAAGACAATGGCGAAGCATTTAATATCAAAGACATTCCTTGGGCTGGTCGTCAATTGTGGGCACCCGATGCCGCTGAAAAAAATGGCAAATATTTTTTATATTTTCCGGTTAAAGACAAACAAGATATTTTCCATATTGGCGTAGCTACCAGCGATTCGCCGATAGGCCCCTTTAAAGCAGAAGGAACGCCCATTGAGGGCAGCTTTAGCATTGACCCAGCGGTCTTCCAAGACACTGATGGCAGCTACTACATGTATTTTGGCGGCATCTGGGGTGGCCAATTACAACGCTGGACTACGGGCACTTACAATTCAAAAGATGAATATCCAGCAAACGATCAGCCGGCGCTTTCACCAAAAGTAGTTAAGTTAACCGATAGTCTTTTAGGTTTTGCCGAAAAACCACGCGATGTGCAAATTCTCGATAAAGAGGGTAAGCCTTTAGTGACGGGCGATAATGGCCGCCGTTTTTTCGAAGCCTCTTGGCTGCATAAATACAATGGCAAATATTACTTCTCATATTCGACAGGCGATACACACAACATTGTATACGCCATAGGTGATAGCCCTTACGGCCCGTTTACTTATCAAGGTTTAGTACTTGAGCCCGTACTGGGTTGGACTAATCACCATTCAATTGTTGAGTTCCAAGGCAAATGGTATTTGTTCTATCACGACAGCTCACTTTCTGGCGGCCAAACGCATTTACGCAGTGTGAAAGTTGCTGAATTGCATTACAACGAAGATGGCACCATTCAGCCTATTAGCGAATACAAACGCTAAGCTCCACTTGAACTTCCCCCCAAAAAGCCCGGCCATCACCGGGCTTTTTGTTAGCTTAGGCAAAAAGGCTGCCTAATAACATTCGTGTATTTGACAAGCGTTTAAGGCTTTGCAAAACTGCAACCGCCTAAGTAACAAATCAAATAATGAATAACAAGGGGAACTTCTATGGCTCGCTCAATTTTTAAATTCGTAATCATTACTTCAATTCTTTTTTACACCCTGTGCCTCAGCGCTCATGCGGAAGACGCGCAAACCATTAACTCCAATTTTATTTACATGCTGAAAGGCCAACCGACCAATGGATGGAGCATCCAACTTGGCGACCCCGAAAATTGGTCAACCTCAGTGACCAATCGAAAAGGGCAATCTGCAGGCGGCAAATTAAGTGTTGAACCTTATGATTACAACGATAAAGGCGATGCACTTAAATTATCTTGGGCTTCTAGCAAAGAGTTGAAAGGTGTATTTGCACTATACGGTAGTCAAATTGATTTTAGTGCCTATGAAAATTTGGTTGCCATAGTGTTCGACATTAAAATTGATGTAATGCCCAATAAAGAAGTCACTGTTGGTATGGACTGCGGCTATCCATGCAGAGCGGAATTACCTATTCGCGCTACGCTCAAAAAACTCCCCAAAGAAACATGGACGCAGTTACCTATACCACTGAATTGTTTTAGTACAAAAGGCTTGGATCTCAAAAAAGTTAACGGCCCGGTGGTGATTAGTACCGATGGCAAAATGATTATTGAGATTACGAATATTCGTATGCAAAAACTTGCTGAAGGCGATAAGGGCTGCGCTAAATAAATTTCTGTATCAACATAAAAAAGCCAAGCCGCGAATGTGGTTTGGCTTTTTTATTGGCTAGGCTTACACTCATCCACACAAATGCAATTCAGCTCATTATCACACACCAGTAGCAAGCGATACCCCATGACCAAACCAATAGAAGAAGTAACCAGTCTTAGCTATGAAGAATTTCACACACGGATTTTACCGGCCGGCAAGCCACTCGTTATCCGCGGCTTGGTAAAAGACTGGCCGCTCGTTAAAGCGGGCAAACAAAGTGCGCAGGATTTTTGTGATTATCTGCAACGGTTTGACCGCGGTACAGAAATGACAACCGCGTTCGGCCCGCCCTCGATTAAAGGCCGTTTTTTTTATAATTCCGACATGAGTGGCCTCAATTGCCGAATTAGCGCTGAAAAACTCGCATCGTCATTGCAATATTTATTAGCGCATTCAAACGATGATCCAGCACCTATGCTCGCGATACAATCCGTTGTTGTGCCAAAGCATTTCCCCGGGATGCAATTAGAAAACCGATTAAGCTTATTACCGACCTCGATTGAACCACGAATCTGGATTGGCGGCAAAGCAACGATTGCCGCACATTACGATCCATCGGAAAACATTGCTTGCTGCTTAGCAGGAAAAAGGCGTTTCACACTCTTTCCTCCCGCTCAAATTGAAAATCTTTATATAGGCCCGTTCGAGTTTACCCCTTCAGGCGCAACAATTAGCTTGGTGGACTTTGATAACCCTGATTACGAAAAATACCCCAATTTTAAAACCGCGGAAGAGCATGCGCTGCAAACAGATTTAGAGCCCGGAGATGCGATCTATATTCCTTACTTATGGTGGCATCATGTTAAAGCGTTAGAAGGCATCAATGCCTTAATGAACTACTGGTGGGGAATGGGCGATGAACAATATGGAGAGCCACGCAACGCGCTAATGATGTCCATGATGGCTATTAGATACCTGCCAGAAAATCACAAAAAAGCCTGGCAGGAGATATTTAACTACTATGTTTTTTCAACACCAGAAACAGCATCGGAACATATTCCAAAAGCCCGCAGAGGCATGCTGAGCCAACTAACACCCGAACTTTTGCGCTCACTCAGACAAGCTATAGTACGCGCACTCAGTAGACTCAGTTAGCTAATCAATTTTGCTCATTTCAGATTTACACTGCTGACGAATAAAATCAGCGTGGGAAGGCATGCTGTTTAATCGACTTTGGACATTGGTTCGAATTTTCGTTAAGCGCAACCTCAATTCATCATCTGAAATTGCATCCGCCATAGGATGATAGTTTTCAATCGTCAGCCCTTGCCCAGCGAGGACGGCATACCAACTCGGCTCTTTAAACAATTCCGTTTGCTTTACCATAGCTTCACCGCGAGTTTTAAATATTTCCAAACGGTCGCTCAAAGAATCCGGGATCGGCATATTTTTTACGTAACGCCAAAATTCGGTATCATCTCGTTCAGTAATTTTATAATGTGCGATAAGAAAATCTTTAACATTATCGTATTCGGCTTTCATATCCTGATTGAAACGATTGATTAATACCTCATTAAAATGATCGCGCGGAAACATCGTCAGCAATTTAGCTATAGCGATTTGAATAAGATGAATACTGGTTGATTCTAAAGGCTCCAAAAAACCACTGGATAAGCCAATCGCAACACAATTTTTATTCCAGCAGCGATTACGCATACCCGTTACGAACGTTAAGTGTCTAGGTTGTGCAAGTGCCTTTCCATCAAGCCGAGTTAGCAGCGCTCGCTCAGCCTGATCCTGGTTAATAAATTTATCGCAATAAACATAACCATTACCCGTTCTGTGCTGTAAAGGTATGCGCCATTGCCAACCGAACTCTTGGGCGGTTGATCGTGTATAAGGCAGCAATTCACCCGCGCTTTCGCAAGGCACAGCCACTGCACTATTCACTGGCAGCCAATGACTCCAATCCGAATATCCGGTTTGCAAAGTCTGCTCTATCAACAACCCTTTAAAGCCAGAACAGTCAATAAAAAAATCACCTTGTACATTATTATCTGAATCAAGCTTAATCGCTTGTATATGACCGGAGTCAGGATCTTGTATCACTTGCTCGATCTTTCCCTCAATGCGTTTTACGCCACGCGCTTCCGAAAAGCGACGCAAATAACTTGCGTAGAGCGATGCATCAAAATGGAAAGCGTAATTTAAATTGGGCAACCCCAAAGGATTGGGTTCATTTGACGTACGCTTAAATTTTCCTGCCTGCGCCGCCATAGTCTCCAAATTAAATTTGGTATAGTCCAGCGCACCACCATCCTGCTTCCAGCGCATCCAATAATGCATAAAGCCAATACCATCCATATCAACACCATAGTGTCCAAATGGATGAAAATAACTGTGTCCTTGTTTACGCCAATTAACAAACTCAATGCCTAATTTAAATGTTGCATTGGTTTCGCGAATAAATTCGTTCTCATCAAGCCCCAACACATTATTGAAAAGGGATATAGGCGGGATAGTCGCTTCGCCAACGCCAACCGTACCTATCTGCTCAGACTCAACCAAGGTAATGGAATAGTTCTGGCAGCCTAATGTTTTTGAAAACGCCGCCGCCGCCATCCATCCTGCTGTTCCACCACCAACAATAACAATTCTATTAATCGAATTTTTATTCATAATGTATATCTATAAAGTGATCGCTAAAGCAGCGTTATTTCAACCTGCGCTTGCAAACTAGGCATTTTTTCGATTTCAGTTTTAATATGACCCAACAGTTGTTGGAATTTAATAATCAATTCTTCATCCGAAAACTTATTGACCAATGGATCGAAACTTTGTGTATGAACATTGTGCCCAACAAACAAAGAGGTCCAATCTTCTTGTTTGAATGTTTCATCCTCATCAAGAGCTACAATACCGCGCGACTCAAATAATTTAATTTTTTCACGCAAGGCTGCGGGTAGCTCAACAGTACGCACGGCATCCCAAAAAGGCTCACCAAACCGTTTATTAAGATGGTAATGCGCAATTTGATAATCCCTAACATTTTCTACAAAACCACACATTTTTTGATTATAAATGTCGGCTTCAGGCATACCTGCAGCATCATTCGGAAATAAACTACGCAACAACGATAAACCAACATGCAATAAATGCAGTTGCGTTGCATCAAGTGGTTCAAGACTTACGGCTGAAGATCCTACCGCTACGCAATTTCCAATCCACTGTTTTTTTCTTGCACCCGGGGCAAAGGGTATTTCTGTTGCATTGGTTATTTGCAACCCGGTTAAAGCAGCTACCTTTTCTAATACTGCCTTGGCAGTACTATATTCTGATGAATACACAATATTAATGGCGGTTCTGTCTAATAAAGGATAAATACCGACCCAACCTTCTTTAAAGGCTGAAATTTGGCTAAAACCAGGAAGCGGCTCCAAAGACGGCGCGGATGCAATAACTATGCGATTAGCGGGCAACCATTTCGACCACCCATCAATATTATCCACTTCAAGGTTTTTTATCAGTAAGGCTTCTGATCCAGAGGCATCAATATAAAAATCGGCATTTATCTCTGTACCATCGGCCAACGATATTGAACTAATATTTCCATTTTGTACTTTAACGCCAGCCAACTCTCCCGGTGTATGTTTTACACCAATGGCAAGCGCCGCCTGTGCAATCGCTTTTGTGTAATCAAGCGCACTCAAATGATAACCATGAGCCGCCTGAGAAAACGTCTCTGTCGCTTCATCAAACACAACATACTTTGCCTGCTTGGCTGCAACAGCCCCCAAGCTAAACTCTTCTAAAGGAACCTTCATTCCACTAGCAGATGCCTTTACCCAAAATTGATAAAAGTCGATACCTTCAAAATCAGCACCAAATCTATCGTAGGCATGTATAAACGGAGCAGAACCGCCAGACCAATTAGAAAAACGCTGCCCGAAGCAATAACACCCTTTGGCTGCTCTTAATAGAAGATTTTCTCTTGCCCCTATAGCTGAGTGTAAAATTTTATGACTGGGTAAAACCGAGAAAAAATCTTGCGGTGTTAAATGGGAAGGCAACTCGATGAGTTCAACGTCGATCATTTGCGAAGATGAACGAAAGCCCTGCTGCAACATCAATGCAGTCAACCATGCATCAGCATCGCGCCCTACAATAGCTACTTTTTTAATAGGATTATTCAAGAAGTAAACCTCACAGCTTCGCTGCACAATAGTCAGCAATAAAGGCTTCGTGTGTTGGCACATCCACGACACGGTTTTTTATTTCAGTGAATAAACTTTCCAATTGGTTATTAACGTCTTCAATGGATAAGTTTAATGCAAATGGATCAAAGCCTTGCTGCTTTAAACCCTGCCCAGTAAAGACTGAAATCCAACTTGGCTGAGCAAATAATCCATATTTATAACTGTCAATAAAACCGCGCCTTTTAAAAATCTCTATTTTTTGTGTAAGGCTTTCAGGAACACTCATCTCCCGACAATAACGCCACAGCTCTGCATCATCGCGCTGATTAAGGTGATAATGCAGAATCAGAAAATCTCTGACTCTTTCATATTCATAATCAACGATGCGGTTATATTCATTAATAACCAACTCATCAGGCGTTTTGCGCGGAAAAAACTTCAATAAATTAAGAATAGCTACCTGAATCAAGTAAATGCTGGTTGATTCCAAGGGCTCAAGAAATCCACTCGACAAACCAATCGCTAGACAGTTTTTATACCAAGACTTTTTATACCGCCCTGCTTTGAATTTAATTAAGCGGGGATCGCCCAACGCCTTGCCATCCAAATCCTGCAAAAGTGAAGCGGCCGCCTCATCATCACTGATATATTCACTGCAAAACACATAGCCATTACCTGTGCGATGCTGTAACGGAATTCGCCACTGCCAACCCGCTTTTTTAGCCGTGGATCGAGTATAAGGCGTCAAAGGTAACGTTTTTTCACTGGGAACAGCAAAAGCTTTATCGCACACCAGCCATTTAGACCAATCATCAAATTCAGCGTTTAAATTTTGCCCCAGTAACAGCGATCTAAACCCAGAACAATCAATAAAAAAATCACCCCGAATTGAGCGACCATCTTCAAGTTCAACGGATTCAATGACACCTGTTGTGGAGTTATTTAAAACGTGAATTATTTTGCCTTCAACACGACGTACATTCTTCTGCTCACCTATTTTGCGTAAATAGTCAGCATAAAGTGAAGCATCAAAATGATATGCATATGAGTAGGTTGAATTTATATAATTTTTATCGGCGACAGGGAATTCAAAGCGATTCTGTAAAGCACATTCAATAGCATAAGAATAAGAATCTATATTTTTTGCAAGATTTTGCTGATCAGCTCTTGCCCACTGTTGATAAAAATAAGCGCCACCAATTGGATTGCCGTACTTTCCAAAAGGATGTACATAGGAGTTTCCTATGGCTCCCCAATCAACAAACTGAATACCCAGTTTAATCGTAGCATTGGTCTGTCGCATCATATCGGCTTCATTAATGCCGATGCGATCATTAAATTCTTTCATTTGTGGCAATGTGGCTTCGCCAACACCCACACTCGCAATTTCCGCGGACTCAATTAACGTAAGCTTGCAAATTTTATTGCCTGCAACACTGGCTAAGGCTACAGCACACATCCAACCTGCCGTCCCACCGCCAACAATCACAATCTCTAGTGGCTCTGACATTTTTATATTCCACAAATAAAAAAAACGCTGCCACTGAGAGTAGCAGCGTTTTTTTACAGCAACAACTTAGTACTTCAAACGAAGACCAAGGGTATAACGAACATCGTTTTGGAACCATGCATTTGGCATTTGCAGACCACCATCACTGGCGTTAGCAACTTGTTGCGTCAGCTTGGTTTGTGCATTCAGCATATTACTGACTTGGAAAGCCACTTCGGTATTGTCATTGATCTTGTACTTAATAGATCCATCCAACTGACCGTATGCCGCATTCCAAATAGGCACAGCAACACAACAGTCAACCGCTGTAACCATGTAAGCAGAACGCCAGCTATACGCCAAACGCGCAGCAATAGCATCTTTCTCATACATCAACACAAGGTTGTAAGAATGGTCAGACAAGCCTTCCAATCTATCAGTTTGTATCGCATCAGGTGCTTGAGTAGATACAGTATGTGAGTTTGCTTGGTTGTTTACGATATTCGTATTGGTGATACCATCATTTTTAATGTAGGTATAGTTAGCTTGAACACCTAAACCGTCAAATGGAGCAGGCATAAAATCAAAGAAGCGTTGAAATGCAAATTCAACACCTTTTAACTTAGCGCCCTCACCATTTTCAGGACCACGCACCAACACTTGATTTGTCACGTTGTAGTTGGTGACATCAAGATAGTATTTACCAAATTGCACATAGTCATGGAACTCTTTGGCAAACGCAGTAACCGTAAAGGAACCTACCTTAGCAAAATAATATTCCAAGCCTAAATCCACTTGGTCAGCTGTAATTGGCTTCAAGTAGGGGTTTTGAGCATCCGCAGAGTAAGCGACCTTAGCACCGGTAATATTACCAGCACTGTCTTTAATCCAAAGCGGATCATTGGCAGTGGATGTACTTGGCAATGTATAACCTACACCTGTGTAATTACGCATATTACCAATATCTGGTCTTGACATAGCCTCGGATAAGGCAAAACGCACCAACCACTCATCCGTTAAATCCAACTTCAAGTTCAAACTGGGAAGGAAGTTTTTATGTTTTGCCTCAACAGTACTAAGCAGGCTAGCACCATTGATGTAAGCCCTATCAGACGCAGACAAGTAACATCCGACCGAATTTGGCACAGCTGGCGGCTGCCCTGATGCGTCAGGCTTATTGGGTTGGCATACAGAATCGGTGGCCTGCAGAGCAGGCATACTAATGCCACCATTACTGATATCCGTCGTTCCTACATACCTAACACCCACATTACCGGATAATGGCTTGTCAAACAGACTCAGCTTGTCACCGCCAAAATTAAGCTGTACATACAAAGCTTGTGTTTTCTCTGAAATATCAACCGTCTCTGCAGGGGTAAAACAAGTTCCCGCGACTTCTGCACTACGCGCACCAGAATTAGAGCAAATTGGACTCCAACCTCTACCCGCAGGCAAACCTAAACCAACACCCGACATAGAGCTAGCCCAAGCCTGCTGATTTGACAACAACTTCATGTTGGCAACCACAAACGTATTACCGCCAGCATAGCTACTTAAATTACCAAAACCAGAACTCCACTTTCTGGTGGTATAAAAATCTGGGTAGCCTTTAAAGCCAGTCGCAGGATCTGCCTTACTATCCAAGAAGAAATAATCTGGGCCGCTCGTCCAACTATTGCTCACGGTTGACCAGTTATATTGAGACCAATTCACTTGTTGTTCACG
>Ga0209067_10000507_pt1 | contig 24783 bp, 23 predicted proteins | sample ColStrG_CSR_2013_FD_187199 | JGI IMG/M metagenome (GOLD analysis project Ga0209067, IMG submission 187199) | Freshwater sediment microbial communities in response to fracking from Pennsylvania, USA - Cold Stream Run_MetaG_CSR_2013 (SPAdes)... | ecosystem: Environmental > Aquatic > Freshwater >... | reverse complement strand
GATCGCCGGCGTGGAATGGCGCAAGACACCGGGAATTCCCGCCAGCCAACCGCCGGCCGCCTTCAGCCCCCCTCCCGTTGAGGCTCCACGCAAGAAACGAAGCCGGGGCAAAGGACGGCAACGCTACCTGATGAGAGCGCTGCATCGCAAGACCGCGCGGGGTTGGCTGGCCCACCACTTCGCGTCCGAACGCGATCGCGTCCGCCAGCAGGGTCGCTCAGGGTTGCTGCAGCCTCTTTCGCGCAAGGTCCAGATTGCGGCGCGCCGCCTGGTGAGCCGGATCCGCCTTCAACGCGGCCTGGAATTGTTCGATCGCGCCCGCCAAGTCCCCGGATCGCACCAGAACGATCCCGAAGTTGTTGTGCAGATCGGCGCTCCCCGGCTCCAGCTCAACCAGTTCCCGGTAGTAACCGGCCGCGGCTTCCAAACGCGTCTCGGAAAGCGCTCCGTCCCCGAGTGTGGCGAGGGCCGCGGCCAAATGCTCCCGCGCCGCGGCATCGTCCGGAACGGCGGAAAGCACCTGGCGAAAACTGGCGGCCGCTTCTTCCAGTTTGCCCTGGGCGGCCAGCGTGTTGGCCAGGTTGAAGCGGGCGTCCGTATAGCCGGGTTGCACGCGAAGGGCGTGCCGGAACTGCTCCGCGGCCTCCTCGAACCGGCTGTCCGACTCCAACGCCACCCCCAGGGTATTCAACGCCACGGGCTGCTCCGGTTCGCTGCGCAATGCGTCCCGCAGGTAGGCGGTTGCGGAGGGGATCTCCCTCCGGCTTAACATCAGCGCCCCGAGATTGAAGTGCGCGGAAAAGTCGGCGGGGTATTTCTCCAGGCGGCGATGCATGATCGCCTCCTGCAGCACCATCCGCTGGTCGCCTTCTCCGCGCGGCAACACCTGAAGCCACAGGTGCGCCATTTCGTCGGTGGATTGATTGCCCCCCACCACCTGTTTCGGCGGCGAGTTGGGATTGCGCGGGTTCCCGGCCGAGTTGTCGTAGTGATAGCGCATCGAAAGAACGGTGCCCTTAGGCAGGAAGACCGGCTCGCGACATGGATACACCGACTGCCAGTTGGGATCCCAGTCCGGAATCCGGATCAGCGTGCGGCGCGCGCCGCCGGGAAGGGTCGCGTAACCCTCCAGCAGGTGACCCAGGTAGTGCGCGTGGGGATAGATCGCCAGCAAGTCCACATCGAGCGGCAGCCGGAAATCGTCGCTGACCACGAAGTCGCTGGCCCCGGGCGGAATGCGGAGTGCGCCATCGTTTTCAAGCTGAACCAGCATCGGGAATTTCGTCTGCGGCTGGCTGGTGAAGTACAGTCCAACCGAGGGCTGTACCAGTTCCGGCTTGCCGGTCGGCTGCAAGTGAACGTTCAGAACCAGATCGTTGCCCGGATCGAGACGCCATGCCATGCCGTCGGGCTCAATCCGCGCGGTGCCTCCCGGCTTCCAGAAAAGGAAGTGGCTGTCGGGATCGAACGTGTCGCTGGCGATCACCAGATCCATGCCGGCGAATCCTTCACCCGGAACTTTTTCCGAACGCCGGGCGGAGCGCGCGCGATCCACCAGCAGATTGGCGTGATGCGCGGCGCGCGCATGGCCCGGGCGAATCTCAATTGCCTTCACGTAACGGGTCTGGCCCACGGCTGGCGTCAACACAAAGTTCCAGAAGATATCCGGACCATCAGCCCGGGTTAAGAACGGTTTTGGCGCTTCCACCACCAAGTCCGGCGGGCCCAGTTGCCAACCGGGCGTGAACGTAGGGGAAGGAGGAGAATCTGCCGGGTAGCCTTCGGGGGCCCCGGCCGCAGCCCATTTTCCGATCAGTTCAATCTGCTCGCCAGTGAGCCTGCGCTCCCCGGCAAATGCCACGCTGCCGGGTTCCGGCAGCCACGGCGGCATGTAGCGCCGCTGGGTCACAGCCGCGATCTGGCTCGCGCGCCTCCTTGCGTCGTCATAGCTTAGCAGCGGAAACGGCCCGGACTGCCCCGCCCGGTGACAGGGTGCGCAGTACTCCAAGAGAATTGGGGCGATGTTTCGATGAAAGGTCGGCGGCGGCGTAGCCGAAGCCGCACCGGAAACCAGTAACAGCAACCCCCACAGGGGCCGCGTGACGTGCATCGAAGGAACCACCGTCTCTTGAGCCTGCGCCTAGATTCTAGTGACCGCCCGCCCTCTCTGTCAAACTGGAATGCATGAGTTCGCTCACGCTCATCAGGCACGGCCAGGCCACGGCCTTCCAGCGCGATGGCCGCCTCACGCCTTTGGGGGAAACGCAGGCGCGCAAGCTGGCGGAGTTCTGGCTCCAGCACGGCGCCGGTTTTGACGAGGTGCATTCCGGAACGCTGGTGCGGCAGGCGCAGACGGAACAAGTGGTTGCCGGGTGCTTCCGTGCGCTGGGCGCGCCGTGGCCGGAGGCTTCCCGAGACGCCGCCTGGAACGAGTACGACGCCTCTGGCATCGTAACCGCGCCCGCGGTACCGTTCGGGAGCGAGGGGTACCGGGGGTTCCAATCGATGTACGAAGCCAACATGCTGCGTTGGCTGGATGGCGGCGCGCCCTCAGAGGGCGCGGAACCGTTTGCCGCCTTCCGCGACCGCCTGAGCGGTGGAATCCGGCGGTTGATGGCCGGCCCATCCGGCCGCCGGGTGGCGGTTTTCACCTCTGGCGGCCCTATCGGCTTCACCGTGAACTTCGCGGTGCGCGGGCCGGACCGAAACTTCCTCGAACTGAACTGGCGTGTCAGAAACTGCTCGCTGACCGAGTTCGTTTTCAGCCAGGACCGTATTACCCTGGATTCCTTCAACCAGATTTCGCACTTGGAGGAGGCTACCCTGCGCACGTTCCGGTAGCGCGAGCTTTAGCTTGCGCAAGCTAAAGCTCGCGCCACCGGAAAGCTAAAATGCTAGAATCGACCCGATTGACCAAACCGAAAAGCAAGATTCAACAGACTCGCGGGTTCCTGGCAAGAGTGCCGTTCAATGAACTACTCGGCATCCAACTGCACCGCACGCATGCCGATGGAGTCACCATCCGCTGCCAGCTTCGCGATGCCCTCATGAACGGCGCCGAGGTGCTGCATGGCGGCGTCACCGCAACCCTGGCCGATGTGGCCGTGGCGGTTGCCATCCATCACCGCTTCGGCGGCAGCCGCCCCATCACCACCGTCGAATTGAAGATCAACTATTTCCGCCCGGTGTCCGCGGGCACTCTGTATGCGCGGGCCAGTCTGCTGCGCGTCGGCGGTACAATCTGCGTAGGCCGCGTGGACCTGACCGACGACCAGAAACGGGATGTCGGCGTGGCGATCGTCACCTACATTTTCCTCAACGGGCAACATCGATGAACCGAGCGCTCCGTCTGCAAGATAAGGTTGCCGTCGTCACCGGCGCGAGCCGCGGCATCGGGCGAGCCATCGCCGAACAGTTCGCCCGCGAGGGCGCCGCGGTCGTGATCTGCGGCCGCAAGCAGGAAACGCTCGACCAGGTGGTGTCGGAGATCCGCGACTCCGCCGGCAGCCTTCACCCCATCGTCTGCCACGTGGGCCGCGCGGCCGACATCCAGCGCCTGGTGGAGACCACGCACCGCCAGTTTGGAAGGATCGACATCCTGGTGAACAACGCCGCCACCAACATCGCCCAGGAACCGGTGTTGCAGGTGGACGAAGCCAAGTTCGACAAGATGGTCGAGGTCAACCTGAAGAGCGCCTTCCGTTTGATTCAGGCCGTGGCGCCGGGGATGTGCGCGCGCGGCTCGGGATCCATCGTCAACATCGCCTCCATCGCGGGGTTGCGCCCCCAATACCTCGGCATGCTCTACAGCATGACCAAGGCAGCGCTGATCATGATGACGCAATCCTACGCGCTCGAACTGGGACCGCGGGGCGTGCGCGTCAACGCCATTGCTCCCGGCCTGGTGCAGACGGTTCTCAGCGAGTACTTCTGGAAAGACGAGGGGAAGTTGCGGCAGATCGTCGAGGAGCAGCCGATCAAGCATCTGGGCCAGCCCGCCGAGATTGCCGAAATCGCCGTCATGCTGGCCAGCGATCGCGCCTCGTATCTCACCGGCCAAACGTTGGTGGTGGATGGCGGACGGCTGCTGCCTTGAGCACTCCGCGGCTGTAGAATGGCGGTATGGGGCAATCAGCCCCGCGAGCTTCTATGATCCTAACCTCCGTCAAACAGACCCGCGCCACCTTCTCCCTGTTGAGGCCGGAAGAGATCCGCAGTCGAGCCGCCCGGCCGCTGCACATTGGCCTGGTGGCCGACGGTAGCGCCGCCTTCGCGGAGATGGAGGACTTCCTCATCCCAGCGGCCGTGACGCACGCGATGCGCCTGATATTGATGGAACGAGTCCACCGCTCGAGCGACCCCGACGTGCCGGAAACCGTCGACCTGATTCTGTACGAGCCCGGCATTCCGTGTCCCCATGGGGCTTTCAGTTATCACCGGGACGATCCCGAAGCCACCGTCGCCGAAGTGCTGGCCGAAAAGCGCGGCCTGGCGCTGCCGCTGGCGCGTCAGTTTCCGGTCTTCCGCAAGGCCGTGCTGGAGAACATCATCCACACGGTGGCGCGCGAAAATGCGCTGTTTGCGGTGGCCACGGCCTTGCCGAACGTGATCCCGAGTTTGATCGAACTGCCGTGGATCATGGGCGAATTCGCCTCCGACACGCTGTTCCTCACGGCCAACCAGATCCGCATGGCCTTTCAGATTGCCGCCGCCTGCGGGAAGGACCCCGGGCTGGCGGCTCAGAAGTTCGAGATTCTCACCATCGCCGGCGGAGCCTTCGGATGGCGGGCCCTAGCCCGCGAACTGGTAGGCCACATCCCGCTGGGCGGAGGTTTGATCCCCAAGGGCGCCATAGCCTACGCCGGAACCTACGTGGCCGGGAAGGGCCTGGAATTCCTTCACCAGAACAACGGCCTGCACACCCGCGACCAGCAGCGGGAGTTGTACGTGGAAGGCTTCGTGCGCGGCAAGGCGGTTGCGGAGTCGATGAACGTGAGGGAAGAAGGGGCGTAAGAGAACGCGGCCCTGTCGCTGTAAACTAAAACCCTTCGGCATGCGTCGTACAATTAGAGGGGAAACGTATCGCAGAGGATATTTATGCGCCTGATACATTTCGGAATTGCTGTAGCGCTGGCAACCGCGGGGTTCGCGGACACCATTGTCTTGAAGAACGGCCGCGTGATTAATGGCACATATTTGGGTGGGTCGCCTCGGCAGGTGAAGGTGGAGGTGGCCGACCAAATCACTACCCTCGAAGTCAGCGACATCGCCCGCATCGAGTTTACCGGCGGCGCGTCCGCCATGCCTTCGTCTCGTATGGATGACGGGCGTCCGAGCCTTCGCCGGGCGGACAACGCCGATACCTCGGGCGGACGTCCCACGCTGCGCCGCGCCGACAACGCCGCGCCGCAGGACGATCCGGACCGCCCCGTGCTTCGCCGCAACGAAGCCAACGTCTTCCGTCCCGACACCACTCCGCCTCCGGCCGCGCCGCCGCGCGATCCGATCAATCTGCCGGCGGGCACCAACATGGTGGTTCGCATGATTGACGGTGTAGATTCGGAAACCGCTCATGTCGGACAGACCTTTGCCGCCAGCCTGGATCAACCGGTTACTCTGAACGGGGAGTCGGTGATCCCGCGTGGAGCCGACGTGACCGTCAAGCTGGTGGACTCGCAGGATTCCGGCAAACTAACAGGCAAGGCGGAATTGACTTTGGATCTGGTTTCCATCCGCGTGAACGGCAAGATGGTGGACATCAATACGCAGAGCGTGCAGCGCGAAAGCGACTCCCGCGGAGCCAAGACGGCCAAGGTGGCGGGCGGGACGGCAGCCGTTGGCGCCATCATCGGCGCCATCGCCGGGGGCGGCAAGGGTGCGGCCATTGGCGCCGGGGCCGGCGCCGCTGCGGGCGCGGGATCCCAAGTGGTGACCAAGGGCCAGAAGGTCAAGATTCCTTCGGAAACCCGCCTGACCTTCGTTCTGGACAACGACGTACGCATCTGACGGGCGGCCAAGCGATTGCCTAAACCAACTGGGATCGTCACCGGCGGCAGCCGGGGGATCGGCCGCGCCATCGCCACCGAGTTGGCGAAGACTCACGAACTGATTGCGACCTACCGCGGCCGGCGCGACGCCGCCGAGCAACTGCGTGCGGAGACGGGCTGCGAGATCTTCCCGTGCGACGTGGCGGGCCGCGAAGACCGCGCGGCGCTGATGGCGTTCGCGCACGAGCGGTTTGAAAAGCTGGATCTGCTAGTGAATAACGCCGGCATGGCGCCGCGCGAACGGCGCGACCTGCTGGAAACCACCGAAGAAAGCTTCGACGAACTGATCGCCACCAACCTCAAGGGCCCCCATTTTCTCACTCAGGAGGCGGCGCGATGGATGGCCGATCGCGGAGACGGCCGCATCGTTTTTGTGACGTCGATTTCTTCTCACACCGCCTCGGTGAATCGCGGCGAGTACTGCATCTCCAAGGCCGGGCTCAGCATGTCGGTGGCGCTTTATGCGCAGCGGTTGGCCGAGATCGGCGTCAAAGTTTTCGAGATCCGGCCGGGGATCATCCGCACCGACATGATCGCCAAGGTGGAGAAGGCATACGACGAGAAGATCGCCGCCGGCCTTCTGCCGCAGCGCCGCATGGGCGAGGGCAGCGACGTCGCCAAAGCCGTGCGCGCTATCGCCGACGGGCTGCTGGACTACTCCACGGGCCAGGTACTCAACGTGGATGGCGGCTTCAGCTTGCGCAGCTTGTAGCCTCATTTTGCTAACCAAACATAAGCCTTGCACAGCGCCGATTGTAGGGGTCGAATTGATCTCCGCCTGCCTGCAGCCTGCGACGTCGCACTTAATGGCTGCCACCATTCGCTCCTGCCTTCGCAGACTGGATAGGGACATGCTCGCGTCGGCCTTGGAATCGGACCTTAATCGACCCAATCATTCTGTAGGCCAACCTAACTTGCCAACTTGCTAAATACCCAACCTACGTTTTCGATAGAAGTGTACTACAATTCACGTTCGGAAGCCAAACTCGGCATGAGTTTTATTCGCGACGCATCGGCGGTCGTTCAATGACAGTCCGCGCCGATCTCGTAAATAACGTTGGACCCAACACGGTGGAGAGCGTGTTCCGGGAACTTGCGCGTTCCGCCCAAACGCTCCACGCAGTGGTCGCGTTCGCCACAAAGGCTGGCGTAGATGCGGTGCTGCCGCATATCCGTAGGATCGCAGAACGCGGACATGTTTCTATCACCGTGGGCCTATATCAGGGAGTGACCGAACCCTCTGCCCTTCGCGCCCTAGCCACGGCGAAAAAGGCAATGAGTGGCCGTTTGACGGTGACGATAGCGCGTGCCCCAAACCTGCACCGTAAAGTCTATGTTTTCGGCCTTGCGAAACAGACAGCCCTCTTGGTCGGATCGTCCAATCTGAGCGCCGAAGGTCTCTGCAGCGAGGGGGAGCTTAACGTTCTGCTCCGCCTTCTGGGCCACCCCGATCTTCTGCGGTACGTGCCTGAGTTAGCAGAAGGGAACAAAGCGACGACACCCTTGACACCGCAGTTGATCAGCGAATATGAGCGCTCTCGGCAGCGACCACTACCAGGGGTGGCGAAATCAGAACTGGATCGGTTGCTCAAGTCAAAATCGAATGCCTCAAAGCTGCCTCCGCGGCCGCCGAAGGACATCACTTGGTTGCGGCACGGTGTGGTTGGGTATGTTCGGCCTCAGACTGTGGAGGTGATCGCTCAGCAGACCGACTGGGATCGGCACGGATGGAGTTGGTGTACGGTCCAGCGCGAGGATCGTGTATCGATAGGTGACCATGTTCTGCTATTTGAATATCTCAATAGGGCGGCGTGGGCGCGGATCGTGACGGTGAAAGGAGTGACTCGAACTGCGGTCCCGCCACCAGACGGCCGTTGCTTCTTTGCATATGCCGAGAATCGCCGCCGCTTCCGAAGAAGAAGAGCGACCAAGACGCTGTGGCGCAAACTGGCCGCCGCGGGCTGGAAACTAACAAAACAGGAGAGCGAAAAAACCCGACAGCTCTCGAAACCCGCAATTACTGCGGTCGAGCACGTGTTCAAGAGGTAACCTGCGTAACCTGCCAAGGCTGACCTCGCAATTCTGAATCGCGAAAGCGCGCAAACGCGACGAAAGCCGCGAATCGGGCGAGGCGCACCGTGCGCATCGATCCAACAGCGGCGCTGAGATACGAATAGACACTATCGGCCGAAAAACCCGCCTGGCTCGGGACCCACAGAACCGTCCGGAAATTGTCGCCGGGGCAGAGGAGGCGTGGGCAGTCCAAACCGTTCATGCCACTTTTCCCAGGCGTCCCGTGTAAATACGCCGGCTGGCGCGTTTTCGAGGACCTTCCGGAATTCCTCCGGCGGCACAAATCGCTCGACGGCAGCAACATCCGCAGGTGAGCCAAACACCATCAACTGGGCCAGAAAAGACGGTAGATCTCCCAGTGCGTCCTCGGGTCTGTCATACCAAACCACCTTCCGCGCGACTTGCAAAAGTTCCTCCGCGTATGGATTTGTCGGAATCACGACTCCAGACCTCCCGGGCTCAGCCCCTTCCGTGGCTGGAAGATCGGCAGCTTTGCCAAATTCACCACTCGCGCCCATCGAGTTAGATCTCGTTGCATGGCGGCGGGGACCCGGTTCAGGGTGCCGTCGCCGTAGAATTGCAGGGCCCGGATACTCGTGGCGGCGTCAAACTTCCGGTCGATGGCCTTGGCTGCTGCCAAACCGGTTGGTACATCGATGCCGTGGGATACCAGTGTGTGGATGTCCACGTAATCCTTCCAACTGCCCCTGACTTGAATCACACGCATTTTCATACCTGCAAGGTCCACGAGCGACGCAACCTGCACCAGTGATCCCACTGCCCTACGCGGGTCCTCAACCCGTTGAAGCGTGTCGAGCCCGCCAAAGAAAGCTACTTTAACCACACGTCCTCGATTTACATACGCCTCCAGGTTATCGCGCTTGCGTTTCACCCAGATATCGAGGTTGGCTGGGTCCAGATCCCGGAAGAAGGGCAGCGCCGATTTCAACTGGTCCGGGTCAAAACCAGAGGATGAGAAGAAATCGAAGTCTTCGGACACGCGATGGCCGAGTTGCAGCGCCAAACCGGTGCCACCGTACAGAACAAAATGGGAGGGCACCGCATCTAGCTCGGGCCAAAGCAATCGCTGGGAATCGGGCAGGATGTCGAGGCGAGGCTCAAAGTCTGCGGGCATCTGATACACTTTGCAGCGTTCGCTGCCGCGTGCGCTCATTATGCCATATGCGACTTGGCCGCAGCTTACCGGATCACGTACAAATCCAGATCGAGTGGCGTATCCCGGCCTTCCTCAATCTGCACGGTTTTGGGGCTGGCCGATTCCATAGTCGTCGAGTCGGGCGCCAGGAATTCGAATGTGCTGACAAGGCGGTAATTGCCCGGCGCCAGGCCGAGGAATTGGTAACGGCCCTGGATATCGGTGCGAACCTCGCGCACGTCGATCAGGCGCTTGCGGGCATCCACGTCGTACAACTCCAGGTATACCGCCGCGCCGGGAACGGGATCGTGTCCGGAAGTGGTCACGGTGCCGTGCAGACTGCCGGGGCTGGAGGACAGCCGAAATGCCACCGCGTTCGGGGGTGGGGAACCTAACACCACGATTTCGTTCCAGCCATCGGCGCGGCCGCGCTCGCCCTGGTCCACGCCTTGGCCATGGAAGCTCTCTGCGTAATATTTCGGGTTCGGCTCCAGCGCGACGTCCCAACGGCCGGGAAGCAGGGCCACGGTGTCCTTCGACAGCCGCAGAGTTTCGGGTTTGCCATCGCCCGCCAAATCCTTGCGCCGCGCCACCACCTGCACCGCACTCGGGTCGATGAGTGGGCCCTTGGTGTCATGGAAAGCAAACGACACCTGAGGGTAATAGCGCAGGGCAATGCGGACGTCGCTGCGGTCGCGGTCCACTTCCAGAGGAGCGAAGGCGGCGACTGGCCCCATTCGGTCGCCCTGCGCCTGGGCGTAAAGCTCATACCGGCCCGGCGCCGTGGGATTGAACTTGAAGTTGCCGCCGGCGTCGGTGGTGAGGGACTCCGACCCGGTGTCGGAAACCAGGTTCATCTGCACGGGTTGCGGGGGAGATACGATAGCCCGTCCGGCCACGGTGAACAACTGGCCGGGGTGCGGGCGCACGTTGACGTCGCTGGTCTCCCGGTCGATATCCACTTCGATCTGGTACGCCTGATCGATGGCGGCCACTTCCTTGTGGAAGGTTGGGAGATAGCCGCCCTCCTCATATTGCTTGCCCACAGTGCGGACCACATACCGGCCCGGTTCCAGGCCGGCGATGCGGTAGATACCGCGATCGTCGGTCTTCACGCGGGTCACCAGTTGCGGCGGGCGGGTGTTGCGATAGATCACCACATCGTGCTCCGGCAGCCCCACGTCGTTCTCGTCGAGAATCATGCCGGTCACGGAGCCGAAACGCGGCAACCGGATGTTGAGGAAAGTGGCCTGGGCCTCTTCGAGAAAAACGGGGACCCCGGGTGCCTTCCAGCGTTTCTGTCCGTATTGCGCGGGCGCAAAGCTGCGCCGCGACACGCTCACCAGGTAAGCGCCCGCGGGCAGCGGGGGCGTCTCGAAGGCGCCGTAGGTGTTGGTGCGGATGGAAACCGCGGGGCCGGCCGAGCCCTGAACAGGAGTCACCACCACCAGGGCGCGGGCCAGCACCTTGCCGGTTTGATGTTCCACCACCGTTCCCCGGATGGTCGCGGCCTGGAGCGCGCCAGCGGTCAAGGCCAAGAGCACAAGTTGGCGCATAGATTCCTATTCATGACGATGCAGAAGGCTGCGGAGTGCAGGAAAGAATTACCCGATGCCAGGGCGTCGGCGCTTTCGCCACAGCAGGCCGAAGGTCCCAACCGCTGCGGCCGACGCGCAGAATGGCGGTTCCGGCCACAGGATCGGACCGGCGCGTTCGACGAACCTGGCTATGGTCAGGGGCGACACCCGAATCGGGCGCCAGGGAAAAACCAAGCCACAGCGAGCTGTCCGTGCCTTGCCGCCACGGTTGCGGCCACCATTCAGATACCGGCCGGACTGACAGGTGGAGATCAGGCGTTGGTCTTGTCCGTGAGCAGCGTCGCCTCCCAGGCGAATGTCAAGATCGCGATCCAGGCGTGAGCTTCAAGCCGGCTACCAGATGGCTCGCGAGTAATGCTCGAGGATCTGCTCGTCTCTGGAGACCAACGGCGCTTTCGCCACCTTCGCGTTGGCGACGATCAGGCGGTCGAAGGGATCGCGCGCCCAAGTCTCCTCGAGTGCTTCTTCGGCCACCGTTCGAAACGGCAGTTCGCAGACCTTAACGCCGAAATCGGTGGCCAGTATTGCGATTACCTTGGATGCCGTACTGCGAAACCGGCCAATCTCGTAAAGCAGTTGCAGTTCCAGAACCGCAGCGGCCGAAGTCAGAAGGTCGCTTCGCTCAATCGCCCTTCGCGCAGCCACGCTGAGTTTGTGGGAATGGCCTTCGGCGAGGATTACCAAGACATGCGTGTCCAGGTAGACCGTCATCTCATTTCTTCAACCCGGTCCAGTATTTGGACCAGTCCATGCCAGCGATCTCATCCGAATCGCCTACAAACAGGTCCCGCTTTTTCATCCGGGCAAGTTTGGGTACGGGCTTCTCGGAGACAATCCTCACGACGATTCCCTTGCGAACAACCTCCACTGGCACGCCAGTCTCAATGACGTCGTCGAGAATCCGATAGACGTTTTCGCGGAGTTTCGAAGCCGTGATGCGCATGCGCGCCTCCCTAACGAGTCTAGCATACGTACGAGTAGACCTAGTCGTACGTACGATCCAGCCGGGCCGTTCGCCACAGCAGGCCGAAGGTCCCAACCGCCGCGGCCGCCGCGCAGAATGGCAGTTCCGACCATAGGATCGGACCGGCGCGGTCGAAGAACCTGGCTATGGTCAGGGGCGACACCCGAATCGGGCGCCAGGGAAAGAAGAAACGTTCGGCGGAAAACGGGAGCAGCACCATCACACCGCTGCCGCCATCGGTCAGCATGTCCAGCAACGGATGGGTCACGGCCGATGCGGCCCACATCAGCGCAAGCCATGCCGCGGCCAACCGTCCGTGCCGAGCCGCCACGGCTGCGGCCAGCAGGGCCGCGGCCAGGATCAGAAAAAACGGGGAGTGGAAAAAGCCGCGGTGGCTGAAGATGCTGCCGCGCGGGATCCCGAGACCGAACATCAGCCACGTATCCAGATCGGGCGCCACCGCCCACAAGCCGGCTGTTACCGGCAGCGCCCATCGCGGCATCACGGGCCGCAAGGCGCGCGATTCGATGGCGGGCAGAGCGATGGCGGCGCCTACGACGAAATGGGTGATGGCAGAGGCCAATCAGTACAGCCCCTTGACGATGCCGCCGTCAATCGCGACCGAAACGCCGGTGACGTAACTGGCGCGCTCCGAGGCCAGGAACACCACCACGTTGGCGAACTCCTCTGGCGTCCCCACTCGGCCCAGCGGCGTTTGACTGGCCCAGCGGTCTTGGATTGCCTGCGGTGTGACGCCCTCTTTTTGGGCCAGCGTTTGCGAGAGTTCGATGAGCCGCGCGGTGGCGGTGTATCCGGGGCAGACGTTGTTCACCAACACATTGTGCCGCCCGTATTCATTGGCCAGACTCTTGATCAGGCCGCTCACTCCGGCGCGCACGGAGTTGGAAAGGACCAGCCCCTCCACAGGCTGCTTCACGGTCATGGAAGTGATGGCGATGAACCTGCCCCAGCGCTGCTGTTGCATCAGGGGCAGAGTCTCTTTGGCAAGGTACACCGTGCTCATCAGGTTGAGATCAGCGGCGCGCTCCCAGTCCTCTATGGTCGTTTCGGCGAAGGATTTCGACGGTGGGCCGCCGGCGTTGGCTACGCAGATATCGACGCGGCCGAACTCCTCCATCGTCTCTGCGACGAATGTCTTCACCTGCGGGTGATTGGTGACGTCCAGCTTCCGTGCGAGCACATCGACGCCTGTGGCGCGATGAATCTCGCCGGCCGCCGCCATCAGGGTTTGTTCCGTGCGGGCACAAAGCGCCAGGTTGACACCTTCCCTGGCGAGCCCCAGGGCTACGGCTTTGCCCAAGCCTTGGCTCGATGCCGCCACGATGGCTACGCGGTCCTTGATTCCCAGGTCCACGGCGTTACCCTCGCAGATACGCGTCGTCGCGATGCAGCCAGTCTTCGCGGATGGGGCTGAAGATGTCGAGATCGAGCGTATCTTCGAGCGCCACCGCGCGGTGCGGAACGTGCGAAGGGATGCGCAACACCTGGCCCTTTCCCACCACGATCTGGCGGCCCTCGATTTCGAATTGCAGCGCGCCCTCCAGGATGTAAGTAATCTGCTCGCTTTCGTGATGGTGCTCCGGCACGATCGCGCCCTTGGCCAGGAACACCTGCGCCACCATGGCTTTTTCCCCCGAGATAATTTTCCGCGCAATGGTAGGGCTGAGGACTTCTTTTTCCATTTCATCCCACGTGTAGAATTCCATGAGTTTAGCGGCTCCGCGTCTCAGACATTGTACATGCGGCTTCCACCTGCTGAAACCATAGCTCCAGAACCAACAGAGACCAAAGCCAGGTTTCGTTGTTCCGGCGCCGGCTATCGTGCTCCTTGAGAAGCGTGCGGACGAACTCGGGCGAGACCACGCCGCGACTCAGAAAACGCGGCGAGGTCAAGTGGTCCCAGAGCATGGGCCGAAGCGGGCCGCGAAACCAGTCGTCCAGCGGAACGCCAAAGCCCATCTTGCCGCGGCTCAGCAGTTCCTGGGGCAACCGGTCGCCAATGGCATCGATCAGGATGCGCTTTCCGCGTCCATTGCGCAGTTTCCAGGAGTGCGGCAACGTGGCAGCGAACTCCGCCAGTTGGTGATCGAGCAGTGGCGACCGCACTTCGAGCGAATTGGCCATGGACATGCGGTCCACCTTCACCAGCATGTCCCCGGTGAGGTTGGCCGTAGCCTCAAAGTACATCGCCTGCGTGAGAATGCCTGTGCCAGCGGCAGGCAGGCACCCGGCCATAGTCCGGATGAGGAATGCCCCATCGGCGGGTAGCATCCATTCGGGCTGCAGCAACCGCTGCCGCATGAAGTAGGGCGCGTAGTTGTATTCGAAATAACGCTCGAGCGCGTTGGGGCGGCTGATCATCCGCAGGTAGTTCTTGCCGTAGGCTGCATAAGGCAGCAAGTCGGCCGCGCGCGCCAGCAGCCACCGCAGGGCTTCGGGCGTCCGGTCATACCTTCGCAGCCTTTCCATGGCGGCGAAGCTCTCGTATCCTCCGAACAGTTCGTCACCGCCATCGCCCGAGAGCGCCACCTTCACGTGCTGCACGGCGAACTCGGAAACCAGATAAGTGGGGATGGCGGAGTTATCGCCGAACGGTTCGCCGAAGTGGCCCACCAGTCTCGGCACCAGGTTGGCCGAGTCCGGATGCACCAGAATCTCGTGATGATCGGTGCCGTACTTCCTGGCGACCAGCGAGGCGTAGGAGAGCTCGTTGTAGGCCGCCTCTTCGAAGCCGATGGAAAACGTTTTCACCGGCTCCTTCGATTGCAGCGCCATCGACGCCACCACCGAGCTGGAATCGATGCCGCCGCTCAGGAAGGCGCCCAGCGGAACGTCGGCCATCATACGGATGCGCACGGCTTCGTCGAATTCGTCGCGCAACCGGCGGCGCGCTTCCTCTTCCGTGAGGCCGGCGGGGGGCTGCGACGCCGGTTCGGGCAGTTTCCAATACGTGCCCTGGCGCACCGCGCCGTCCTGCGCATACTCCATCCAGCCGCCCGCCGGCAGTTTGCGGATGGCGCGAAAGGCCGTGAACGGGTCGGGAACGTAATTGAACTGGAAGTAGAGGCGCAGCGCGTCGCGATCGGTATCGAGCGGGACCCCGGCCTCGCGCAGGCATTCGATCTCGCTCCCGAAATACAGGCCATCCGGCAGCACCGCATAATACAACGGCTTCTTGCCGAACCGGTCGCGCGCCAGGAACAGGCGGCGCCGCTGGCTGTCCCAGATGGCGAAGGCGAACATTCCGCGCAGCCGCTTGAGACCTTCCGGACCTTCCTGCTCGTACAGGTGAATCAGAGTTTCAGTGTCGCTGTTGGTCTGGAAACGGTGGCCCTTGGCAATCAGGTCCTGGCGCAGCGCCTGGTAATTGTAGACCTCGCCGTTGAAGACCACCCAAAGCCTGTGGTCTTCGTTGGGGATGGGCTGGTGGCCGGTGCTGAGGTCGATGATGCTCAACCGGCGCATACCGATGGCGCAGCCACCCTCGACGTGGAAGCCTTCGTCGTCCGGACCGCGATGGCGGATCCGGTCGCACATGCTTTTCACGAGTTCGAACCGGGCCGGGCGGTCGCGCCACACGTAGCCCGCTATGCCGCACATAGAAGCGAAGTCTTTTTCAGTGTAGCCGGTTGGCGGTGCCGGCCAAAGGTCGCGGGCCGGTTGAACTTGTATCGCAAGGCGGCGGCGCGGTCAAGTGGGGCTAGCGCTCAATGCTGTTCACTTTAGAGTCGTGGCAGCGACCCGCCCGTGGCGCACGCTCCCTCGAAAACACAGAATGCGCCCTTGGCAAAGTCCTTTGTTTTCATTCCTATTCTTGCCCAGCCGTTGGGCAGGCAAACACTCGTGCGTGCGCCACGGGCTTGAAGACGATGGCAGGTCCCACGTCGGTGCTGCCACGGGTCTAAAGTGAACTGCATTGAGTCCATGCACAACATCACGCTCCGGTTCGGCACGTCGCTCTGCGTCACGAAGCAACCCAAATGCCTGGCAACGGCGACGTGACCGAACCAGCCGTCCGCGAATGCCGCACGGTTCGAGTTTGTGCAGCTTCGGGGCAACGCGCCTGCCGGGAGTGAAGCTCCTGTGACGCGGTTACCTTTCCTTACGGCGCCGGCTGGTAGGGAGGCGGGTCCGGAATCCTCTTCTGGTAAGTCTTAAGCGCCTCGGCCGCCAACTCGATCGCCTTCTCGAGCTGCGGATCGCGGCCCCCGCTCAATGCGTAGGGTTTCAGCGGCACTACGTAGTCCGGTTCCACCCCGTGATTCTCCGGCGACCACTCGCCCGTGTCGTGCATATAGAAGCCGTATTGGGGAACAGCAAGAGTCCAGCCGCCCGTGATCTTGTATGCCTCTCCCGAGCCAATCATCCCTCCGAGAGTCCGAACACCGACGAGTGGCCCCGTCTTCGCGCGTTTGAACAGGAGAGCCAGTTGGTCGCCGCCGGACACCGCCTTCTCGTCGGCGATCATGACCTTCGGGCCGTCGATGAAATGGAACAACGGCGGCACACGTCCGCGGCGGTCGTACATCACGCTGGCGGGCACCCGCGCCATCCAGTCGACGATCTCGTCTGCTCTGCCCCCGCCCACGTTGTTCCGGATGTCGACGATCATCGCCGCCCGGCCCCGCTGCGCGTCCCAGTCGTCCCGGAACCCGGCGACGTCATCCGCATTCATCACATGGACATAGCCCACTTTGCCGGCGGTCGCCTCTGTCACGCGCTCGCGGTTCCGGCGCACCCAGTCCGCATACCTGAGGCCACGCTCGTCTCCGATGGGCTTGACGGCGATCTCCCAAGAGCCTTCCTGGGACGGCACACTGTTCACCGTGAGTTTCAGTTCCCTGCCGGCCAGTCCTTCGAACGCGGCGCAGATATCCGTAGTGGTCCGGACCGGCTTACCCGCTACGGCGATCAAATAGTCGCCCTCTTTTACTTTCAGACCCGGGGCGGCGAGTGGCCAGCGCTTCTTTTCATCCACCCCTTCGCCCCGGCAGATCCTTACGATGCGATAAAACCCGCCCTCGGCGCTGAAGTCGGCTCCTAGCAGGCCGGTCCCCTCCCCGCCCGCTTCGTCACCCCTTGCGAGAAAAATGTGGGATTGGCCCGCCTCGCCGAGCATTTCCGTGAGAACGTATTCCGCGTCGCTGCTGTGCGCGGCGGAGTCCATGAGTTCTTCATAATGCGCCTTGACATGGTCCCACCGGTGAGCCGGGCTGAAAGCATGATCGCGGTAAGTCGTCCAGACCTCTTCGAGCGCCTGCCGCCACTTCGCGCGCTCGTCATTGCCTGGCAACACCTCGGTTGGCAGGGAAACGGGAATCTGCCGGATCGAGCCGTCCCGTAATTCCAGTGCCCAGAGCCAGCCTCCGTTTTCGTAGATGATTGCGTCCGGTCCCAGGCTGGGGTTCTTCACGTCCCAGTCAGCATACCGGGTCAGTCGCTCCGTGCGCCGCGAAGCCAGGTCGTAGCGGTACAGGTTCATGGTCCAATCCCGGTCGGAGGCGAAGTAGATGGCGTTCTCGCGCCACATCGGGTACACGTCATTGGCCGCCACGCGTGGGAGTTCTTCGTAACGGTTCTTCTCCACGTCATAGATCGCTATATAGCCGAGGGATCCGCCCCGATACCGCTTCCATGGCTGCCAGAGGACCACTTCCGGGTGGGGACCATAGGCGATTCTCCGCCCATCCGGCGAGAAGCTCCCTTGAGTGGCGCGAGGCATTGGCAACGGTTCCGGTGACCCGCCTTCGAGCGGCAGTAGAAACAGACGCGGGAACTGGGTCAGATCTCCACGAAGCCGGTCCGAATGAACCAGGAGCTTCCGTCCGTCCGGCGTCCAGCCGGCGGCCCGGTCGTAGGAAGGGTGCCAGGTCAGCCGCCGCTCTTCGCCGCCCCCGGCGCGAACCACGTAGATGTCTCCCCCGCGGGTGAACGCGATCCACTGGCCGTCAGGCGAGAATTTCGGGAAGCTCTCGGCTCCCGGTGTAGTGGTGAGCCTGTGCGCGGCGCCGCCGGTCCGTGGCGCGGTCCATAGATCGCCGGCGTAAATGAAAGCGATTTTGTCCCGCGAAATGTCGGGCTGCCGCAGCAGCCGCGCTCCGGAAGGACCGCCGGCGGAGGGCGCGAGGACGAAAATCGCACTGACAATGATGGCTCGTAACATAAGAGTTTAGAATCCAGAACGGCGTGAAATGTTTCCCCGGCGGGACCACGACAAAGGTGTACTTCCAAGGGCGTTGGCCGGAGGCGCCGAACTGGAGTAATGTCCCGGAGGAAGCCGCCAGGACTGTTCGGCGGAGGGCGCTTCCGCGCCGATTACATGGAGGCTGTTGTCTCGAACTTCCGGCTTGCTTCGTTATAGGCCGTCACTGCGCCGGGGCCGATGTGGTAGACCCAGCCATGTAATGCGAGATCGCCCTGTTCCAGTCGAGCCGCAACCGTGGGATGTGAGCGCAGGTTTGTCAGTTGCGCGACTACATTATGTTCAGTCAGCGCGAGAAGAAAATCGGCGCTCGGTTCTGGTTCGCGGTGTTCCACGTTCGCGTGCCGCAACCAGGCAGTTACGCTGGGATAAGCTTCAAGGGCCTCGGGATTGAGCGCGCCTCTCATGACACCACAGTCGGTGTGGCCGCAGACGATCACCTCCGCCACCCGCAGCACGCCCACCGCGTATTCGATTGTGGCCGAAACACCGCCAATCGCATCAGGGTAAGGCGGTACCACATTGCCAATCACGCGGCAGATGAACAACTCGCCCGGTTTGGTTTGGGTTAACAGGCAAGGGTCTATTCGGGAATCGGCGCACGTGATGAACAGTGCTTCAGGCCGCTGGCCGATGGCCAGCCTTTCAAAAAGTTCCTGATGCTTCGGATACACATGCTTTTGAAATCGGGAGATGCCCCCCAGGAATTTTTCGACAGGCACATTTCCAAGGTACGCCATGTTGTTTCAGGAGTGAACCAGGCGTTTTCCAAGTCGGACACGGCCCCGCCACCCAGGGCCCGAAACCTAGAAGCTGTAGCGCATTGTCAGGATCGCGTGCGAATTCCGATGATACTGGCCGAGGAAATCGCCTGCGCCCCCGCGGACCACCGCAAAACCGGCGGTTACGCGCCAGTGCTGCCCGATGGATTGGGTGTATTCCGGTTTAATCAGGATGCCGTTGCCGTTCTGGCGAATCACGGTTTCCACGGCCACGCCGCGGTTGGTGTCGATGGTGTAGCCGGCGCGGCCCACCAACGAGCGCGCAAGGCCGCGCTGGGGCGAGAAGGCCAGGCTGTTGCCGTGAGCGGTCACCACCTCGCCCGCATAACCGCCTACAAAACTAAATTCGCCGGCTTGGCGCTCCAGTTGGAGCACGTAGAGGAGGTACTCATCCGATTGCGGGGTGGTGGAAGTGAAGTAGCCGGCTTCGGCCTTGAGCGACACGGGGCCGAGTGGGATGGCGGCGTCGGCGCCGTACATGCGCATCTGCGGATAGTAGCGCTGGACATCGGCGCGGCCCAGCAGGAAATTGGCTTCGGCACGGTAGAGCGGCAGGTTGTCGAAGCCGTTGTAAAAGGAGAGCGAGTACTCGGCACTGTGGCCAATGTGGTTCCAGCGCGCGCCGAACTGCGGGGCGCCGGGCAGGGCGGGAGCCAGTTCGTAGATCGGGATCCCCGGCGGCAGCACGGCCCAGCGCTGGTTGAGGAGAGGGACGCGGCTGGGCGTGAGCCGTGGCGAGAAGACCAGGTCGATGGTGTCGGACTGCGTGCCGTACGTCAGACGGGCAGCGGTGATGCCGAGGAAATCGGTGTCGATGACGTTGAGGAAATCGCGCGGGGCAAAGCGGTCGGTAGGGTTGAGTACATCGGCCTTGCCCCAACGGATGAACTGCTTGCCGGCTTCGAAGGTGAGCTTGCCTCGCGTGTACGCAACGCTCAGCCGGCGGACGGAAAAGGCAGGGCGCTGGCGGCTCCGGTCCCACCAGGAAAGACCGGCGGTCCGCTCGGTTTCCTGGTGGCTATCGGCGCGCGCGTCGAGAGCCCCGGCGAACTGGAGACCGGCGATGGGCTTGTAGAAGGCTTCGTAACGGAAAAGCGCCTCGCCGACGGTGTGACCGCTGTCGTTGGGAGCGGTATCGGGATAGGCCAGGGCAGTGGTTTCCAGGAAGCCGCGCTGAGTGAAGGTTTGGGCGTGAACAGTGAAAAGTACGAAGAAAGGTAGCGTATGCTTTAGCTTGCGCTGCGCGGCACGACGTCGCGGGCAAGCTAAAGCATACCCCACCATCGCCACGGGCGAAGGTCGTGGTGTCGGTGAAGACGGGCTCGCGCTCATTGGCGCAGGGCCTGGACCGTGAAATCGCTGTCCTTCATGGCAACGTTGTATTCGAGCCTGTCCAGCCTCAGCACCGTGCGGCTCTTTCGGCGCAGGTCAGCCATCTCCAACGTCCGCGGGGTCCAGAGGCCTTGCACGTGCTGGATATCGGTCTGGTGCAGGCGGCGCACCGGCTGGTCCTTGATCCAGCTCTCATATTGTGCGGGCACGTAGTTGTCCTTGCGAATCCAGACGCGCGTGAGTGTGTATTGCGAGGTCTTGCTCTCGCGCGGGCGGGCTTCGATGCGCCAGCAGAGGGCGCCATCGATCGGTTCTTCGCCCGAGAGCTGGTAGTCATACTGGTTGACGTCGCGTTCTTCCAGATCCTCGAAGCTGAAGTCGGTGCCGAAGAAGCGCGTGGAGCGGTCCTGCTGGGCAATACGGCGATCGCGGCCGATGGCGGGGGTCCACATCCACTGGTCGCTCGAACGGTCGGGGTGGTTGACCACCAGCAGAGCCACGCCTTTCACCTCGGCCGGCTCGGTGAACCGGATGATGGCTTTGCTGTTGCCGTAAGAGCCCAGGCGGACTGAGGTCCAGGATTTCCTGGAGACCTTGTTGTTGGCGGCGAAAACTTCGAGGACGCCCTCGTAACGTTGCGAATTGGCGCGGCCGCGGTTCTGGGATTCCTGGACGATCTGGCGGGGGTCTTGGGCCAGCAGTGGGGGAAGCAGGAACAGCAGGCAGCCGAGTCTATTCATATTCGAGCGCCTCCACCAGGGAACTGCGAGCGGCCGTTTCCGCGGGAAGAATAGCGCTGCCGAGGGCGGCGCAGAGGATGACTGGCAGCAGTACGGCGATGATTCCGGTGGGGAACCGGTAGTCCAGCGGGAAGCCGGCCATATCGTGCTCGATGGATTGCAGTTCGTAATAGAGGAGGATGGCGCCGACGGCCACGCCGAGAATCAGGCCGATCAGACCGATGGCGATGGCTTCCAGCCAGATGGTGCCGCGAATCTGCGCGCGCAACCCGCCCACCGCGCGCAACACGCCCAGTTCGCGCCGGCGGTCGGAAATGGAAACCGTGAGCGTGTTGACGATTCCCAGAATGGCCACAATCACCGCCACGAAGATCTGCACGTAGGTGAGTCCGAACCAACTCGCGGTCAGCTTCTTGCCGTACTCGCTCACCTCGCGGTTGAAGAGAACGAACAGGCGGCGATGGCTGCCCAGCCGTTCCATGATGTGGCTGCGGACCTCCTGCGCGCTGGCGCCGGGCTGCAAGTAGATGCGGAAAATATCGACCGAGTCGTCTTCGAAGGCGCGGATGTAGACGCTGCGCTCCACAAAAATGGTGCCTTGCTGGTTGGAATAATCGCGGATGATGCCCACCACCGGGAGCCGCAGCGGGCCGGCGAGCGCGTTCAGTTCGACCGGGTCGCCCACATGGAGGTTGACGAGGGTCGCCAGGTTCTCCGAAACAATGAGGCCCTTCCCTTCGGAGGCCAGCCGGTTCATCCCATCGGTATCTCCGGCTCTCACGACGTGCTTCACGCGCCGCGCGAGTTTGGCCAGTTCCACCCCCACGACCATTACCGGCCTGCCGCGAAACTGCTGGCGGATGGTGCGCACGGGTTGAACTTCCTCGACGCCGGGAATCGTGTCCAGATCCTGACGCATGCTGGCCGGGAAATGGAAGTCGCGCGGCGAGATGGTTTCCGAGGTAGCCACGAAAAGGTCGGGGTTCAGCGCAGTGGCAAACCATGCGTCAATGGATTCGAAGCAGGCGCGGGCCACACCGGCCATGCCGACCACCAGGGAAAGCGAAAGCATCAGTGCGGCGACGGTAGTGGAGGTACGGCGCGGCGCCTGGATGAGGCTGTCTGCGGCGAGCGCCCCTTCGACCGGCCGCAGCCACCGGAGCGGATACCGCAGCACCTTGGCCAGTTCAAGCGACAAAAACGGAGTCAGTAATAAGGCTGCGCCAACGGTGAAGGCGAAACCGAGATAGAAGGCCGGACGGTAACTGCTGCACGCCAGGCAGACTAACGCGGCGGCGATCGCGAGGAACGCAGCCATGCGGCGGACGCGGTTTTCGCCGGCGCCCAGCACTTGGTACCGCCCTTTCTGCAAGGCCTGAACTGGCTCCACGCGGGCCGCATTCCGGGCCGGAATGAATGCGGCCAACATGCTGGTAGCGATACCGAGAAGCAGGGCGAAGAGAAGGAATCGCGGCTCCACCTGCACCTCGCGGGCGTTCTGCGAAACCCCGAACATGCCCTCCATGGTCTGGCTGGTGGCGACGGTGAGCGCGCGCGCGACCGAGAGGCCGATGGCCACCCCAGCAGCCGATCCGATGAGCCCCGCGACCGCGCTTTCGCCGAGAAACAGCGTGCGGATCTGCCCGCGGGTGGCGCCGAGCGCGCGCAGGATGCCGATTTCCGGGCGGCGCTGGGTGACCGCGATGGAAAACGAATTGTAGATAATGAACATCCCGATCAGCAGCGCGAAGAGGCTGGAAACATTGGCGCTCAAGGTGTAGATGCTGAGCAGCGATTCGAATTGGCGCCCGCGTCCCGACGGCGGCTCGACGGTGAGGCCCGGGCCGAGCGCCTTCTGCAGCGCGGTCTCGCCCTGTTCCAGCGAAACGCCATCCCGCAGACCAATATCCACCCGGTCGAAATGCCGGCCGCGGCCGAAGACTTTCTGGGCGGCGTAGATGTCCATGATGCCCAGATTGCCGCCGAAGGCCTGCGTCATCCCGCCGGCCTTCAGGATGCCGCGGATGGTGAACTGCTTGCGGCCCTCCATGCTGTCGAATTCGATCTTGCCGCCCGTGTGAAGGCCGTTGCGATCGGCGAATTCGCGCGTGACGATGAGGGAATCGGGCTGGGCCAGAAAGACCAGAGGGTCGTCGATAATCTCTTCGTCCGCGTTCTCAAAGTCGTAGTCGCGCAGGCTACGGTCCCCGGTCATGTCGACGGCGAGGATGAGAAGTTTGCCCTCACCCGAGAGGCCGGTATCCACGGTCGACTCGATTACGGGCGCGGCGGCGCGCACTTCGCGGACGGCCTGAACGCGTTCGAGCACATCCTCGGGAAAACCGGAATCGCCGGCCGAGACTTGAAGCTGGGCCTTGCCCGCCAGGCGGTCGACCGTTTGGTTGAAGGCCTGCAGCACCGACTGATTGGCGGTCTGCATGCCCACCAGCAGGGCCACGCCCAACACGATGCCGGCGGTGGTGAGCACCGAGCGCAGCAGGTGCTTGCGCACGTAGGGCCAGGTAATCAGGCGCAGCAGGATCATCGCCTCACATCTCCGCGCCTCACATCTCCGGCGATCCGGGCGTCACGCAGCGTGATGGTCCGCGAGCAGCTTTCGGCGACGCCGTTATCGTGGGTCACGATCAGAACGGTCGAATGGAGCCGCTCGTGCAGGTCGCGGATGAGTTTGAGGATCTCGGCGCCGGTATGGGTGTCGAGATTGCCGGTGGGCTCGTCGGCCAGCAGCACCGGTGGGTAGAAGGCCAAGGCGCGGGCGATGGCGACGCGCTGCCGCTCGCCGCCGGAGAGTTCGTCGGGGAGATGGTCGAAGCGGTGGCTGAGTTGGACCAGGTCCAGCAGATCGCGCGCCCGCTGGTCGATTTCCTTTCGCTGCAGGCCCTTCAGGTGAAGCGGCAGCGCCACGTTTTCCACGCAGGTGAGCGAAGGGAGCAGGTTGAAAAACTGGAAGATGAAGCCGATTTTGTCGCGGCGCAAGCGGGTCAGGTCGTCGTCCGAAAGCGCGGCGACGGACTGGCCGTCGATGCGGATTTCCCCCGTGGTGGGGCGGTCCAGGCCGCCGATCAGGTTGAGCAGCGTGGACTTGCCCGAACCCGATGGCCCCACGATGGACACCATTTCCCCGCGCTTAATGCGCAGGTCGACGGCGTCAAGGGCGATTACTTTGCGCTTGCCGTTGAAATGCTTCGAGACCGCGGAGAGAGCAATCATCTGGCTATTCGATGATAGCGTGAGGCGAAAGGCTCACCGAAGGATCGCCGCTGCCGCCGCGGTATAGACTACGCTAAGGAGGCGTTCATGCTTACGGACCTGCAACAACAAATGCTAACGGATTTCGGCGACTCCTATGGTTACGGTCGAGTGCTTGTAGGCTGGAACGGACAAACGGAGATCTTCAAAGATCCGGCGGGCCCTCCTCTATTACCAGGACCCTTGGATAGGAGGCTGGCCGGCACTTTCATTCAACAATCGTACTTCTTGGTGTCGACACAGCGGCCCATCAAGCTCTATCGCGGCTTTGAATCCGCTGGTTTGAGCGCGCCCTTCGGCAAAGATCACCCAAGCTACATTCTCGGTCTGGTCGCAAAACGGGATCCCGGGCGCCCTGACAGGCAGTGGTGGATGCCCAAGCGGCCGAGCATCAGCATCGACAACTTAGGCTTGCCCGATCTCCATCGAGGCGAGGACCGCGCTGACGCCGCCATCCTTCGTGAATGGAATGGGTGTGGCTACTTTGGAACGACGGCCCAGACAACTGGGTATAAGCGGCGCTGATCCTGATCGATGTGGAATTGCCAGTAACGGTCAAAGTCGCCTGAGAGGTAGATAGCTCGGAGTTGGACGATGG
>Ga0209067_10000505_pt1 | contig 24805 bp, 21 predicted proteins | sample ColStrG_CSR_2013_FD_187199 | JGI IMG/M metagenome (GOLD analysis project Ga0209067, IMG submission 187199) | Freshwater sediment microbial communities in response to fracking from Pennsylvania, USA - Cold Stream Run_MetaG_CSR_2013 (SPAdes)... | ecosystem: Environmental > Aquatic > Freshwater >... | reverse complement strand
GTATTGGAAGCGCCCCTGAAAAATGTTTTTATCGGCGAAATCTGCGACCTGCGTCCCTCCCTGTACACGCAGGATATCGTCGGACGCGCGCAGGTGGTTGGATTTTCGCATGACAAAACGATCCTGAACATGATGGGTCCGACTTCCGGCGCATCACGCGAAATGGTACTGATGCCGACCGGGAAAAGTCTGCATATTTCGGTCGGCTTTTCTTTGCTGGGATGCGTGCTGGATGCAACGGGTAAAGTTGCCGAACGGTTCGGTGCCGATTTGTCTGGCGCTGAAGAACTGTGCAAAGTCGATGCACCACCACCGAGTTACCTGGACCGCGGGCCAATTGACGAGCCATTGTGCACGGGCGTACGCGCAATCGATGGTTTGCTGACCTGCGGAGAGGGCCAGCGTATCGGCATATTTGCTCCGGCTGGTGGCGGTAAAACATCGCTCATGCATATGTTGATTGAACATGGTGATGCTGATGTATTCGTTATCGGTCTGATTGGTGAGCGTGGTCGCGAGGTGGCCGAATTGACAGCATGGTTAAGAAACTCAAAACACGCAGATCGTACCGTGTTGGTCTATGCCACCTCGGATTATTCACCGGTGGACCGCATGAATGCCGCTTTTGTCGCTACGACGGTCGCAGAATATTTCAGAAAAAATGGCAAAAAAGTTGTGCTGTTGCTTGATTCGCTGACCCGGTTCGCCCGCGCTCTGCGCGATGTGGCCCTGACCGCCGGCGAAATGCCTGCACGGCGTGGATATCCGGCTTCGGTATTTGATGCCTTGCCAAAATTGCTGGAGCGTCCCGGTAAAACCCACGAAGGCAGCATTACCGCGTTTTATACGGTTTTGTTGGAAAGCGAAGACGAAATCGATCCGATCGGCGATGAGGTTCGATCGATTCTTGATGGTCATATATATCTGTCCAAGAAATTGGCCAGTCAGGGACACTACCCCGCCATTGATATTCTGCGCAGTGCCAGTCGGGTATTTACCAAGGTCACCTCGGAGAATCATCAGAAGCTGGCCATTAAAGTGCGTACGACGCTCAGCACGTTGGAAGAAATGCAGATCTATCTCGATCTCGGTGAATACAAGAAAGGCGAAAATGCAGAAAACGATCACGCATTTGCCTGCAGGCCCAGACTGAACAAACTGTTGCGGCAGAGTCTGGAAGAATCCTCGTCCTTAAAAGTCACACTGGAGCAAATGCATGCGGCAATTTCTTAAAGGCCGACGCCTGGTCACACTGTGCGAAAAGAAAACCCAAAACGCGCAACGTATCAACGCCCAGCTGGTCACACAACACAAAGAGTTAAAGGAAAAAATCCGTCTGCTCGAGGCCGAGCTGCGCTCTCTGGAGCAGGCGCTGGTCATACTGCAAATTCAGGAAGGTTCGGTGACCAAAGCGGATATCTATGCGCAACTCAAGCAGCAGTCGATTTTGCTGCACAGGCGCGCTCAGGTCACATTGGAACATACCATCGACCTTGAGAATCTGGAAGACGTGGAGCGCGACATGCAGATGAATCAGAAATATATCGCCGTGTTAAAGCGCAAGGAAATCAAGTTTGCCAAATGGACGCAACATGGAAAACAAAAGTGGATGTTGCAGCAGGATTCGCTGAATGAAGATGAAACGCAGGAGACGTTTCCTTGGGCAGTGCAGTCTGAAAATAGCAGAAATTAAGCAATGCCCCGGCCTGACTGCGTGCCGACATCAATTAGTATGTTGAGCCGAACCGGCACGGTCGTTGCGAACCATTAATCTGGCCCATTCTTGTGCATCATCCAATCTTTCGAAAACCTGCCACGCGATACCATTTTGGAAAAAAATTTCCTGGAATAGTTTGCAGGTTGAATTTCGATCTTCGATATCTAACGGGGCAACATAGGCCACACTGAGAGTTTTCGTGGATTCGGTTTTTTGTTTTTGCAATACTTTGGCAAACAAATCAACGGCATCCGGTGTGACTTTCATGCTGCCCTGAAAAATGATAATTGAAGCGACCTTGGATTCTTCTAACGCTTCAAAACTCCTGAAGCGAACCTGCGCGACGGCGTTAACGGTCGCATAGTCAATGGGGCCGCTAATGGTCGTCACTAAAATATTGTGTTCCATATCGTCATCTTTAAGATGGTGTCGATTCAATTTCCCCCGTCGGAAATTGGATAATTCATGTATAGCCACTTTCTTACCCTTAGTCAACCACGTAAAATTGTAAAATGTTTCCTTGCGGCATTATATTCAATAAATGAAATGTGTGTCGCTTGAGTGCGGACTTTGGCGGCACGACTGTCCTCTCGAAAAATAGTTTTCAGACCAAGCCAAAGTGCCGTTTAATTTTGACATGGAACCAACACAACCAATTCGAAGAACAGAGCGGTATTTCCGGCCTAATTAAAAATCGACCGTGAACCAAACCCGGATTATTTTGATATACTGCGAACCTTATTTCGATTAAAAACGAAATAAGGTTCGATAAGCACCGAAATTTAAACTTTTTACAACGGATTCGGAATCTGACATGGCAAAACAAGCTGAAATCGATGTGGACAACGTCATCAAAGCCCTGGCTCACCCGATACGGCGCGAGATTCTGGCATGGCTGAAGAGTCCGCAAAAGTCGTTTCCGAGTCAGGAGCATTCGTTCGAACTCGGTGTGTGCGCGGGCAAGATATTTGAAAAAGCCAATCTGTCTCAGTCAACGATCTCGGCACATCTGGGCACGCTGCAAAAAGCCGATCTGATCAACGCACGCAAGGTCGGTCAATGGATTTTCTATTCGCGTAACGAACCCGCCATCAATCAATTCAAGAAGCAATTCAACAACGAGCTGTAATTTTTCAAAAGGATCTGACGTGAGCAATTTGTTTCAACCCCTGATCGCAGGTGAACTGCACCTCCCGAACCGTATCGTACTGGCCCCTCTGACTCGCTGCCGTGCCGATGAAGGCCGGGTACCGAATGCCCTGATGGCGGAATATTACGCACAACGCGCCAGCGCCGGTCTGATTCTGACCGAGGCAACCTCGGTAACCCCGATGGGCGTGGGTTATCCCGATACCCCCGGTATCTGGTCCGACGAGCAGGTAGCAGGCTGGAAAAATATCACTAACGCCGTGCATGCGGCCGGTGGCCGGATACTTCTGCAGTTGTGGCATGTCGGGCGCATCTCGCACCCTGCCTATCTGGACGGTGCATTGCCGGTTGCCCCAAGTGCGATTGCGCCGAGCGGGCATGTCAGTCTGTTGCGTCCCAAGCAGGATTATGTTGTGCCGCGCGCACTCGAGACCGAGGAACTTGCCGGTGTCGTCGAAGCGTATCGCAAGGGCGCAGAAAACGCCAAACGCGCCGGATTCGACGGCGTGGAAATTCACGGTGCCAACGGTTATCTGCTCGATCAGTTTTTGCAGGATGGCAGCAATCATCGTAACGACAACTATGGCGGTTCAATAGAAAATCGTGCGCGACTGATGCTGGAAGTCACCGACGCCGTCATTTCAGTATGGGGCGCGGGCCGGGTCGGCATGCATCTGGCGCCGCGCTGCGATGCGCATGGCATGGGCGACAGCAATCCGCTGGCCACGTTTGGCTATGTGGCAGAACAGCTGGGCAAGCGTGGCATCGCCTTTATCTTCACGCGTGAATCACTGGGCGACAATCGCCTCAGCGTTGAACTGAAAAAACGGTTTGGCGGCGTGCTGATTGCCAACGAAGGCTTCAACCGTGCCACGGCAATTGCTGCAGTCGAATCCGGTGAAGCTGACGCGGTATCGTTTGGCAAGGATTTTATTGCCAATCCCGATCTGCCACGCCGACTGTTATTGGATGCGCCGCTGAATCCCTGGAATCATGAGACCTTCTACGGATACGGTCTGCCAGATACAAAAGTGGGTTACACCGATTACCCCAGTCTGGCCGCTTAAATTAAGCTTCTTGGAAACAATACCGGCAGACAGGCAATTTTGACCAAGTGGGGTTTGGCAGCCACAATACCGGCCTGCCAGGCCCGCTTGCGGTTTTGGGGTATAGCCATATCATCCGATAGTCTATATGCTCGCAAAAATCTGCTACAGATAACCCGCATTCCAGACCGGTCTGTTTTCACGAACTTTAAGCGAGAAAAATAATGGCGACAAACACTGAAAATAATTCCAACAAGGGCAGCGCACGACTGGCCCTGTATATCCTTGTTGCGATGGTGCTCGGCATCCTGTTTGGCTATCTGGTCAATCAAAAAATCCTCAACGTTGACATGTCGTATATTGGCCTGCTGTCAGATTTGTTTTTGCGCGCCATTAAAATGATTATTGCACCGCTGGTCTTTGCCACGCTGACTGTCGGCATTGCTCAGATGGGTGGCGGTGCCGGAGTTGGACGGGTGGGAATCAAGGCTTTGTCGTGGTTTATCACGGCGTCCATCATCTCACTGTTTCTTGGGCTGTTATTTGCCACCCTGTTTCATCCCGGCGTAGACAGCGGTTTCAGCGCGTTGACTGCAGACCAGATCGCAGCCGGCAAAAGCAGACTGGACGATTTTACCAAGGGCATTCATGATTCCGGATTCGTCTCCTTTGTAAAGTCACAGGTCATTCCCACTTCGTTTATCGACGCCACCGCCAATAATAAATTGCTGCAGATTGTCTTTTTTTCCGTTTTCTTCGGTATTGCATTAGGTTCGATGGAAGAAAAAGCGCACGGTATGGTGGCACTGATTCAGCAACTGTCCGACGCCATGATCAGGATGACCAGCGTGGTCATGAAGACGGCACCGATTGCGGTTTTCGCTGCCATTTCCACCGCCGTCGCCGATAAAGGTCTGGGACTTCTGATCACATACGGGAAGTTCATGGGTTCATTCTATGTAGCCCTGATGGTGTTGTGGGCGATGCTGGTTCTTGCGGGCTACCTGTTTTTGGGTAAACGGGTTTTTGAATTGTTGAAGTACATCAAAGAAGCCTTCTTCCTGTCGTTTGCCACCGCTTCCTCCGAAGCCGCTTATCCCAAAATTTTGGAGGCCCTCGACAAATTTGGCGTGAATCGAAAAATATCCAGCTTCGTCATGCCTCTCGGCTATTCCTTCAATCTGGATGGCTCGATGATGTACTGCACCTTTGCCTCGCTGTTCATCGCGCAATTTTATAATATCGATTTGTCGCTCGGCACCCAGATTGCCATGTTGTTCACGCTGATGCTGACCTCCAAAGGCATGGCGGGCATTCCTGCCGCATCGCTGGTGGTGATCGCCGGAACGCTGGCTCAATTCAATCTGCCGATCGAAGGCATGCTGCTGATTTTAGGCGTGGACCGGTTCCTGGATATGGGGCGCTCGGCAACTAACGCAGTCGGCAATTCCATCTCGTCGGCCGTTATCGCAAAATGGGAAGGCGAACTGTATCCGGAAAATCAGACTATCCGGCCCTGATCATGAATGGGGGCGGCCAGCGCCGTCCCAAACCTTCCCTCCTTCCGTCCTCCTTTCCTTCACTCTTCCTTCTTCTTCCGGTTGAAATCGACAGTATTTAAGTAAACTCCATTTGTTTGCAGGAAACTGGGTAAAATGTCCAGCCAGCGTGGCACGGTGCATTTTGCACGTTTGCTTACCAAACAAAAGGATGGGACCCCATGAAAAAAATGTCACTTTTGGTACTCTGTGCAAGTCTGTCATTGGGTGCGGCAGCGGAAGTCAGCAAGGCAGAGCTGAAGAACAATCCGCTGCTGACCGAATCGAGTCTGTCCTACCACTACCCCGCTTTTGACAAAATTACCAATGATGATTTCGCGCCGGCGTTTTTCGAGGGTATGCGCATTGAATCGGCGGAAGTGGCGCGGATCGCATCCAACAAAGCCCGGCCAACGTTTGCCAATACAATCGTGGCGCTGGAAAAATCAGGTCAGTTGCTGGCGCGCGTGTCGCGCATTTTTTACAGCCTGAATGGCACCAATACCAATCCGACCATGGAAGCGCTGGTGCGCGAACTGGCGCCGAAACTGGCGGCGCATTCCGATGAAATACATTTAAATGTGGCCCTGTTTGCGCGGATTAAAACTTTGTACGATCAGCGAGACAAGCTGAAGCTGGATGTGGAATCCGCCTACCTGCTGGAACATTACTACATTGACTTTGTGCGCGATGGTGCCAAATTGTCTGATGAGGATAAAACCAAACTGAAGGCAATGAATGGCGAGCTGGCCAAGCTGGGCGCCACGTTTAACCAAAATGTGCTCAAAGAGATCAACGCCTCCTCGGTGGTAGTGGACACGCGGGAAGAGCTGGATGGTCTGTCCGAGTCCGAAATCGCCGGAGCAGCCAAAGCCGCCAAAGAACACGGTATGGAAGGCAAATATCTGATCGCGCTGACCAACACAACGATCCAGCCGGTTGAAACGACCCTGACCTCGCGTGCCACCCGTGAAAAGGTCTACAACGCTTCCGTTGCCCGTGGCAGTCGCGGCGGCGAATTTGACAATCAGGCGGTGATTTTGCAGATCGTCAAATTGCGTGCCCAGCGCGCCCAGTTGCTGGGCTATCCGAACTATGCTGCCTACGTACTGGAAAAAGGTACCGCCAAAACGCCTGAAGCGGTTAACAAATTGCTGGCTCAGCTGGCACCCCCGGCAGTAGCCAATGCGCATGCTGAAGCAGCGGACATGCAAAAAATGATCGATGACCAGAAAGGCGGCTTCACCTTGCAGCCGTGGGACTGGTCGTACTATGCCGATAAAGTCCGTCAGGCCAAATTCAGTTTTGATGAAAATCAGCTGCGGCCGTATTTTGAACTGAATAACGTTTTGCAGAACGGCGTATTTTATGCCGCACACCGGCTGTACGGCATCTCGTTCAAAGAGCGCAAGGACCTTCCGGTTTATCACCCAACGGTGCGGGTATTTGAAGTGACTGACGCCGATGGCAAACCGCTGGCGCTGTTTATTTCGGATATGTACGCACGCGACAACAAGCGTGGTGGCGCCTGGATGAACAGCTACCAGACCAAATCCGCCTTGCTGGGTGGTTTTCCGATAGTTGCCAATCACCTGAACATTCCGTTGCCGCCAGACGGCCAGCCGACCTTGTTGACGCCGGATCAGGTGCGCACCGCCTTCCATGAATTTGGTCATGCTTTGCACGGCATGTTCTCGAACGTACATTACCCGTCGTTTGCCGGTACTTCTGTGCCACGCGACTTTGTAGAATTCCCGTCGCAGGTCAATGAAATGTGGTCGGTCTGGCCGGAAGTTTTGCAAAACTACGCCAAACATTACCAGACCGGCGCACCGATGCCCAAAGAGTTGCTCGATAAATTAACCGGCACCAAAAAATTCAATCAGGGCTTTGAAACCACCGCCTATCTGGGTGCGGCCATGCTGGATCAGCGCTGGCACCAGCAGTCTGCCGATCAAATTCCGACCAATGCACTGGATTTTGAAGCCACAGCCCTGAAACAGGATGGCGTCGATTATGCGCTGGTGCCACCACGTTATCGCACTACCTATTTCAGCCATATCTTTGGTGGCGGCTATGCGGCCAGTTACTACGCCTACATCTGGGCCGAAGTGCTGGATGCCGATACCGTGCAATGGTTCAAGGATAACGGCGGACTGGACAGAAAAAATGGTGACCGGTTCCGGGAAATGTTGCTGTCCAAAGGCGGCAGTATGGATGTCATGCAGGCGTTCAGAAATTTCCGTGGGCAGGACGCGCAGATTCAGCCGTTGCTGGAGCGACGCGGTTTAACGGTGACGCCGGCGCAAAGCAAATAACGTTTAATTTTCGAAAGCACCATGAATTCCACTCACAAACCACTCAGAATTGGCCTGGCTGCAAACCGGGCCCATCAGGATGCACCGGATTCGGCGCTGGTCCGACTGTTGCGTGATTCACAGGACGCCATCGAACTGCATCTGAAACCGCAGCTGATCATTGTCGGACGCACGCTCGACGCCATGCACAGTCATGACCTGTTGTCCGGCTATCCGGCGATTGAACGGTTTCCTTATGGTCGGGAAGGTGGGTTGATGATGCTGGTCTCGCGTGTCGTTGAAACGGATCCGGCCAGGTCGCTGGACGCGATTATTTATTTGATTGATCCGGTCGATCCCTCTTCCAATTTTCCGGAAGCACTGGCCTTGAAACGCCAGTGCATCATCCACGGCAAACCGTTCCTGTCCACGCTGGCCGGTGCACGTGAGTGGCTGGAGCTGGAAGCGGGTGCAAGAGGCGCCGCACCTGATCCGACACTGGATGCGCTGTTTAACTTCGAAGAAGAAAGCATTGCCTTGATCGCACACGATGCGTTGAAGGACAGGATGCTGGAATTGGCCGAACAACATTTCGCGTTGCTGGATCGCTTCAAAATGCGCTGCGCCACTGGCACCACCGGCGGCCTGCTCAACAAATTGGCGCAAAAAATGAAAGGGGAAGAGGCGGGCAGAAATTGGGTGACACCGTATCGCAGCGGACCATTGGGTGGCGACGCGCAGATCGCCGAACTGATTCTGAACCGGCAATGCCGCCGGGTTCTGTTTCTGGAAGATCCACACGTGGCGCGGCAGCACGAGGCGGACATCCAATTGCTTGATCGCGCAGCGCGGACTGTGTCCGACTTTGCTTCATGCCGCAGTGATGTCAAAGGCGTAGACCGTTGGTTGACGCTGCTGGCCCAGCGCAGCAGGCAAACCGGCTGACCTGATCGCACAGTCGACGCACCCCTGGATAGAAAAGTAAGAATTGACTCCTGATTCGATTTAAATGATAATGATTCTCATTAACATTTAAATCATTGGAGCGTCGTGGTGAAAAAATGCAGCAAGGTCTTAATTGGTTTAAGCGGTTTGTTATTAATTGCTGCCTGTACCGGCGGGTCATCCGGCGATATCAAGTCTTCCTCGGAAAGCACCCAACTCAGTCCTCAGGCGGCGTTGGGCCAAAAGATCTTCATGGATCAGAGTTTGTCGGCTTCGGGAAAAATGTCCTGCGTAAGTTGTCATGATCCGGCCAATTTCCATGCCCAGACCAATGAATTGCCTGTCCAACTGGGCGGCGCCAACCTGGACGTGCCGGGTTTTCGCGCGGTGCCTTCGCTGCGCTACCTGAATCTGACTCCGGCATTTTATTTTGCCGCTGACGGCACGCCGACCGGCGGGTTTGCCAGAGATGGTCGCGTCAATTCGCTGGCGCTGCAGGCCGCGCTGCCGTTTCTGGCGCCGCATGAAATGGCCAATCCTGACCAGGCCAGCGTCATCGAAAAGCTGAAAAATGCTCCGTACGCCGAGCAGTTCCGGCAGGTCTATGGAGCGGGTATTTTCAGTAATCCCGATCAGGCCTTTTCGCGTCTGCAACTGAGCCTGCAACTGTATCAGATGGAAGACAGTGCATTCCATCCTTACGATTCCAAATACGACCAATTCCTGGCCGGTAAAGTTAAACTGGACCAGGCTGAATTGCGTGGACTGGCGCTGTTCAATAATCCGACCAAGGGCAATTGCGCGGCCTGTCATCTCAGCAATCGATCTGCTGCTGGCGCGCCACCATTATTCACGGATTTTACCTACGACAATCTGGGAGTGCCGCGGAATGCCGCCATACCGGCCAATGCCGATCCGGCTTATTTTGATCTGGGCTTGTGCGGTCCGAACCGGCTTGACCTGACCATGCGTCACGATCTGTGCGGTGCGTTCAAGGTGCCGACTCTGCGCAACGTGGCAACGCGCAAGGTATTTTTTCATAACGGCCGATTCAGCAACCTGACCGAGGTGGTGGGGTTCTATGTGCGACGCGATACCAATCCCGAGGAATGGTATCCGCTGAATAGTTCAGGCAGTGCGGACAAGTTCAATGATTTGCCGTCAGCGTATGCTCGCAACGTCAACATCATTGAAGTGCCATATAACCGAAAACCGGGAATGGCGCCAGCACTGACGGCGGATGAAATTGCCGATGTGGTCAGTTTCTTGGAGACGTTGACGGATGGATATCGGTGAGTTTTTTGCGCGGCAGAACGACATTCCTTTAATCTACGACTCGGCGTCCCCGTCTAGGCGACCCCGTCTAGGCGACCCCGTCTAGGCGACCCCGTCATTACCACGAACCTGGGAATCCATTTTCTAATAGCTACGCAGTCATACTCAACTTGAATTCCCACTTGCGCGAGAATGACAGGGAACGCTGGGCTGTGGGTTGCAGTTTCAATTGTCCTGTGCCAACATGGTTTCACCACCTGTTTTCACTGGACTCACCATGACACTTCCCTCGTACAGCGTCGCAACACCGGGACGCATTTGCGCGTTTTTAATCCGGATCACTGCACTCATTTTCATTTTTACGACAGGCCTGCACGCGTTGGCCGCAGAAACCCCAAAATTGACCGAAAAAGACGGTCGCCACGCGCTGCTGGTAGATGGTCAGCCGTTTCTGGTGCTGGGCGGACAAATCCACAACTCCAGTGCCTGGCCCAACGAATTGCCGCAGATCTGGAAGTCGTTCGAAACCTTGCATGCCAATACGCTGGTAGCGCCGGTTTACTGGGAACAGATGGAAGCACGACAAGGGCATTTTGATTTCAGCAACGTCGATCAAATCGTTCAGGGGGCGCGCAAGCATGATCTGCATGTGATTTTGCTGTGGTTCGGCACCTGGAAGAACGGCAACAATCACTATGTGCCAACCTGGGTCAAGCAGGATCCCAAAACCTATCCTTTGACGGTCCGACCCGACGGCGAACCGATAGACGTGCTGTCGCCGATTTCACACAACACCATGGAAGCCGATAAGAAGGCGTTCGTGGCGCTGATGCAGCACCTGAAGGAACTCGATGGTGTGCAGCATACGGTTATCATGGTGCAGGTACAGAATGAAGCCGGCAATATCGGCAGCATCCGCGACAACTCTGCCGAAGCGAACAAATTGTTTGATGCTGCCGTGCCCGCCGATCTTCTGAAGGCAGCCAATAAAACTGCCGCTGGCAGCTGGACACAGGTGTTTGGTGGAGACGCCAACGAAATTTTCCAGCTCTACTATCAGGCCAAATATATCGACGCAATTGCCGCAGCAGGCAAGCATGCGTTTGACATTCCGCTGTATATCAACGTGTGGATCTGCTATCCGGCCAGTGAACTCGCGCAGCGCCAGTTGCCCAATCCGGGTATCGGTTATCCGAGCGGTGGCGCCGTGCAAAAATATGTTGGTCTGTGGCGCACACTGGCACCTTCCATCGACGTGATCGCCCCGGACATTTATTCGGATGATATGGGTTTGGTCAAAAATACGTTTGCAACTTACAGTCGTCCCGACAATCCGCTGATGATTGCCGAAGTGGCGCGCAACGACAGCTATGCAAAATTTTTCTTCACCGCCCTGGGTGAAGGTGCAATTGGCTTCTCGCCGTTCGGTGTTGACCAGTCCGGATGGAATATTCAGGGTGATATACCCTGGACCGCACACGCGGCCAACTATGCCCTGATTGGCCCGATGAGTCGCGATATTGCCCGCCTTGAATTTGAGGGCAAGCTGAAAACGGTTGTTGAGCAGCCGGGTCAAACCGAAACCGAAATCGATTTCGGCAACTGGCAAGCCACGGTCGCCTTTGGCTTTCCGCAAAGCGATGGTCGCCATGCGCCGGGTAACAAAGACGCCAGCGGTGTGGCGCTGGTGGCGCAATTGGGACCGGACGAATTTCTGGTTACCGGTGCTGACGTCAGCGTTACCTTTCATTTGCCCGGCAAACTGCCCTGGATCCGCAGTCAGGTTCTGAGCGCGGAGCAGGGCAACTATGTCAATGGCGTATGGAAACCACTGCGCCTGTGGAATGGTGATGAGACTGACCGGGGACTGCAATTTCACAGGGCTCAGCCGGAAGTGGTGCATGTAAAGATGCTGCGCTTCTGAATAATTCCGGCTCTGACCAGGGAGTCACGATACCCGTGACTCCCACTTACATCAAACTGTGACGCTCTCCGCCGTTTACCCGACGGTTATTTTCGCTCCCGATACAGAGGCTTCATCCAGATTGGATCCAGTCAGATCTGCGCCTGTCAGATCGGCACCGACAAAGCGGGTGTATTTGCAATTGGCGTTGGTAATTTTTGCTCCCGTAAAATTGGTGCTGTCGGCGCAGAGTTCTTCCAGATTGGCATAGTCAAAATTAGTACCTTTGGCCGACCCTTTAACGAAGCTGGTCTGGTGCAGCGTGCTGTGGTTTAAGTTGGCACCGTCGAGATTGGCACCATTCAGATTGGCGTTGCTCAAATCCAGACCTGACATGTTGGTATCGGACAGATCAGCTTCGGCCAGCACCGCATCTCCCAACTTCAGTGCGCGCAGATCCAGTCCGCTCAGATTGACACGGGCCAGATGGATGCGCGTGATGGAATCCTTCGCCAGAATTTCTGCGTGCAACTCGTTGAGGTAGGACTCTTTGCCTTGCTGAACGGCCTGTCTGATAATCTTCGCCTTCAGCTCTGGGCTGCCTGATCGCAATGCTTCAAAGATGGCACCCTGATTTCTCTTGCTGAATTCAATGACGCCAACCTTGCCGCCGGAAGCGCCTTTATCATCATCCGTCGAGGTGATGACTTCCTTATGCAAACTCAGAACGCCATCTTCGCCCTGATGCGCGGTAATGCCGTGTTTGCTCAACGTTTCTTTGACACTATCGGTGATCTTGATGTTGTCAACGCCGTACAGATGGATACTGTCCTTGATCACTTCGTAGAGTTGATCGGTCGCACCGCCGTGATAGATACCGAACAAATACCGGGCAACGGTGTCGTCGTCCGAGCGCTTGTCCGACAGCAATTCAAAAGTCTGCTGATTCTGTTGCTGACGTGACAGTTTTGTTGTGGACGAAGTGGACGATGCAATCGATGAGGACGAAGACGACGAAGATGAGGATGACGATGAGGATGACGATGAGGAATAAGACGATGAGGACGAAGAGGATGGTGGAAAGGCAATCATGGCAATACTCCTGAGTGAAACAACGTTAAGTAACGCGGACGCAATTACTTCAAAAAAGCGCCATTTTTGGATTTTGGGCGTGTGCTGAACATTAGGGATTGCTCTGTTGGCAAACGCGCAGTTTGGTGCTAAAGGAAAAGACCTTGCATCGACCCATTTCTGATCGACCACAGAGTTCCGTTACCGGTTGTGATGCGTGATCTTCCGGAATTAATTTAAACAACAGATAGAGCCCCAGATCTGTGTCACAAGAAACCGAAATGGTTGCTTCTCGCAGCCGACTGGTTAAAATGGCACAGTTAAAGGCCAGTAAAACGAACCTGAATCAAATTCAAAAAGGAAAGTCGAGTGCAAAACGCCAACGTTGATCTTCTTGGGCCTGATAATTTCCCGGGGCTGACCGAACACCCGGATCGTCGATTTCTGGACGCTGAATTTCATGCCCGTCCGCCCATTCCGCTGAACGGTCCCACCTTTGTTTCGCATCTGGTATTCCTGCATGATGGTGCAAACTACGCGGGTGATCTCGAACATCTGGAAAGGTTTAATGCTGATGGCAGCTGGGACATCACCGAATCGACCGATGCCTACCGCTGGTACCAGCGCGGTGGCGTCTGCATGCGCTATGAATTGCATACCGAATTTTCCAGCTACACGTTTTTCGTACCATTGGCCAGCCCCACCGCTTCGAAGGCCGCCGCGTTGGAAGTGCTGCCGCATCAATGGATCGAAGCGATTCCGGGCCAGCTGTTGGTTGCAACCCATATCGAATTGCAGTCATCAGAATTTGTAGCGCCGGAACAAAAAATTGCCGAAGTGTCGACGCCCGGCAATCAGACTGTCGTCTCGCGTGTTGTCGATGGCAAGGCGTGGATTTTTACCGATTTCAAAATTGTGGATGGCGCTTCCAATTTTGTCCTGATCAATGCCGGACTGACGCCAAGGCAGGCCGGACGCACCGTGCAGCGTCTGTGGGAAATTGAAACCTATCGGGTGACCGCTTTGCTCGGCTTGCCGGTAGCCAAAGCCATTACCGTGCGGCTGCGTGGCGCCGAAGAACAACTGGCCGAGATGATGGATCACATCTGCACTTCGCGCTCCAGTGAAGAAGAGTGCGCCGTGCTCGACGAACTGATCCAGCTGGCCGCAGAGGTGGAACACTCGGTAGCCCGCACCACCTTCCGTTTCAGCGCCACGCGAGCCTATGAAGCAATTGTCATGCAGCGCATCAGTGAATTGCGGGAACAGCGCGTTGAGGGTTTTCCAACCATCTTTGAACTGATGCAACGCCGCCTTATGCCCTCCGTTAATACCTGTGCGGCGATGGCGCGCAGGCAGGATGATCTGTCCGGTCGGGTGGCCAGAAATTCGCAACTGTTACGGACGCGGATAGATCTGGCGCTGAAACGCCAGAATCAAATGGTGCTGACACAAATGAACCATCGTGCACGCCTGCAACTGCTGCTGCAGGAAACCGTCGAAGGCCTGTCGGTCATTGCGATTACGTATTACGGCTGTCAGCTGGTGCGCTATCTCTCGGAAGGTGCCAGTAAAGTCTGGTCCGGTTTTTCTCCCGAGTTTGCCACGGCGATTTCAATTCCGTTGATTGCCATTACCGTCGCACTGAGTCTGCGCCGGATGCGCAAACACCTTGAGGCAATGCATGTCCAGGAGTAGCTGCGGCAGCGGGATGGACGGAGCAGTACTTTCCCGGACTTGTGAGGGGTGATCAAAAACTTTATTTGACTTGTCAGCCTGAACCAATGTTTAATCTGTGAATTCTGAAAGCAGAAAGGGGCTGTATCGTGAACAATGCGGTAAAGCAGACATTGCTTGCATCCTGTGCAGCGACGCTGGTCGGACTGTTCCTTCTGCCGGCAGCCATGGCAAAACCCCCTGATTTGAGCGGCGTATGGATTCCGGACGTGAAAGATCAGTACCGTCAGGAGGAAACAAATATGCCTCCCTGGCAGCCCTCGAAACTCCCTCAGATTGAACACATGATCGCCGAGCAGGATGCAGGGCGGCCGTTCCTCGTGCTCGACTATTGTTTGCCTCACGGTATGCCCAGCTGGATGCTGATCAGTCACAACGCCTTCGAGCTGCTTGTGACCCCGGGCCGGATCACCATGCTTGGTGAGGTGGATGGCAACCGGAGCCGTCGTATCTATATGGATGGACGCAAACACCCCGACGATCCGGATCTGACCATGCACGGTCATTCAATCGGTCATTGGGAAGGCGCGACACTGGTGGTGGACACCGTCGGCGTTTTTCCACAGGCGTATATTGCCGTCAGTGAGGCGGTCGGTATCCCGAACAATGGCGACATGCACATCGTTGAGCGTATCCATTTGACCAAGCCAGATGTATTGCAGGACGATCTGGAAATCACCGCCCCCAACGTTCTGACGGCGCCGTGGAAAACCAGCCGGATTTTTCACCGCTACCCCAAACGCCATTACGAAATCACCGAAGGGGAATGCGTGCAGGAAGACCTGCTGCCTGGCAAGGATGCGTTTGGCAACGATATTTTCATACCGAACCCGCAAGGTGCCTACGGTACTGTTCACACATTGAAATAAGGTGACCCAAGTGTCTTTTAAAATAGCTGCCTTTTCCTTCCTTCTGTTCTTTGGTGCCGGCAATCTGGCCCATGCCCATCATTCGAATTCGGCCTATGATCTCGATCACCTGCAAACCATGGGTGGCACGGTCAAGTCGGTCAACTGGAGCAATCCGCACATTACATTCACGGTCGAACGGGATGCCAAAGCCGGCGAGGCGGCCAGCATCTGGGTGTTCGAAGTCTCCAGCCCGGGTGTGTTGACCCGCTCCGGCTGGACCAAGCGCACGCTGCAGCCTGGTGATCACGCCGTGTTCAGCTACGCGCCGTTACGCAACAACAATCCGGGTGGGTATTTATTAAGAGTCACGTTGCCCAATGGTCAGGAACTGAGTTACAGCCTGACTCCGCCGGAAGCGGACAAATAATGAACCTCGTTGCTCTGAATAGTTTGGCAAAGTGGCTGGCGAGTACACCGGCCAGCCAAGCCATTCAGACCAGCAGCTGGTTGATTCCGACGATTCAAACCATCCACATACTCTGTGTTGCCACCGTGCTGACTTCGGCTGTCATCGTTGATCTGCGCATCTGCGCACTCTTTGACCGCAAGACCCCGCTGGAACAGGTGGCGCGGCGCTTTCTCCCATGGATCTGGCCTGTGCTGCTGTTACTTCTGCTGACCGGCAGCCTGCTGGTTTTGGCCGAACCGCATCGCTCACTGCAGAATACGACCTTCATTTTAAAGATGGCGCTGTTGGTATTCGCTGTGGCCATCACTGGTTTTCTGCAGACCTCGATCAAGTATTGGGATCAGAGTAAATTGCGCAAAATCGCCATGCGCTTTGCCGCTGGCTGTTCAATTTTGATCTGGTGCGCTATCGTATTCGCCGGACGCTGGATAGCCTATACGGAGGCCGGATGATGGCGTGGCTTTTGCAACTGGTCGCCTGGCTGGAGAACAGCGCCATCGCCGAGAACGTCCGCGAGAATGATGTGTTGTTCCCGACGATCGAATCGGTGCATGTGCTGGCCATCTGTCTGGTGGTCGGTTCGATTCTGATTGTCGATCTGAGACTGCTGGGACTGGCCTCGATCCGACGTCCGACGGGAAGTGTACTCAATTCGGTCCTGCCACTGACCTGGAGTGCTTTTGCCATTGCCGTGACCTCTGGCGGATTTATGTTCATTTCCAACGCAACCAAATACCTTAATAATGATTTCTTCATCTGCAAGCTTGGCCTGATCGCGCTGGCCGGACTGAACATGGCTGCTTTTCATGTGCTCAGTGTGCGCGATTTGCCGGCATGGGAGAACAGCGAGAAACCACCGCTTAAGGCACGTTTGGCCGGTGCCGTATCGATACTGCTGTGGATTGCAGTGGTAACTTGCGGGCGCTGGATCGGCTTTACGATGGAGGTCAGATGACGATGATGCCCGTGATCCCGAATTCCGTGCTGGCCGTCGCGCTGTTGTTCGCGGCCGCTGCGCCGTCGGTTTGTGCAGACGGTTTGCCACCCTATACACCACATGTGGACATGAAAACCTTTATGGGGCACATCGTGTCGCCGGCGGCTGCACAAATCTGGAAAGTGAATGGAATCCTGATCGACGAATACGGTGAGCATGATCTCTCTCCCAAATCAGAAGCCGATTGGGAAGAGCTGGTGAGTGCTACTGCCACGTTGGCCGAAGGCACCAATGCCTTGTTGATTCCGCAGCGCAAACTCGACAAGGAGTGGAATCGCTATGTCAAAAAGCTGGCCGATGCTGCGGACACCGCCTATCGCGCGGCAGAAGCCCATGACAAAAAGACGTTGTCAGCGGTCAGTGATCAACTGGACGGGATTTGCTCCGCCTGTCATCGCCATTACAAGCTTGAGTGACGCATCACTTTCCCGCGCAGTCCGATTAACTTCAAACGAGGACGCAACATGGCACGAATGCCCTGAACAGGGCATTTACTTTCAAAAAATATAGAGATATTCTCGCTGGCAATGCTGCCAGCCTAAAAAAACTAAAATGAAAATAGAAATCTCCCGGGTACAAATATTGTTGCTGGTTTTGTTGGGCACAGTAGCGCTTTATGGTGTGAACAAATATCGCCCGCTGTGCGCAAATTTTGGCGCAACTTCAACAGCGGACGCTGCCGCGCAAGCGGTATTGAAGGTCCATCAGGCAGACGGTGGTGGAGTCCGTCCACATCGTGACAATGTGTTCGACGGACCGAAGGCGTCAAAATCGAACTATCCATGGCCGGTATCGGCCTGGAAGACGAATGAAAAGGCGTTTTACACGCAACTACTGGAAAAAGAGAAATACGATGTTCTGATTGTGCCGTTTCAGGTGCAGGACAATGCACTGGATCAGGCCACACGTTCGGTTTTGACAGCGCGTTTGACGGAATTGATCAAGGCAGGCAACACAGAGCGGATTCCAGATCCGTATCTGGTTGCAAGGGCACTCGGAGATGGTGATCGACGCGTCAACCCGGAACAGGTCTATGCGCTTGCGCAGCATCTGAATGTGTACCGTATCATTTGGGCCTATGTTGGCAGCAATGGCAATCAACACGTGGCGGTGACGTTGACTGTGCAGAACAAGCTCGATAAATTGGACAACGCTGAGCTGGGAATTCAGACGCCGCACGTCAAATATAATCGGGAGGGACTCGTATTTTCGAAAGAGAATCCACCATTGCCTGTTGCTGAAATGGCCGTTGGTGAGCTGGTCAGGGAAATGGGTTATAAGTCGGTCGAAAGCCAACCTGACAATTTCGCCTGCAAAGTTGAACCTGCTTCCCTACCAGAGTCGCCGAAGGCATTGTTGACGAAAGCAGACTCCCCGGCGCAATTGGCCTATGCATATGAAATGTATTCGGCATTAACGCCTGCTTTCGAAGAACGCACAAGACGCAGATTTGCCGAGAAGGCGTATCTGGCCGTATCGAAGTTGCCCGACAGTTGCCCGACTTACAGGTTGTTGAAAGCACGTGCTCTGTATCAGTTGGGGTATCGGCCGGCAGCACTGTCGGTCCTGACGAATCCGCAAAGTTCCGAGGAAAAGGCGCTGGTGGAGTTTTTGAACGGTAACTTCCCGGAATTGGAAAAGTTGTTAATTGAGATCCCGTCAGGTGAGGGCAGATTGCTCTCAGAACTGGACCTGATGCAAATTGGTGGAACTTACGGGCTAATCAAACGGAAGATGGTTGACGAGCGGATCAGGTTGTTCAAACTTCCTGGCCGGTTCTGGCCCTTCTTTTTCGAACGCAAATTTGCGGACCATGACCCTTGGATGGCTCAGAACAATTTACCGGTCATTGCGCTGCTGAATTATGATTTCCCTTTGGCGGGGGGCGGCACCTCCAACTTTGGACCAGACCCGGATAATGCACTGTTCGAATACGGACGAAAGTTTTGGCAGGAAAATTTGCCGCCAGCCATAGATCCGGACACCACCAAAGCACGCCTGTTTGACTATCTGGATCTGGTCAGTGCGATCGGCACTGGAAACATGTTTCAGCAAATCGAATTTACAGCAACTGTTCAAGGTTTGCCCAACGAAGCCATGCATCGCCTGGATGAACTTGCGCCGGTCTATAAAGATCATCCGCGGTTCGCGCTCGATCGTTCGATTATTGAACTCTCCCTGGCGAATAAAAATCCGGGGGCAGCGGTCGCAGATAATCTGAAGAAGTCGGCGTATGACGACGCAATGAACGCAATGTACTGGGCGCAGGGGCAGTCTCCTGTCTCAAACTACGCACTCTCTCAGTTGAGCAGCATGAATCGCAATGACTACCGGGGAACGAAAAATCTCTATTTAACGGATTTGCCGTTCCATTCCAATTACCAGACTTACAATGACACTCTGCCGGCAGGTATGCTTCAGCCAATATTGGAAATGGCCTGCGATAACAGCAGTCATAATTACTTGCCGGCCTCACAGCTGGCAATCTGGTATGAACAAAGCGCCAAAGATAAACTTGCACCTTTTTTACAGCAGCTCAAGGGCAGGTTTCATGGCAATCAGGACTTGACTGAAGCATTGATAACGTTGAGCAAAAAATCCCCCGAAGCTGGCGACCAGGAGGCCTTGCTGAAAAAAGCGATTGCGGAAAATCCAAACGCATTAACTTTCTATTATGAATTGGGAAATTTGCTGTTTGCTCAAGGCAAGGTTAATCAGGCCTTTGAGATATACATGAAGTATCCCGGCTTCACGCGCGATATTGGTGACAATCCGGTCGGCCTAAGCAACACCGCCGAGGCGGTGGGGAGTTATTTTTATAATTCCGGTTACTTTAATCAGGCTTCGGCACTGTATCAAATTGCAGACCATCTCAATACAGGCGCCGAAAGTGGCATGAATGCTCATGAACATCTTGCGCTGTTGCGCGGCGACCTGTCTGATGCAGAGGCAACTTTGCGTGACCGTGTGCAGAGGTATGGCAGTGACAATGCGTATTCTGAATATATCTCGGTGTTGCAGGTATCCGGCCACGCAAAGGACGCTTGGTCCATCGATCAGAATTTGATTGGAGCGGGGAAGAATTCAAGCCAGTGGGGTGGTGCGATCACCGGATTTCGTATGGCAGGCGCTACGGAGGCAACGATTGTTAATTGGGCCAAAAAGCTGGCGGTCGGCAGTGCGAAGCAGCAGGAGGCGATGAATCCAGGCCGGTTTTTGTTGACCACGGCAACGATGGACCGCAGGCCAACGCAGGCAGTGGAAGAGGCACTGGATCAGATTGAAGTGCCTTATACAGCGGCTGTAGACACACCACATACGGCTCGGCGACAGTTGGACGCCGGGCATGCCACGTTGTTGTTTCGAATGGATGACTTTGCCTGTGGGGGACGGATACCCGCTGATTTTTCGATGACCTACAAAAACACTAAGTCCATAAAGTCCGATCGCCAATATTTCGTTTCCGCGTATCGCGCCATGCAGTCCGGCGATTACGCAAGAGCGAAGCAAATCTTTGCAGAAGCCGGGCAACTATTCGATATGACCTGTCCAATTGTGACCTATCTCAATCCATATTGGGCGTTCGCCGCCGCGAAGGTCAATGACACAGCCTATATTGAAAATCTGCAGAGCCTGTTCCATAAAGATGATCGGCAGTTTGATTATTATCTGACCCAGTCTGTGCTGCAGGCCTTCAAACATGACATCGGGGGATCGATCGCAGCGGCACATCAGGCCAGACTGTTCGTAACCAGATCGGACATGAACGGATTTGGACCGGACTACAGTTACTCGGAAATCATGGAATGGTTATATTTCGAAACAAAAGACGAAAAGTATCGTGCCGAGGCGCTCGATTGGGTGGCAAAGGTGGAGAAGAAATATCCGTGGGCAGGTTGGGTATATGCGATGGAAGCCGAACTGGCGTCCGATCCAGCAGTCCGGTCGAATGCCGCGGCGATGGCCGGGTATCTTGATCCGCTGTCCGCAAGGCTGGCAAAGTTACCCAAAAAAGTCCGGGACGCTGCCAAATTTACTTACGGGAATCCGTTACTCAAGTCGCCCGAGCGTGAGCACCGGGGTGAAGCCAAAATCTGATTTCAAGTATCGCGTGATGGGCCTTTTTTGAAAAAAATGCGGTTTAATTGACCGTGACATTACACAACACCCATGGTTGGACTCGGTAACTAAATTTGACTTGCCAATATGAATCAATGTTTAATCCCTCAACGGAGAATACGAGGTATGGGAGTACGGCTGACTCGTATTGATCGATGCCATGCCAGCCGACGATTTTCAGCAGCACAATCGAACCATTAATTAACTCAAGGGAAACCAATGAATTTTCTATCCAACCTGTCACCGCTGCTGATCCCAATCATCGCCCTGCTGATTCCCATCGTTGCCATGATTTGCAGGACAATTTTGAAAGTCTCAAGGTTAAATTTACTGCATGAAACGGTGCGCCACTTAAGTCAAAATGGACAGCCGATACCACCTGAACTTCTGGCGCAATTAACCGACAAGCAGTCTTCCTGACAGTGCGGATTTGACTTGAACTCTTGCACATGGAGTGGTGATGGTTATCAGAAATCGATGCAACGGTCTGCTTTTGTTATTGGAGCTTGTGATGCTGACTTCGGCCTCGGCCTTGGCCCCGAACGCATTGGCTGCTGACACGCCGGAAGAAGTGATCAACTGGCATGTTGCAGCCTACAATGCGCCTGATATTCACGCGGAAACCCTGCTTCGTGGCGCAAAAATTCTAGATACTGCCAAATAGCCAGTCGCCCGTTATTATTTTGATTTTTTACGGATTCTCAGTGTCTGGCTGAATACGCCTGTTGCAATTAGGGCACCGAGACCTAGACGAATGTTGCCAATTTTCAATTTCTAAATTACTTTAGTGTTACTTTGCATTTCGCCCGCGTTGAATTAATTTCAGCGCCATTCCTTCGAATTAAAACATATTTAAAAACAAAAAATGAGAATAAATCGCTCGTTGTCTTTTGCAGGTATGGCGTTGTTGTTTCAATTTCTGATTTCCTGTGGTGGAGGCGGCGGTGGTGGTAGTGCAACTACACCCCAAATTCAAACACCAACTTTTTCAGTTGGCGTCCAAATCAGCGGGTTGGCCGCTGGGCAGACTGTGCAGTTAACGAACAACAATGTCGACCGGCTCAGCATAACAGCCAATGGTTCATTTAAATTTCCGACACAGATTGTGCTCAATGGCAGCTATGCCGTTGTTGTGGAAAACCAGCCGAATGGGCAGGTCTGTACCGTCAATCAAGGTACTGGTTCAAATGTGACAGCCAGCATTGGCCCTGTTCAGGTGGTCTGTTCGACTGACAGTTTTAATATCACTGTTACGATGAACGGGTTGCCGGCTGGAGCGCAACTTACCGCTTTCAATAATGGCACGGATGCGCAAGTCATTACCGCAAACGGGACGTTTACATTTCCGGCGCCGATCGCGTATGGCGGAAACTATCTGGTGACCATCGGTTCCATACCTGCGGGGCAAAATTGCAGTGTTATATCAGGCTCTGGAACGGCTTATGCAAACGTCGTCAACGTCTCGATCCTTTGCAGCCAGACTACTTACACTCTTGGTGGAACGTTGACCGGTTTGGCACTGGGATTGCAGGTCACTTTAATCAATAACATGAACAACAATGGTATGGTCCCGCAAACTTTCTCATCCAATGGTCCATTCACATTTACCGGGGTTTGGGGATATAACGATAGTTATTCCGTCACAGTAGGCACACAACCAATTGGACAATTCTGTACAGTTGCAAACGGTTCTGGCACGGGAATTAGTGGAAATGTCAGCAACGTCAACGTGTCGTGTACCTCAGCCGCCGTTGCTTTGTCTGCTTGTGCTGAGATTGCTTCAAGTGGAAATTTTTCCGTTACCCAAAATGTCGCCGCACCACCGAATTACCGGGCAGGAACGACGACTTCCACTTCCTGCATTTATATTCACGATACAAGCAACGTAAAACTGGATTGTGGTAATAACACGATTATTGGTGACGCGCCAATTACGATTTCCAACGTTCAAACATTTTCTGTCACCAACTGTCATTTTCAAAGTGTCGGCACTCAGGGCGGAATATCAATTCTTGACAGTGATGGCGGGATATTCAGCAACAACAGTTATTCCGGACCGCCGATTGCGGCAACTTTCACTAACGTTAATAACACGAATAATCTGGTGTTCAGTAACAATACAATTATGGGCGTCTATCAACAAGGAAACAGCAGTAATAATATTATCTCCAACAATATTATTACTGGAATTCCGGTTTTGAATAATGCTGCGCTGGTGGAAACGTTAGCTGGTGTTAATAACCAAATTTCAGGAAATACATTGAACGGTGGCTGGGACCGTAACTACATTAATGGCATTCCATCCGCGGTTGGTGCATCAGACGGGATCATGGTCGGCAATGAAATTGGTGACACGATTCAAAACAACAATATTTTTAACACTGCACAGGATGGAATCGATATCTGGGGAATGCTCGCAAATTCAAGCATCACAGGTAACAATATCAGTTATGCGGCAAACACTGGCATAGCCGGCTTTGAATATATCAGTATGCTTGGAAATATTATTTCAAATAATACGGTGACGCAGGCTGGTAATTTATTTTCGTTTCAACGCGAGTATGGTTTAATACCAGCACCAACTGCAGCATTGACCCAATTGGGGGCCGGTACCGCCGTTATTTTCAGCAATAACCAGTTCATCAACAACCAGCTGGTCAGTTCCAACACCAATCACACTTTTAATTCGGTCGCAGCGTTTCTCCCTGTTTTTGACTATCTCGGTTATCTATTTGGAGGTAATCTTGGACCTGGAGGTGTGGAGCCAACGACCTCACAATTTCAATTTTCGAACAATACCTTTACCAATAATTCGTTTGGTCATACCGTTCCCGGGCCGTATTTTGGCACGAACCCTGTAGTGCCGGGCATGATTATTGACGGTGGTGGCAACGTCTGCCTGACACCGACCGGGGTCGCCAGTTATCCTTTGGTATGTAATTAACATTAGAGAAAAAATGGACCTGCCGTTAAATAGCGAGGAAGTGAAACGACCGACATTCACATTGAGATTATTGCGCGCGTTGTTTCGCACTGTTTTTACTTTGTTTTGTCTCATAACAATTGCAGCAGGTGTGCTGTTCGGGTATTTGGGTTGGAAAGATTATGTGGATGCGCCCCACGGCGGTTATACCCTGATTGTTAATTCGGATGGTTCAGACTCGGGATATCTCAATCCCAAAACCGGTCAGTTCACAGCCGGAGTACCTCCCAGTCGTGTCAGGGATTTTATTGAGCAGGCAAAGCGATTGCTTAAAATGGGTCCTGATCAATCAGTAAACCGGCCGTCTGCAGTTGAGCGCAACGTGCCGGATGCACATGCAATCAGTTCAAACCAACGTCCCGCGCATGCAGGAGTGATCTCAACCGATATGTTGGGCAAATACACAAGCGGCGATTATGAATTGACCGTTTCGCAAAGTGCCGACTCTGCGAAGGGAAAAGTACACCTGTCATTGGCCGCGCATAATACGGAAGTCTGGACCGCAACAGCTGCAAGAAGCGGTGACGAATTTCGATTTTACAAAGATCAAACCCATGACTGCCCGTTGCTGATAAGCCGGCTGACTGGCCGCTTGGCATGGCGGATTCAACCGGTCGATGCAACAGATTGATAAAACATCTCAGCTGGCGTTTTATAGCCCAGCGTTTTTCTAGGTCGTTCGTTTAATCGTCTTGCTACCGCATTGAG
>Ga0209067_10000503_pt1 | contig 24820 bp, 22 predicted proteins | sample ColStrG_CSR_2013_FD_187199 | JGI IMG/M metagenome (GOLD analysis project Ga0209067, IMG submission 187199) | Freshwater sediment microbial communities in response to fracking from Pennsylvania, USA - Cold Stream Run_MetaG_CSR_2013 (SPAdes)... | ecosystem: Environmental > Aquatic > Freshwater >... | reverse complement strand
GATAGAAGGATCTAAACAGTATAGGGAGGGAAGATGAAAATAAAAAAATCACTTTTTGATAATTTAAACAATTTTTTTGGCTTTGAAAATTTTAAGGGTGAGCAGGAAGCTATCATTACTAGTATTTTATCCCATAAGGATACATTTGTTATAATGCCCACCGGTGCCGGTAAGTCCATGTGCTACCAGCTTCCGGCTTTAATTTCTGAGGGAACGGCCCTGGTAATTTCTCCATTAATTGCCTTAATGAAAAACCAGGTAGATCAATTAAGAGCTTTTGGTGGAAAAGACAATATCGCTCATTTTTTAAATTCTTCCCTGAACAAAGCAGAAATTGCTCAGGTAAAACTGGATGTTCAGAGTGGGGAAACCAAATTACTTTACCTGGCTCCGGAATCCATTGGTAAGACAGAAAATCTGGAATTCCTAAAATCTATTCCTATTTCCTTTGTAGCCGTAGATGAAGCCCATTGTATTTCCGAGTGGGGTCATGATTTCCGTCCTGAATACCGAAAAATACGATCGGTTATTAGCCAGATTGGAGATAATATTTCTATTATAGCCTTAACCGCTACGGCCACGCCGAAGGTTCAACAGGATATTCAAAAAAACCTGGGCATGCAAAATGCTACCGTATTCAAATCTTCTTTTAACCGGTCCAATTTATTCTACGAGATCCGGCCTAAAAAGAATGTAATGAAGGAGATGATACGGTTTATTAAAAATAATTCCGGTAAATCTGGTATCATTTATTGTTTAAGCCGGAAAAAGGTAGAAGAAGTTGCGGAAGTCCTGGTGATAAATGGAATAAAAGCCTTGGCCTATCATGCTGGTTTGGATTCGAAACAAAGAGGCGAAATCCAGGACCGGTTTCTTATGGAAGACATTGATGTCATTGTGGCGACCATAGCCTTCGGTATGGGTATCGACAAACCCGATGTTCGTTTTGTTATCCACCATGATATACCCAAAAGTATGGAAGGCTATTACCAGGAAACCGGGAGAGCGGGAAGAGATGGAGGGGAAGGCCATTGCCTTGCATTCTATTCGGAAAAGGATGTAGAGAAGCTTTCTAAGTTTATGAAAGACCGACCGGTCACAGAGAGGGAAATTGGTACACAGATTTTAAAGGAAGTCATTGATTATGCCGAATCTTCGGTTTGCCGAAGGGTTCAAATCCTGCATTATTTTGGAGAAATATTCCTGGAGGCAGGATGCAATCAAATGTGTGATAATTGCAAACATCCAAAAGACCGGTTCGACGCCGAATGGGAATTGCTCACCATTTTAAAACTGGTTCAAAAAGTTGGAGAAAAGTTTGACGATATCCATTTGGTAAACCTGATTATGGGTATCAATAACCAAGCGGTTCATACCTATGAACATGATAAACTGGAAGAATTTGGTATAGGAAAGGAAAAGGGATTATTGGTCTGGAAATCGGTCATTCGCCAAGCTATCCTTTATAATTACCTGAATAAGGATATTGAACAATATGGGGTTTTATCCCTTTCCAAATTTGGGAAATCTTTTATAGAAAACCCGTACTCTGTCAAATTCCGGTTAAACATAGATTTCACCCAATTGGATACCGAAGATGATGAAGCCGGTACCGCAGTAGGAGGGGCCCTAGATGAAGATTTATTTAATTTATTAAAAGACCTTCGGAAAAAGGTTGCCAAGAGTAAGAACGTTCCCCCTTTTGTCATTTTTCAGGATCCTTCCCTGGAAGAAATGGCCACCTTATATCCGGTAAATCTGGAGGAATTAAAACAGATTTCCGGAGTCGGAGCCGGAAAAGCCATGCGATATGGTCAGGTCTTTATTGAACTCATTATTCAATATGTAGATGAGCATGAAATTGACCGCCCTATGGATATGCTGGTAAAATCCCAGGTAAATAAATCGGGATTAAAAGTATCCATAATCCAGAATATAGACCGAAAAGTTCCCCTTGAAGATATTGCGAACCAGAAAGGTTTATCCTATGTGGAAATGCTCCATGAAGTGGAAACGATTGTATCGTCGGGAACCAAGATCAATATTAACTATTATCTGGACGAGATTATTGACGAAGATCGTCAGGAAGAGGCCTATGAATATTTCAAAAAGGCTGAAGTGGATTCTGTTGATGTAGCCCTAAAAAGCCTTGGAGAAGAGGATTATACCCGGGAAGAAATTCAGTTAATGCGAATACAATTCCTATCCGATTATGGGAATTAATGAGAAGGAAGGAAAAAGGAGTTTATTTTCCTGAAATTGGGTCTCGAAAGTATTCCTTCCAAAGATTTTCATTTAAATGGTTTAGACCATCTAAGAGCCCTAGCTATTTTCTTTGTCTTTCTATTCCATTATCAGGTTCTTTTCCTTCATCCCCGATGGGTGGAATTGATTGGAAAATATGGTTGGATTGGGGTTGATTTATTTTTCGTTTTAAGTGGATACCTAATATCAAGTGGGCTTTTTAAGGAGATAAAAGCGGTCCAGGACTTTTCCTGGAAAAACTTTATCCTAAAAAGGATATTTAAAATCTTTCCTCCTTTTTTATTGGTACTGGGAGTTTATTTCTTCTTTCCCATTACCCACGAAAAAGAATCCCTGGCCCCTCTATGGAAATACCTGAGTTTTACCCAAAATTTTGGCCTAAATGCCCATACACAGGGAACCTTTTCCCATGCCTGGTCACTCTGCGTGGAGGAGCAGTTTTACCTTTTTTTTCCATTTCTTTTATACCTGTTTCTTAGGCTTAAAAAATGGAAATGGGTCCCCTTTCTTCTCGTTTCTATTATCCTATTAGGAATTTTTGTACGAGGATACTCTTATCTCGAATTCTGTAAGGGTTTAGAAAATACAGATGAATTTGGTACCCTCTGGACTCAATACATTTATTATCCAACCTATTGCCGTTTGGATGGATTGGTTTTCGGTATAGGCTTATCAGCCATATGGAATTTTCTTCCAAAAACAGAAGCTCGGATAAAACGGTTAGGGAATTGGATAGGCGTATTTACTTTTTTAGTTTTTGCTTTGGTTCCTATTTTTAACCTTGAGAATGATTTATCAGGATCCCTATTCGCCTTTCCATTAATAGATCTTTCCATGGCTTCCCTGGTCTCCATTGCCCTTTGCCCAAGCACTTGGCTCTATAAAATCTCTTCCTCCCTTACCCGCTTCTTTTCAAAAATTTCCTATTCCATGTATTTAGTACATAAAATCACCATACATCTCGTTCAGGGACCCTTTAATTTTCTGCATTTGAATCCAAATGGAAACGCCATGTTCCTACTCTGCTTACTCATAACGGTCTTCATTTCCTTTCTTATGTATCAGGCACTGGAAATTCCTTTCTTAAATTGGAGAAATAAGCTTATTTACATGAATTAGGAAAAAATAAGGAATCCAAAAAGACGAGATTGCCCACTATTTCTATGAAATGCCGGAATTAGCCAATAAAATAAGGCAGTATGAATATGGGATAATGTTCAGGCAATGGTAAGAGATTATAACAAAAGAAAATTATACCTACCAAAGAACTAGACTTATTATTAGGAAGAAGTTATTCTAAACCTGTTCCCTCCCTCTGGTTAAAGTAATTTAGGTTCTATGGTATTTCTGGATTCCAGATATTCCCGGTAAATGGGAGAGAAGAGGGTTCTGTTTTCCATAGTTTCCTGAAAATTTCCACTCAGGCCCAATAATAATTCGCAGGCCTCCCGTACCCCATGCTGATTGCCTCCATGTTTGGTGATATAGGCACAATTACTCTCCATTTGCATCAACTTTTGTAATAGGGGCATGGAAGCATTATGAATTCCTATACCCATTTTACATTTTCTTAATAAGGCAAAATCTAGAATATCATCAAAAAAGAAAATCGCGTTTCCAACATCCAGGTTCAGGTCTTTTTTTATTTTTTGATCTATTTCTCCTTTATTTTTTACCCCATAATATACCCCGGCAAACCGATCCCTTTCTGCCGTAAACCAGGCCGTAGGGTTTTCCTCACCGGTAACAATTAGGACAGGTAGGATTTTTTTGGTTCGAAGATAATGTCCAAATCGAAGCATATTGATTCCCATGGTATCAAGCTCAGAATAGGTACTATTCTTATGTCGATCCTTTCTTCCATCGCTCATGACCCCATCCCAATCCAGAATTAAGAATTCTACTTCCCGGAATTTCTTTACCATCTCTTCCTGGGACCAGATAAAACTTCCTCCTAAATCGGTAAATATTTTTTGAACAGAATCCAGTGAAAATACTTTATCTCCTAAATTCTTATCCAAGAATATCCAATTTAATAAGATCCTGTACATCCAGCATACCCACTGGCTTATTACCTTTTAAGACCACCAGGTTATCTACCTTATTTTGTTTAATTAACTGAACCGCATGTTCCAAAATATCGTCTTCTTGAACGGATAAGGGAGTTTGATGGGTAAAATCGGACATTTTTTTATCCAACAAAGATTTACCATTTTCCTTTAAGGCTCTGCGAAGGTTCCCATCGGTAAATACACCGAGCACTTCTCCATTATCCGATACAACACTTACCGCACCCAGTCCGGATTCTGTCATTTTAAGGGAGGCATCCAAAACGGTATCAGCCAAATGAACCATTGGGTTATCGGTACGAATAATATCCCCAACTTTGGTGGTGATTAACAAGGTATGATCGTAAAACTGTTTGGTTCCCAGTTCCGTGAAATTATTATCTGTTAATTTCTTTAAAATTGACCAGGGAACTGTAATGGTATGTACCCCTATATTAATGGCATTTCGAACATGTTCAGCGGTTCTAACCGATGAAAACATGATCTTGGTATCGTAATCATATTGGTAAACCATTTCTACACATTGTTCTACAAGGGCAAGGGCATCATGCCCTTGATCCTGCAACCTTCCTACTAATGGACAGGCATAGGTAGCGCCGGCATTAGCAGCCATATAGGCTTGCTGAAGGGTGTAAATTAGATGCACATTGACCAATAATCCCTTATCCCGAAGCATTTTACAGGCCCGGATGCCTTCCATGGATACTGGAATTTTAAAGACCGTAGTTTTAGGATTCAACCCTAAGCTGATTAATCTTTCTGCCTCCTTTAATACTTCTTCGGCCGTTTTACCCAAAGCCTCCACCTGCAAAACAGGAACAATGCCGGCTAGTTTCAGGATCATGGCATCCACATCCTTAACCCCTTCCCTGTGCATAAAGGTGGGGGTGGTGGTTAATCCGGCAAGGGTGCCTAATTTAAATGCTTCTTCAATTTCTTTAAGGTTTACTGAATCCAGGTAAAGTTCCATGATTAATTTCTGTAAGAGGTTTCGATTTGGTGTATTTCAAGAAGGGGCTTTAAAAACTCTTCCAGCTCGTCTAATTGTAATTGGCTTGCCGCGTCACAAAGGGCATCCGCAGGATTTGGATGGGCTTCTATGAAAATCCCATCAACCCCGGAGGCAACTCCAGCCCTGGCCAATACTTTTAAATATTGTCTTGCTCCTCCACTTGGATCGGAGCTTGGAATACCGTATTTACGAATAGCATGGGTCACATCAAAAACTACCGGATATCCGGTTTCATTCATATGGTAAAATGCCCTGGGATCCACTACTAAATCATTGTAACCAAAAGTATAACCTCTTTCTGTTAAAATAATCTGATCATTCCCCTCGTCGGTACATTTTCCAATAGGTTTGGACATGTTCTCCGGTGCCAGAAATTGACCATGTTTGATATTAATTACTTTATGGGTCCTGGCGCAGGCAACAGTTAAGGTTGTTTGCATACATAAATAGGCAGGAATCTGGAGAACATCTACCACCTCTGCTACAGCCTCAACCTGATCAGGATAATGCACATCGGTAAGAATGGGAAAACCATAATCCTTTTTTATTCTTTCCAAGACCTTCAATCCCTTATCCAGTCCTGGTCCCATATAATATTTCAAGGAACTTCTATTATCTTTTTGGAAGGAAGACTTATAAATAACAGGAATATTCAGTTTTTCTGAAATTCGTTTTAATTTTTCCGCCACCGAATTCATAATTCCATCCTCCTCAATAACACAGGGTCCGGAAATGAGAAATAGGGGCTTATCACCACAAGCAACTTGGCCAACCTGCACAATTTTTTTATTCATTCAACTAATTTGATCGGTAAGGTATAAATTCAAAAGTACAATTTAGTTTTAAAATCCATTTTTGAATGGTGAATCTAGAGCCCAATTATTTTAAATTCTGTTCTTCGGTTTTTTGCCCGACCTGCCTCGGTCTTATTGGTTTCGATAGGTTGGGTTTTCCCATATCCTTTATAAGTAAATCTTCCGGGGTTTATCCTACCCTTTACAATTAAGTAGTTGTATACTGTTTTTGCACGGTTTTCCGAAAGAATCACATTTTTATTATCCTCACCAACATTATCGGTATGGCCGGATATTTCCATTTTCACCTCAGGGTTTATGGCCATAAATCGGATTACCTGGTCTAATTCAATCCTAGACTCTGGTTTGAGTATAAACGAATTGGTTTCGAAAAAAATATTGCGCAAAATATCTTTTTTTCCAAGGGCAATTTTTCTTAAATGGATAAGAATGGATTTGGCATAATCCAGATCATTTTTAGGGGGAGGGTCCGTAAGAATAAAATTTTCAGAATAAAGCAAATAGCCCTTCTTCATAATATGAAAAGTATAAGTTTCTCCTAGTTTTAATCCTGCCAGAAAAGAGCCATTCAGATCGTCTGAATTCTTTGAATAGACCACGGTTCCATCCCGAAGTCTCACCACCTCAATTTTTGCGTCGAGCCTTTCCCTCGATGAAGAATCCAACACGTTTCCTTTAATATAGGTTACCTTTTTGGGCATGGCTGCCAGGTAAAGGTCGAAAGAATATAAATCATAGCCTCCGAATCCTTTCAAATTATTAGAAGCAAAAAGTCCTTTAGACCCATCGGCAGTGACAATCAGGCTACTTTCATCGCCGGAAGTATTGATGGGATAGCCCAGGTTAACGGGTTTAGCCCATTTTCCATCCGGACCTTTGCGGCTATAAAAAAGATCCTTACCACCCATGCCAGTATGACCATCCGAGGAAAAATACAGGGTTTCATTATCCGGATGAATAAAAGGAGAAATTTCATTTCCTGAACTATTAATGGTAGGACCCAGGTTGACGGGAACGCCCCAATTTCCAAATTTATCTTTTTCCGTCTTCCATATATCAAAGCCACCATAACCGCCTGGCCGGGAACTAACGAAATACAAGGTATTCCCATCCGATGAAATAGAAGGCTGGGATTCCCAACCTTCGGTATTAATAGGAGATCCCAGATTATGTGGACTTCCCCAATGATCTTCCAATCGTTCGGAAGAATAAATATCACAACGGCCTATAACCCCTGGTCGATCACATAAGGTAAAATATAGGGTATTTCCATCGGCCGAGACCGAGCCAGCTCCTTCATTATATTCCGGTCGGTTTATATTTCCTGGTAAATAATAGGCATCATTCCATTTTCCCTGAGATCCTTTCTGGGATACATAGAAATCTTCGTTATTATTTTGTCTTCGGGTAAATAATAAGGTAGAATCGTCGACGGTAAGACTGGGTAAATATTCATCCGCTTTTGAATTCACCCCCTGACCAAGATTTATCGGTTTGAAAGGATGGGGAGATTCCATCGAGGCTTTCCCAAAATTGGCATTATCCAGGTAATGGTTTACTATTTTTAATCGATCTTCACTCAGAGCCTTTGACTTCTTATATAATTCAAAATATTCAATGGAGCTTGCATAATCCATTTTATTGAAATAGGCCTCCCCAATATTAAAATAGGTTTTGGCAATAAAAGGTGGGTTTAGTTTTACGACCTGTTTATAATATCCAATGGCCTCAGGATAATTTTTTTGGATTTTTAAAATATCCCCCAGGGATTGTAAAGCCTCCGCGAAATTCGGATCGATTCGGATGGCTTCTTTGAAGGTAGTTTTTGCCGCCTCATAATCATGATTTTCCATTGATTTTTGGGCTTGAGAATAATACCCTAGGGCTTCCTGGGATTTCGAACTTAATGCATCGTCCTGTGCAAAACAATTGGAAAGCCCAGAAAGGAAAAGAAATAGACTTATAAAAAAATGTTTCATGAAATTTATACCAAGTTGAATCTTCCTTTTGTACTGAAGCAGGTAATTGAAATAGTAAATTTCATAGGAATATTTTTATTTCAATTTAAACTTTATATGGAAAGAATTTAAGTTTAGAACGTGCCCTTGGTGAATAAAGTTGTATTCTAAGGAATATGAAGGTATTTATGGGTTTGAAGAGATATTTCCCATTTTGGGTTCTGGAGAACATAATCCACAATTTTAGGAATCATTTTTTCTGCTTTGCTCCATTCGGGCTGTAAATATAATTTGCATCCGGAATGTACTTCAATAGAAAATTTCTCCGCCCATTCGAAATCGGAATCATTAAATACAATCACTTTTAATTCGTGGGCTTTTTCCAAAATTTCAGGTAGTGGAGCCTTGAATTTTTTGGGTGATAAACAAATCCAGTCCCAAATTCCAGTTAATGGATAGGCTCCGGAGGTTTCCAGAAAAGTTTTAATTCCTAAGTCTTGAAGGCCCTTACATAAAAAATCCAGATTATAGGTAAGCGGCTCTCCACCTGTTATTACAACGGCTTTGGAAGGAAATTGATTTGCATTTTGGATAATAGAATGAGCTGGTGTAAGTGGATGCAACGTCGGATCCCAGGATTCTTTTACATCGCACCAATGACACCCCACATCGCAACCCCCCAAACGAATAAAATAAGCTGCCTTACCCGTATTAAATCCTTCTCCCTGAATGGTATAAAATTCCTCCATAAGGGGTAATACCAGGCCCTCTTTTAATCCGGGGAAATTTTCTTCGGAAAGGATATTTTTTGATTCAGAAATTTCAGTACGCAAGGGTCTATTCATTGAAAAGGTTCCCCAAAATTACATTAAAGTTCCTTTGGATTGACTTTTTGAATTTTTTCTTCAACCCATATACCTCCATTTCCAATTAGACGTTATCCCATTAAATCTGTAAAGAAAATTTTACCAGTTCTTTAAACCATTATTTTCTATCTCAGTCATAAGGACATGAAAACAAATAAACTACTTATCGGGGGTCTGGCCCTTAGCTTCCTTTTTGCTGGTTGTAAAAAGGATTCTTCCAGTTCCATTGTTGCAAACGCGCCTGTATCTACCCAGGATATTGCCTCTTCGGTTAGTTCAGCCTTAGCGACCAATGGCTATGGTACCATTTCTCAATTGCAGGACGCTGCCAGCTTAACCACCTCAGGAATTAATGCGGGTGGGAGCCTTCAGGTATCGGCTTCAGGAAATTCCAGTTTAGGTACCAATGGTCTAATGTCGGCGGTTTCCTCTGCTCCGGCTAAAGATACCTTACCATGTGGATTTACTAAAAAAATTAATTTCGCCGTATCCGATTCCAGCCAAGTTTTTGCTTTTAGTCATTCAGTAAAGTATTTCTTTATGGTAGATTGTACCAATGGTGTACGCACAGGTTTAACCTTCCAGGATTCATCCACCGGACATTTTAATGGTCCAAGAATGATCAGCAATATGGTTTCTGATGGAAATTTAACTATCAGTGGGATACAGAAAGCCGATACCATTTTGACCTATAATGGTTCCATTACCCATAAAGGTTCTTACCAATCAAAAATTAATGATAGTGTATCCTTTAGCTCCACGGTGGTCATGAATTTGCAAAATGCCTTGGTAAGCAAAAAGAGTCATGATGTTATTGGGGGTACTTCTTCCTTAACCATTTCCGGAGTGAACAAAAAGAAAGTGCCGTTTAGCTATACCGGAACTATAGAATTCATTGCCGGCAGAAAAGCAAAGATTAAAATAAATAACGATACCTACGTATTCAACCTGGTATCCGGTGATTTGGATAAATAATTAGAAAATAAGACCTATAAAAAAGAGGCATTTCTAATACGAGTGCCTCTTTTTTCTTTTTAGGAAATTTAGGTTCCTATATTCTATTTACTTTTCCTGAATTTAAATCAACCTTATAAACCAAATCACCAATCTTGATTCTGGCTAAATTATTGGGGAAATAATATATAAGGCCCCTTATTTCAAATTTATTTCCTGCCTCATTAATCTCCTTCGAATCAAAACTGGATTTTCCACCTAGTATTTCACCAGTCTTCTCATTGACAATGACAGAATTTAATTGAAAAATAAGGGATAATGAACAAGGATTCTGATCCTTTGCCATTTCTTTGGAAACATGGAAACCTCCGTTTAAAACATAATGAGGATTTAGGTTTTCTAAAGAAGATGCTTTTATAATTCTATAATCATCTCCCGTCCAGGCCGTTTGCGTTTGCGAATTATTTTGGGTGGCACAATTAATGGAATACTGGACTTTTGCACGTAGCGTTTCGGAAGGGAAAGCTTTTTTAAAGGTGATAGCGGTATCAACATGTAGGGTCCATTCTGTATTTCCTAAAGAATCCAGGGAAATCGATAAATGGCCCTTATTCAATTCAAATCCTGATTTTGAATAGGTATTTAAGTTTAATCCTGAATAGGACCCATATAAAGACCTATGCATTTCGGAAACTATTTGGGTGACTTGTTTATCCGTATTCAAGCCTGCTAAAGTATTTCTTGGACCCAAATTTATACATGCCAGATATAGCATGGAAGGTAGTATAATTGCAGAGAATAAATAATAAATATAGCTTCTTTTCATTAATCTATTAATTAAAATCTTTCTATTTGTTTTAGTTTTTACGGAATATTTCCATAATTAGTTTCTTTGCTATAGATTTTGAGGAAGAATATCAGAAGCTTATTCGGGTATATGTTTTCGGAGTCTCAGTATCGGATACCAGTACCTTCGGCTCGGCCTTGGTCTATGAATGATTAATTCCTTATTTTTTGCAGAGGATTATTATTGGGTAAAATCCAATGCTTCCAGGATGAAAATGGGTTAAAATCTCCATGATTGAAATAGGAAAAAAAGTACTTTTATGTTTATATTAAGCCTATGGAAAGAATTAAATATGCCTCTGGATCAAAATGGGAGGAGATCGTAGGCTATAGCCGTGCGGTAAAAGTGGGCAATATTTTGGAAGTGACCGGAACGGTATCCAGCAATGACCAGGGAGAATTGGTTGGGAAGGATGATCCCTATACCCAAACCCATTTCATATTAAGCAAAATTGAAAAAATCCTGATTCATGCGGGTTCTGGTATGAAGGATGTGGTTCGTACCCGATTATTCGTAACCGATATTTCCCGTTGGGAGGAATATGGACGAGCCCATGGAGAGTTTTTCCATGATATTCTTCCTTGTACCACTATGGTAGAGGTAAATAAACTTATTGGCCCCGATTATCTTGTTGAAATTGAGGTAAGTGCGATTTTAGGATAATAATTCCCCAAGCTGTTTTACTTCTATGAATTGATAAGCCATTCCATCCAAAGCAGGCTCATCATAATCAAATGTTAACCTGTCCTGGTGTAAGGCACTAAAATTTTCATTAATGTTTATTAAAATCCCTAAAATAAGGACGCCTCTTTTTTATTTATAAAAAGGTGTTAGGAGATTTTCACCGAACAAATTGGGGTATTCCCCGAAAAACCCATAGGCTTAACCTAATTCTTATTCCTGGTATAGGATAATGGGTTTAGTTTCGTTTCGTAAATTCATTATTATGGAAACACAAGATACAAACCCGTATTATAGACGAAGGGGGCCTGGAAGCCGAATCCTGCTTGGGCTATTTTTATTTCTCATTGGATGCTTTTTACTTTTAAAGGAGGTATTGCCCCAATTTTTTCCTGTCTGGCTTTTTACCTGGCCTATGATTCTTATCGCCATTGGTCTATATCTGGGCATTCGCGATCGATTCAGACAAATAGGTTCTTTTATCCTAATTTTTTTAGGGATTTTGTTTCTTGCCAGAAATTTCGGGATGGGATTAGATATCCATCGATTTTTAATACCTATTATGTTGGTTTTTCTTGGGGTAGTTATGATTTTGCGTCCAAAAAAGAATCGATGTGAGAATTATTTTAAAGAAGAATTTCCCAGTGAAAGCTCCAGTCAGGAATCCATCCTTTCTGACGAACCCAAGAAGACAGGAAGCAATGAAGATTATTTTGAATCCACCAATATATTTGGAGGAACCCAAAAATCCATCCTTTCCAAGAAATTCCGGGGGGCAGAGATTACCTGTATTTTTGGGGGATGTGAAATTGATTTAAGCAATGCAGATATTTCAGAAACAGCCATCATAAATCTTTCCTTAATTTTCGGTGGGGGAAAATTGATTATTCCTGCCGATTGGCAGGTTCGCTCAAATCTGGTTCCTATTTTTGGAGGTATAGGGGACGTTAGAAATCCTAGTCAACGGGTACTAAGTTCCAAAATATTGATTCTTGAGGGGGCTTGTGTCTTTGGCGGGTTAGAAATCTCAAGTTATTCTGACCGGAAAGGATTTAATTCGGAAATTTAACCTATTTATATTGATTTTATGAACTGGTATTTAGTTAAAATGCTATTTCAAATTGTTTGTGGTAAGGGTTGCCATACCCCGCAAATTGATGAGCAGATTCGCATCGTTGAGGCCAGGGATTTAGTAACGGCATTTCATAAATCCATGGATATAGGAAAAAAGGAGGACGATTGTTTTTTAAACGAATCTAATATTCCTGTTCGCTGGAAATTTATTGGGATCGGTGAGGTGTATTTGCTGAATGAAATGTTGGATGGAGCAGAAATGTTTTCAAGAATTTATGAAGTAGAGGATACGGGTAGGATCCTTAGTTTAATTCAACAGAAAGCAGATACCATGGCAATGGATAGGTTAAACCAGTCCTAATAAAAAAAAATTGAATGCTCCATTGAATAATTTAAGGGAATTCCGATTTACCTTCCTGGTTTGCTGGATGGTTTGGTTCCTCTTTCAGGTTCTGGTATTACATGATTTTGGCATTGGGTTCGAAAAGGGTATTCTGGATAGTTTAGTTTCAAATCTTTTCCTTGCCGGAGCAGGCTGGTTGATTCAAAATAATATGCGGTATTACCTACCCAGACAGGAAAAATACTGGTATGTATTATTTATAAGTTTTGGGCTTAGTGGCATATGGATTTTTCTTATTCGATGGATTTTAGGTTTCCTTTTTCAAAAAGATCCATTCTATTTGCAAACACTGATACATTCTTCTCTCATTCGATTTGAATTCGGTTTCCTTGTCTTGGTTTGTATTTCTAGTCTTTGTTTAGTATGGTTTACCCAAAAGGAACAAAAGGAAATGGAATTTAGAGCAAGAGAAACCGAAAAATGGTCCAGAGAAGCCGAACTATTCAAGCTCAGGCAACAATTACAGCCCCATTTTCTTTTTAACAGCCTGAATTCCATTAATGCTTTAATTAGTACAAAACCCGAAAAAGCAAGAAGCATGATTCTTCAATTATCCGATTTCCTTAGAAGGACGCTAAACAAGGAAGAACAGGTCTGGGTAAATCTGGATGAAGAAATCCAGTATTTGAATTTATATCTGGAAATTGAGAAAGTACGATTTGGTCATCGGTTAAGTACCCAATTTATAATGGATGAATCCTCTCAAAATGCTAAAATCCCCCCCTTGGTTTTACAACCCTTATTAGAAAATGCGATAAAATTTGGCCTGTACGATACCCTAGGGGATATTTGTATTCGCTTAAAAGCAAAAACCGAAGAAAATAATCTTTTCATTTTTATAGAAAATCCCTTCGATCCAGAAACTTGCTCCCCCAATAAAGGGACCGGATTTGGCCTTAGATCCATAAGCCGCAGATTATATTTATTATTTGGAAGAAAAGACTTATTGGAGACCAAAATAGAGGGTAATTGGTTTTATACCACCCTGTTAATTCCTCAAATTCATGGAATTAATCAGGATTTAACAGATAAAAAACCTGAACTGAATATAGAACATAGCCAAATTGATAAGGATGAAAGCCATAATCATTGATGATGAACCACTAGCCAGGTCCATTATCCTCGAATACCTTAAAAAGTATGAAGAAATTGAATGTGTACAGGAATGTGCCGACGGTTTTGAGGGGGTTAAGGCTATTCAATTGCATAAGCCGGATTTAATCTTTCTGGATATTCAAATGCCCAAAATAAATGGGTTCGAAATGTTAGAACTTCTCGATCATATTCCATCTACTATTTTTACCACAGCATTTGATGAATTTGCTATCAAAGCTTTCGAAAGTCATGCACTGGATTATTTATTGAAACCCTTTAGCCAGGAACGTTTTGATAAGGCCCTGCAGAAATCTCAGCTTACCCATAAGGAAGGAGAGGCATTAAAAACCAAACTTATCCTGGAAAACCAGATTCCAGGACAGAATAACCGGATTGTGGTAAAAACTTCCCATAAAATTAAGATCATTCCGGTGGCAGAAATCCAATATTTTGAAGCTGCCGATGATTATATAAATATTATTACCCTGGATGGGGACTATCTAAAAAATTGGACCATGAATTTCTTAGAATCCTTTTTAAATCCAGGACAATTTATTCGAACCCATCGCTCCTATATAGTTAATATACAGGAAATCACGCGAATTGAACCCTATGAAAAGGATAGTTTCCGAATTATATTAAAATCGGGAAAGCCCATTCCCCTAAGTAAAACGGGACATTCCAGGTTAAAACAAGTTTTAGGCTATTAAGAATAAATTTCCTTTTTTGCTGCCAAAAGCGTGTTTTCCAATAAGCCTATAATGGTCATTAATCCAACTCCACCCGGTACCGGGGATATATAGGAGGCAATCGGTTCTACACTGGGAAAATGGACATCCCCCACCAACCGGGTGCCCGATTTTTTACCTGGATCTGAAATTCTATTGATGCCTACATCTATCACTACGGCGCCTGATTTTATCCAGGATCCATGCACAAATTCAGGTCTTCCTAAGGCTACTATCAGGATATCGGCATCTTTTATTATGGATTCCAAGTTTTGGGTTTTACTATGGCATAGGGTAACAGTTGCATTACCCGGATAGGAGGGACGGCTCATAAGAATACTGGTTGGGCTCCCCACATTATGACTTCTTCCCAGCACAACACAATTTTTTCCTTCCGTAGGGATTTTATAGGCTTCCAGTAATTTTAAAATTCCTAATGGGGTAGCTGAAATAAAGGTAGGAAGGTTCTTGATCATTCTTCCCAGGTTTGCCGGATGGAACCCATCCACATCCTTGGATGGGAATATGGCATTGGTAATGGTTTCTTCCGATATATGGTTGGGAAGGGGAACTTGAACTAAAATCCCGTCAATGCTGGGATCCTGATTCCAGCCTTTTAAAAGTTCTAAAACTGTTTCTTCTTTGATGGAATCTTCAAACCGAACCAGGGTAGATTGAAAACCCACCTCTTCACAAGATCGGATTTTTGAACTCACATAGACTTCTGAGGCGGGGTCATTCCCAATTAACAAGGCAGCTAAATGCGGTTTTCTACCTTCTTTCTGAAGAAATTCTCCTGCTTCTTTTGCTATATTACCTTTTAACTGGCTGGAAACCAGTTTTCCATCCAATAATGCCATATTAATTCAATTTTAAAACCGCCATAAAGGCCGACTGAGGGATTTCTACACTACCTACCTGGCGCATTCGTTTCTTTCCTTCTTTTTGTTTTTCAAGAAGCTTTCTTTTCCGGCTAATGTCCCCCCCATAACATTTGGCGGTCACGTCCTTTCGGATGGCCTTTACCGTTTCCCTGGCAATAACTTTGGCCCCAATGGAAGCTTGTATCACAATTTCAAATTGTTGTCGAGGCAATAATTCCTTTAACTTTTCGCATATTTTCTTCCCAAAATCATAAGCATTGGTTCGATGAATCAGGGCGGAGAGGGCATCTACTATTTCCCCGTTTAATCGCATATCCAAACGAACCAAATCCGATTCTTTATAACCAATGGGAGCATAATCGAAAGAGGCATAGCCCTTGGAAACCGTCTTTAGCTTATCGTAAAAATCAAATACAATTTCACCCAGAGGCATTTCAAAAATTAATTCTACCCGGTCGGAAGTTAAATAGGTCTGATTTTGAATAACCCCTCTTTTATTAATACATAAGGATAATATAGGACCTACGAATTCGGATTTGGTAATGATGGTAGCTTTAATAAAGGGTTCCTCCACAAATTCAATCTTACTGGGATCCGGTAAGTCGGAAGGATTATTCACAATGATCTCGTCTAGTTTGGTGGTATAGGCCTTATAGGATACGTTTGGAACCGTAGTAATCACGGTCATATTGAATTCCCTTTCCAAACGTTCCTGAATAATCTCCATATGGAGCATCCCTAAAAATCCACATCGAAAACCAAATCCTAATGCCGCAGACGATTCTGGTTCAAATACCAGGGAAGCGTCGTTTAGTTGCAGTTTAAACATCGCATCCCGAAGCTCCTCAAAATCATCGGTATCGACCGGGTAAATTCCAGCAAATACCATGGGTTTTACATCTTCAAATCCTTGAATGGCCGTCTGGCATGGGCGTTCAACGGTGGTAATCGTATCCCCAACCTTAACTTCTTTTGCTTCCTTAATTCCGGAAATAATATAACCTACATCGCCCGTTTTTACCGAAGCCCTGGGTTCTTTATCGAGTCGCAATATCCCTACCTCATCGGCAAAATATTCTTTTCCGGTAGCGACAAATTTCACCTTATCGCCCTTTTTTATTTCCCCATTCATGACCTTATAATAAGCAATAATTCCCCTAAAGGAATTGAATACGGAATCAAAAATTAAGGCCTGTAATTCTCCCTGGGGATTTCCTATGGGCGCTGGAATACGGGTTACTATTGCATTTAAAATTTCTAAAACCCCTAATCCGGTTTTTCCACTGGCGGGTATAATTTCTTCTCTTTCACAACCTACCAAATCTACAATCTGGTCTTTAACCTCCTCAGGCATAGCACCGGGAAGGTCCATCTTGTTTAAAACCGGTATAATTTGAAGTTTATTATCCAGGGCCAGGTATAGATTGGAAATAGTTTGTGCCTGGATTCCCTGGCTGGCATCGACAATTAATAAAGCCCCCTCGCAGGCTGCTATGGAACGGGAAACTTCATACGAGAAATCGACATGGCCCGGGGTATCGATTAAATTCAAGGTATACATTTTTCCATCCAGAATATAATCCATTTGAATGGCATGACTTTTAATGGTAATTCCCCTCTCTCTTTCCAGATCCATATCGTCTAAAAGCTGCTCCTGGGCCTGTCGTGCGGTGATCGTTTTGGTGAATTCCAAAAGACGATCGGCTAGTGTGCTTTTACCGTGGTCAATATGGGCTATAATACAAAAATTGCGAATATGATTCATGAAGGGCGAAGGTAAAGGTTTAGGGTCATATTTCTGCGGGGTTTAGGTCTAGGCTTCTTCCCGTTTTAGACCAAATTTTTCAATCTTACTGTACAAATGACTCCGTTGAATATCTATTTCTTCGGCGGTTTTAGATACGTTCCAATTATTTTTCTGGAGTTTAAAGCGGATAAATTCCATTTCAATATGCTCTTTAAAATCCTGAAATTTTTGAAACTGGTCCATTTGAAAGGATTCTTTGGTAGAACCGGTTTTCTCAGGAACTTGATTTCCATATGCTCGTACATCCTGTAAGCCAATGGTTTTATTACTCATTATAACGAGTCGCTCTATCATATTATGAAGCTCCCGTATATTTCCCGACCATTTAAAGCTTTCCAGTTCCTTCATGGCCTCGGGGGTAATTTCTTTTTCTGGAATCTTATAATCAGCGCATATATCCCTGATAAAACTATGGGCTATGAGAGGAATATCTCCCACTCTTTCATTCAGGGAAGGCACATGGATAATGATGACACTTAATCTATGGTAAAGGTCCATACGGAAATTTCCTTTTTCTATTTCCTCGGACAGGTTTTTATTGGTAGCGGCTATGATTCTAACATTTACCTCAATTTCCCTTTCTCCACCCACCCGGGTGATTTTATTTTCCTGAAGAGCCCTTAAAACTTTTGCCTGGGCCGATAAACTCATATCCCCAATCTCATCCAGGAATAAGGTACCCCCATCGGCCTGTTCAAATTTTCCAATTCTTTGTTTTATGGCCGAGGTAAAAGAACCTTTTTCATGACCAAATAATTCACTTTCAATGAGTTCAGAAGGAATAGCAGCACAATTTACCTCTATAAGGGGCAATTGAGATCGATTACTTTTTTCATGAATCCATCGGGCTACCAATTCTTTTCCACTCCCATTGGCACCAGTAATGAGTACGCGGGCTTCTGTAGGGGCCACCCGATCTATGGTTTCTTTTATTTTCTGAATGGCTGGCGATTCCCCCAAAATTTCTCTTGTTTTATTCACCTTGGTTTTCAGGATTTTGGTCTCCTTTACCAAAACTGATCGATCCAGGGCGTTTCGAACCGTAATTAATAACCGGTTTAGATCAGGTGGTTTGGAAATAAAATCGAAGGCACCTTTTTTACTGGCTTCTACAGCAGTTTCTACGGTTCCATGTCCCGTAATCATAATAAAAGGTAAATCCGGATGAATTTCCATACTCTTGGAAAGAACTTCCATTCCATCCATTTTATCCATCTTTATATCACAAAGGACCAGGTCATAATGATTTTTTTTAATCATTTCCATTCCTTCCAATCCATTGGAGGCCTCCTCTATATCGTAATTTTCGTATTCCAGAATTTCCTTGAGGGTATTCCTTATATTTCTTTCATCGTCTATAATCAGAATTTTCGACATGGTTCTTTTTTTTCAAATATCATACAATTTAGGGATTAGGATATCCCTATTCCTCCATAAAAAAGGGGCCAAAGGCCCCATATTAGGATTTGTAAATGAATAAGCCGGGTTCTGTTAAAAGGTTTTAACCTTTTTGCCTGTCATTTATCTAGGTGAAAAATTACTTTTCCACTCCATCAGTCTACCCGCACCAACATAAAATGTTTCCATTTTATTAAAACGAGCCGCTTTACATTTGGTGCTTATTTGACCTTTCAGTTCCTGTGGTTTACCGCCATGCTTATCACTAAGCTATGCTGTGAGCTCTTACCTCGCATTTTCACCTTTTCCCTTGGAAATAAATCCTCAGGTAGTTTATTTTCTGTGGCACTTGCAGTTAAAAACGAAGATTCCTCAACCTTTTGTTTCTACCTTCCCGTTAGGAAGCAGGATGCTCTATACTGCCCGGACTTTCCTCCTAAATTTCTTCAGGCGACAAGCTCATTTACAGAACAAAATTAAAACAATCTCCGTAGAAAAAAAGAATAAGAGATAAATCGAAAATAAAGTTCTCGATTCCTTCTGAAAGTGGTCCTTTGATTTAGAACAAATTAAAATGGTGTGAATAAAGATTTTACCCTCTTTATTTAATTATACTAAATAGAAAAAATAGAATTGGATGAAATACGGTTATGCTCGTACGCAGGCTACGGATCAACAGTTTAAGAAGGAAATAGAACTCCTACAGGTTCTGGGCTGCAAGAAAATTGTTTATGATGTCATTCCTGATTATCGCCGATATGGAAACAATTTTCTGAAATTAATCCAAAATGGACAGAAAGGAGATACTTTGGTGGTATATAGTTTTGCTCGTTTATGTAATACCCTGGCAGAATTAAGCACCATTATTTCAACCCTGGTGGAGGCTAAAATTGGATTAATCAGCTTAAAAGAACAGATAGACTCCAATACTTTCGAAGGCGCCTTATTTATTCATTCCATGACAGAGATGTCCCTGGAACATTTAGATGAAGATATTTCTGTAAATTCTCATTTAAGGCTTTAAATAGACCTCGGTGGCTCCAAATTTAAGCCGGTCTAATCCTTTATTTGCAAAATGATGTATATAAGGGTTTTTCTTAAGGCGCTTATGTATTTCCTGCCGCAGAACTCCATTTCCTACTCCGTGAATAAAAACGATTGGACTAATACCATGCTGAATGCAATAGCCTAATTTATTCTCAAAAAAATTTAACTGGATTTGCAGTATTTCGAAATTATTCAGTTTTCTATAAGGAACCCCCAATTCCTCTATATGCAAATCAAACTCCCGTTCAATTTCCTTCTCTTCTTTTGGCTTCGGAACAGGTTTCCTATGATAATCTTTTTGAAATAATTCTAATTCCTCTAAGCCTGGATTTTTTATTTCCATTTCGAGAGGATGAATAGAAACTACCTGGTTTTTGGAAAGTGTGAGAATAAACCCATCCTCATTTTCTACTTCCAATAAGGTGGGGGAGATCCACTTTCTAATAATACCAGTTCCCGGTTCATTCAAAAAACGAACCGGGTCACCAATATTCATTGTATATCTTATTTTAAAACGGTTTCCTTAACAGCATCTAAAATAGCAAAGGATGCTTTTGAATCTTTTGCCTCGGCATAGACCCGTAATACCGGTTCTGTTCCGGAAGGACGAATCATTACCCAGCTTTCATCGGCAAAATGGAATTTGAACCCATCCATATCCTCTACCTTAACTACTTCACGACCGCCAAACTCTTTATATTCACGAGAATGACATTTCTGAATGATTGATTGTTTCTTTTCTTCGGTGAGTTTTAAATCGTACCGCTCTACAGCAAAGGAACCTACCAATGCATAAATTTCCTGGATTAATTCATTAAGGGTTTTACCGCTTTTCGCCATAAATTCCCATAAGGTTAAGCCAATCCAGATGCCATCTCTTTCTGGTATATGACCACGAATGGCAAGACCTCCAGACTCTTCTCCTCCCACAAGGAAGGTATCCCCCTCCTGAAGAATTAGATCACAAATGTATTTGAATCCAATTTTGGTAATGGAATAGGGTAATTGATAAATATCACAAAGCTTTGCAATTTTCTGGGTACAGGAAAAGGTAAATACCACATGGCCTGTTTGATTTTTGTATTTATGCAAGTAATGAATCAACAGTAAAATGATATGGTGGGAATCCACAAAATTTCCCTCCCCATCAAATAAACCTATTCGGTCGGCATCTCCATCGGTAACCAGGGCTCCATGCATATCGCCGGAAACTTTTAATAAATCCTGAACCTCATGAAGGTTTTTCAAAATAGGTTCCGGAGCAGTTCCTTCAAATCCCGGGTTATGATCGCAATGCAAAAAAGTTAAATCCGGTAAAATTCTCCGCATAACATTTTGTCCGGCTCCAAACATGGCGTCGTAGGCAAATACAAATCCGGATTTTTTTATGGATTCCAAATCAAAACTTGATTCTACCCTTTTCACGTAAAGATCTTCCAGGTCTACTTTTTCCAAAAGTCCTGCAGATTCAAATTCTTCGAGGGTTTTTGGGCTTCCGGTATAGGCTTCCGGAATATTCTCCTCCACCTCAGCGATCATGGGCGGGGTAGCAGGTCCGCCGTAATAGGCTTTAATTTTAAAACCATTATATCCCGGAGGATTATGGCTGGCGGTAATTATAATCCCTGCCTGGGCTTTATAATGGATAGCGGCCAGGGAAATCATAGGAGTCGAAACAAAATCATTGGAGGCATAATAAATTTTAATGCCTTCCTGGGCTAATACCCGGGCTGTTGTTTCGGAAAATAATTTTCCAGCAAAGCGGACATCGTTTCCAACCACAGCGCTTGGATTGGCATAATTTTTTTTCAACCATAGGGCGGTTGCATAAGCAACACGTTCCAGATTTGCGATCGTAAAATCCTGGGCAATGATGGCTCTCCAGCCATCGGTTCCAAATTTGATTACATTCATTTATATTTGGCTTTTGTGTTAACAATACTAAATAATAAAAAATTCATTTTATATCGAATGTTCAATTTATTTCAGGGACCTAAATGTGATTTATGGACATTAAGGTAGTAAAGTTTGGAGGCACCTCGGTAGGTAGCCCCGAAAGAATGAGGAAAATTCCTGAAATAATAAAACTGAACGAAAAACAAGTACTGGTTTTATCGGCTGTTTCAGGGACCACGAATGCATTAAGTTCTATCGCTCATTCTTTTCTGCACCAGAAATGGGATCTTGGAAAGGAAATTATCGGGAATTTATCAAATCAGTATACGCTGTTTATAAAGGAATTAATCAAAGACCCGGAACTTCTTAAGGAGGGGGATTCCATTTTAAGTCTACATTTTGATTTATTGTATTCCCTGGCAGGAGAAGGATTTTCGCCTCGAGAAGAAAAACTGGTACTGGCTCAGGGGGAACTCCTGTCCACCCAATTGTTTCATGTTTATTTAAAGCAGGAAAAAATTCCTTCTGTCTTATTGCCTGCCCTTGATTTTATGGCTTTGGATGCAGACCAGGAGCCAAGAGTAGATTATATCACCGAAAAATTAATTCCTTTACTGGAGGCGTATCCAGATAATTTTCTGTTTATAACCCAGGGGTATATCTGCAGAAATAAATCTGGAGAAATCGATAATTTAAAAAGAGGTGGTTCGGATTATACGGCATCCTTGTTAGGAGCTGCCTTGCGGGCCGAGGAAATCCAGATTTGGACAGATATTGATGGAATGCATAATAACGATCCGAGAATTGTTAAAAACACCAAACCAATTTCTTTTTTAAGTTTTGAGGAGGCGGCAGAACTGGCTTATTTTGGGGCAAAGATATTACATCCACAAAGTGTATTGCCGGCGCAGAAATACCATGTTCCGGTTCGCATTTTGAACACCATGGACCCGGCTGCCCGGGGAACCTTGATATCTCAGGAAAGCCAGAAAGGGGATATTAAATCTATTGCTGCCAAAGACGGAATTCTGGCCATTCGAATTCATTCTTCCCGAATGCTTCTGGCCTATGGATTTCTGAGAAGGGTCTTTGAAGTATTTGAGCGATATAAAACCCCCATTGATATGATTACGACCTCGGAGGTTTCAGTTTCCCTGACCATCGATGATCCAACCTATTTGGAAGAAATCATTCTGGAGTTGGAATCCTTTGGAGTGGTCGACGTGGATAGAGATCAAACCATAATTTGTATCGTCGGGGATTTTAAGGCAGGAACACCTGGAATGGCCGAAAAGGTTTTATCCTGTATTAACCACGTTCCCATCCGGATGATTTCCTATGGAGGTTCGGAGCATAATATGTCCATTCTTATAAAGTCGGAACAAAAGAATGAGGTTTTAGTATCCTTGCATAAAGGGGTTTATAATGATTAATCCCTTTCAAAACCTGGATAGGGCCTGTATCCGGGAAGCAAAACATACCAGCCCATTTTATGCCTATGATCAGGAAATTCTGATCAGGACTCTGGAAGATTGTAAAAGATCGGCCGGAGCCCATAATTTTCATGTACACTACGCTTTAAAAGCAAATTTTAATTACCCTGTTTTAGAAAAAGTTCAACAAATGGGCTTTGGCGCCGATTGCGTCAGCGGTGGGGAAATTGAATTAGCGCTAAAAACGGGTTTCTTACCGGAACAGATTGTTTTTGCCGGAGTAGGAAAAACCGATGAGGAAATTGTAATGGCCTTAGAGGCTAAGATTTTCTGCTTTAATGTGGAATCTCTTCCTGAATTAGAAGTTATTCGGGATTTAGCAGAGAAAAAAGGGGTTCAGGCGTCTGTTGCCTTACGCATTAATCCAAATGTGGATGCAGGAACCCATCATTATATTACTACCGGTCTTTCAGAAAATAAATTCGGATTGTATTACCAAACCCTTCCTGAAATTTTTTCTCTATTGAAAGGCACTTCCCATTTAAAATTGGTTGGACTTCATTTCCATATTGGGTCCTTGATTAATGATATGGAGGTTTTTAGGAATCTTTGCCTGAAGGTTAATGAGATTAAGGGACTTTTTGAAAAGGAAGGTTTTGATCTTGAAATTTTAAATCTGGGGGGTGGATTGGGCATTGATTATTATGAACCCTGGAACCATCCCATTCCTGATTTTAAAAAATATTTTGAAGTTTTTCATAGATTCCTGGAGGTAGGACCCAAACAAAAAGTTCATTTTGAATTAGGCAGGTCCCTGGTAGGCCAATGTGGATCCCTAATTACCAAAGTATTATATCTTAAAAAGGGAATTCAAACCGATTTTCTTATTGTCGATGCAGGAATGAACGATTTATTGAGACCTTCCTTATATGGAGCCTACCATCATATAGAAAATCTGAGTTCCGGAACGCTGGGTATGCCTGAAAAAATTTATGATGTAGTGGGTCCTGTTTGTGAATCAGGCGATTTCTTTCGTAAAAAAGTAAGCTTACCGGAATCGAAGAGGGGTGATATACTCGCTATTCGCTCGGCCGGGGCTTATGGTGAGGTAATGTCATCGCCCTATAACCTTCGTAAGAAAATACCTGACCTCTATTTCTAGGGTTTAATTTCTGGGGTTTTATTTGAAGGCGTCCAGTCCGGTAATATCCATGCCTGTAATTAATAAATGTATATCGTGGGTTCCTTCATAGGTAATAACAGATTCCAGGTTCATAATATGCCGCATGATAGGATATTCCCCGGTTATGCCCATACCCCCCAGAATCTGTCTGGCCTCACGGGCAACTTGCGTTGCCATTTGCACGGAGTTTCGTTTGGCCATGGAAATCTGGGCCGGATTCGCTCTACCCTCGTTTTTTAAAACACCTAAACGCCAAACCATTAATTGTGCTTTCGCAATTTCCGTTATCATTTCGGCAAGTTTCTTTTGTTGCAATTGGAACCCGGCAATAGGTTTTCCAAATTGAATTCTTTGTTTAGCATAACGCAACGCCGTATCATAACAATCCATTGCCGCCCCTATAGC
>Ga0209067_10000502_pt1 | contig 24825 bp, 24 predicted proteins | sample ColStrG_CSR_2013_FD_187199 | JGI IMG/M metagenome (GOLD analysis project Ga0209067, IMG submission 187199) | Freshwater sediment microbial communities in response to fracking from Pennsylvania, USA - Cold Stream Run_MetaG_CSR_2013 (SPAdes)... | ecosystem: Environmental > Aquatic > Freshwater >... | reverse complement strand
AACTACAATAGGCCCATTAATAGAAACCCGTGCACTAGCAAAAGCTGAACGTTTAGTGGCTGATGCGATTGCGCGCGGTGCGAAAAAAGTTATCGGTGAGCGACCAGTATTATCTTCCCATTTAGCTCAAGGGCATTTTTATCCTCCCACGTTGTTGATTGATGTTCCCCATGACGCTCAAATCTGCGGCGAAGAAGTATTTGCTCCTGTCGCTGCCTTGGTGAAATTTTCCGATGACTCCACACTGATCAATTGGGTTAACAATACGGATTATGGTTTGGCGGCTTATTTTTATACACAAAATCATGCACGTGTTTGGCGCGTGGCGGAGCAATTACAGGTGGGTATGGTCGGTGTGAACGAAGGTTTAATTTCTAACGAAATGGCTCCGTTCGGTGGCATAAAACAATCGGGATGGGGGCGTGAAGGTTCGCTTTATGGAATCGAGGATTACCTCAATATTAAATACCTGTGTGTAGGCGGCCTTGGTGCAGAGTAAGGTATGAATTAACCACGGCCTTAAATGGGCAACTGAGTGGTGTATTTGATTTGTTTCAGGGAGAAGGTTGAATGAATACTGCCAACATTGGGCAGTTTCAATAGAGTGCTACGCAACAGCTTTTCATATTCTTCAACACTGTTAATCACAATCTGCAATATGTAATCTTTGTCGCCGCTAGTGGAATAGCATTCTACGATTTGAGGAATGGATTGCACGGCTTCTTCAAAGGTGCTCAAGGCTTCTTCATCGTGATTTTTGGCCGTCACAAAGGCGTGAACACGCACACCTAAATCAATTTTTTTGGCGTCCAATAAAGTAACTTTGCTACGGATAACACCTTCTCCTTCCAAGCGCTTCAGTCTGCGCCAGCAAGGTGTGTGTGATAGCCCAATCAGATTACCCAGATCTGCCATAGAAAAATCAGCATTTTCCTGCAGGGCACGCAAAATTTTGCGATCGTATTCGTCGAGCTCTACGTTGGATACCATAAAGAATATTCTCAATAATTGTCATTATCGAGTAATTGTAGGATGAAATATCAACCTGCACAACATAAAGAGGATGAGTATTGAACCAATAGCCCAAACATTTCGCAAAAATATTGCACTGAACTAGTGCTTTACAGTAGTTCTTCGTGATCTCTCGTATAAACCTTGAATGTAGAGCTGTTACCGGTAACGGATTGCGGTAACTTCTGTAGGTCAAGCTAGTGGATTAGGTTGTGATTGGGGCTCTGGACGTGTATCGTAACGCCTTTTTTACTGGCACGTTTTGTGCGCTTGTTGGCATTTATACAATAACCTAAAGGCCTAGCGCATCGCTGTTGAAATCAGTCGATTTTTCAGTGCCTAGATGATGTGAGCTAATGTGAGGAGCAATCCGTAATGAGAGTGATTTTATTAGGTGCACCTGGTGCAGGAAAGGGGACCCAGGCGCAACTGATCATGGAGAAGTTTGGTATTCCCCAAATTTCTACCGGCGATATGCTGCGCGCGGCGGTAAAAGCGGGTACGCCCTTGGGTCTGCAAGCGAAAGATATTATGGAAGCTGGTGGTTTAGTTTCTGATGATTTGATTATTGCGCTGGTGAAAGAGCGCATTACACAAAGTGATTGTGCGAATGGTTTTTTGTTTGACGGTTTTCCGCGCACTATCCCGCAGGCTGAAGCGCTGTTGGAAGCGGGAATCGACATAGATCATGTCATTGAAATTGATGTGGCCGATGAAGAAATAGTTGCGCGTTTGAGTGGTCGTCGTGTGCATGAAGCTTCTGGGCGCGTATATCACATTATCCACAATGCACCTAAAGTTGTTGATCACGATGATATTACTGGTGAACCACTAGTGCAGCGCCCAGATGATTCTGAAGAAACTGTGCGTAAACGTTTGAGTGTCTATCACGCGCAAACCAAACCACTGGTTGGTTTTTATCAGGCTTTAGCCGCAGAAGGTAAACGCAATGCGCCAACCTACACACGTATTAACGGTGTGGGCAGTGTTGATGCAATTCGCAAGCAATTACTCTCTGTATTGAGTTAAGTCTCTGCTTGTAGAAATTCTCATAGGCTCCTAGTGAGCCTATTTTTTTATCGCAATTTTTATTTATTTTGAAAATTCATGACCAGTATTTTAGCGCTTGATTCTTCCACTGATGCTTGTTCGGTTGCATTGCATTGCAATGGAAAGACGACGCATTTTTTTGAAATGGCCGCAAAAAGTCACACCCAGAGGTTATTGCCGATGGTGGATGAAATATTGCGTGAGGCACGGTGTGAATTACACAATCTCGACGCCATTGCCTATGGTCGTGGCCCCGGTTCATTTACCGGCTTGCGCATTTGTATGGGAATAGTACAAGGCCTGGCCTTTGGTGCAAATCTGTCGGTAATTCCTATTTCAACACTACAGGCAATGGCGCAGGGTTTTTCAGCGGAGCATCCACACAATAATTTGCCATTATTGGTCGCACTGGATGCACGTATGGAAGAAATTTATTGGGGGCTTTTTGCGGCAAATAATCAGCCGTTAACGCATGAGTTTGTGGTTAAGCCAGCGCAATTATTAACGCAGTCAGAAATTGTTGACTTGAATCGACAATTTGTAGCGATTGGTCCAGGGTGGCACTACGAAGATTTACGCAGTTTAATGCCAGCACAGGTTATTCAGTCTGCGCAGCCGAATGCTAAAGATATTTTATATTTGGCACTTAACGAATTTGCGATAGCAAACACTGTCTCTATTTTGGATGCGCAACCCGTGTACTTGCGCGATTCGGTTTCTTGGCAAAAGCGTCAGCGTATACGCACTGAGTCGCTGTAATTTTTTCTTTTTTTATGCGCAGTAATTGCAGGTAATTGATCATGTCTCATCTACTGTCACAAGCTGAATTTAATCAACAATTAATGCATTTTCTGCAAACATCACCTACGGCTTTTCATGCAGCAAAAACTATTGCCGAACAATTAGCTGCTGCTCATTTTGAAGAGTTGTATGACCACGATGCTTGGCAACTGCAGCCCGGTAAGCGCTATTTTGTGAGGCGTAATGACTCGTCTATCATCGCTTTTATTTACGGTAGTAAGGCACTCTTAGAAACGGGTATTCGTCTGTTTGGCGCACATACTGACAGCCCTTGTTTAAAAGTAAAACCGAAACCCGAGTTAACGCGGAAAGGTTATTGGCAATTAGGTGTGGAAGTGTACGGCGGCGCTTTATTGGCGCCGTGGTTTGATCGCGACTTATCGCTTGCTGGCCGCGTCACTTATGTATCGGTTGACAATAAAATTGCCAGTGCCTTAGTCGATTTTAAAAAGCCTATCGCCGTGATTCCAAGTCTCGCGATTCATTTGGATCGTGAAGCCAATAATGCACGCAGTATTAATCCGCAAAAGGATATTGTGCCCGTATTGTTACAGTTGTCGCCTGAGCAAACTCTGGCACCCAACTTTAAAACACTCTTATCGGAAGAGTTGAAACGTACTGCTCCTGCATTAAGGGTACAAAAAATATTGGATTACGAAATTAGCTTGTACGACACTCAAGCACCTGCGCTGGTGGGTATGCAGCAAGATTTTATTGCCAGTGCGCGTTTGGATAATTTATTAAGTTGTTTTGTCGGTACGCAAGCAATTGTGCAAGCTGGCAATGATGTATCCAGCTTATTAATTTGTACCGATCACGAAGAAGTGGGTAGCACCTCCTGTTGTGGTGCTAAAGGCCCTATGTTGCAACAATTTTTAGAACGTTTAATTCCTGATGCGGAAACGCGCATTCGCGTAATAGAACGTTCGCTGATGATTTCTGCAGATAATTCCCACGGTGTACATCCAAACTATATTGACCGTCACGATGAAAATCACGGGCCATTATTAAATGCTGGCCCTGTGGTTAAAATCAATGCTAACCAGCGTTACGCAACTACCAGTGAAACCAGTGGTTTTTTCCACTGGCTTGCTGATGAGTCCAAGGTGCCCTTACAGATTTTTGTGGCGCGTACAGATATGGGTTGCGGTAGTACGATTGGACCCATAGTGGCGTCTGAAGTGGGTATTAAAACCATTGATGTTGGTGCCCCCACGTTTGCCATGCATTCCATCCGGGAATTAGCTGGTGTTAAGGATGCCCATCTGCTGTATCAAATAGCGTCTGCTTTTTATCGCTATAGTCAGTCGTTGCACTTCTAACGCGTAAATAAATTTTGGCGAATGTGATTTAGTGCTAATACTCGGCAATTACTGGCTTTTTCTGCGCACAGGTTGTTTATAATTTGGTTCATAACCATAAAGGGCTTCACCAGATAGGGTTTCTGGATGTTGCTCGTCAGTGAGACGGTTCATTCAAAGTCCATCACTACAACATGTGCAAAAGCTAGACTGGGGTTATTATGCAACTCACTCATGAATTACTGGCGAGATTCTCGCCTTTTAATACGCTGACGTTTGAATACTTAGCCAAAGTCATTGAAAAAGCCCACCTGAAGGAATACAGCAAAGGTGCGATAATTTTCAAGCGTGGTCGCGATATGAATCAACTGCTGTATCTAGTGAGTGGTTCAGTAGATTTAATTGATTCGCAGTTTGCGATTACGTCTATTAGCAATGAAGAAGATATCCATCGCGTACCGCTTAACAGCAGTTCCCCTACTAAAGTATCCGCAGTTGCAAAATCTGCTGTGGTGGTGCTAGCGGTCGAAAGCGATTTTTCTGATTTAGTGCTTGCTTGGAGTGAAAGTGGCAGCGAAGTGAATACTGAAGCGCCGCGCGCTCAAGAATCCTCATCCTCATCCTCATCGTTGTCGGACGAAGGTGATTGGATGTCGAGTCTATTGCAATCCCCATTTTTCAATAAAATTCCTCCCGGTAATATTCGCCAATTATTTATGCGTTTTAAATCGCGAATCGTGGCAGCCGATGAGTTGGTCATTCGTGAAGGTGAGCGTGGCGATTTTTTTTATGTGTTGGAAACCGGCAGTGCCACTGTGTTGGATAAGCAGGGTAATATACTGGCGGCCTTGCGTCCCGGCGATTATTTTGGCGAAGAAGCGTTGGTGGGCGACACTACGCGCAATGCAACCATCAAAATGCTCACTGCGGGTAAATTGATGTGTTTGGGGAAAGAGGATTTTATTACCTTACTGCAGGAGCCCGTGCGCCGTTTTATTCTCTTCGACGAGTTACTCAGCAGTGCGGAATTGAAAGATCGCTACCAAATTTTGGATGTACGTTTGCCCTTAGAACGCCGCTTTCAATCCGTGCCTGAAAGCCGCAATATTCCGCTTAGTTTACTGCGCAAAAATTTACCCAACTTGGATCATGCGCAAGTGTATGTAGTAACTGACGATGCGGGTCGCCGTGCGGATGTTGCCGCGCAACTGTTAAATCAAGCGGGGTTTGAAACCCTAATTCTTAAGGATGCCGGTATATATCAAGTGTACAGTTAACTCGCATCGGGTCGGTCAGTCCTATTTTCTTGGTGCGATTATTACCCATCACATGGCTTGTCTGTATAATGCCGCCTTTCTTTTTTAATCTCCTCTTACCAGCTTAAAGACCATCATTATGAGTAAGCAACGTGTTCTTACCGGTATTACCACGACAGGTACGCCCCATTTGGGTAACTATGTGGGTGCAATTCGTCCTGCAATTGAGGCCAGTGCGCGTGCCGATGTGCAATCGTTTTATTTTTTGGCAGATTTCCATGCGTTGATTAAATGTCATGATCCGGCGTTGGTACACCAATCTACCCGCGAAATTGCCGCAACTTGGTTAGCGTTAGGATTAAATACCGATAACGCGATTTTTTATCGTCAATCCGATGTGCCAGAAATTCCTGAGCTCTGTTGGATGCTAACGTGCATGGCTGCCAAAGGGCTCATGAACCGTGCTCATGCGTATAAAGCCTCAGTTGATGTGAATGTAGCCGCAGGAGATGACCCAGATTTTGGCATTACGATGGGGCTTTATTCTTATCCCATTTTAATGGCGGCGGACATTTTAATGTTCAAGGCTACAAAAGTACCGGTTGGTAAAGATCAAATTCAACACATTGAAATGGCGCGTGATATAGGCGCTCGTTTTAATCATCACTACGGCGAACATTTTGTATTGCCGGAAGCTGTTGTGGATGACAATGTGGCGGTTTTGCAGGGATTAGATGGTCGCAAAATGAGTAAAAGTTATGGCAATACCATTCCATTATTTTTACCTGAAAAGCAATTGAAAAAATCCATTAATAAAATTCTGACCAATTTACTTGAACCAGGACAACCTAAGGATACGGATACCTCTACCGTATTCCAAATTTGGCAAGCCTTTGCAACGCCCGCGCAAACAGCAGAAATGCGTCAAGCATTTGCGGAAGGTATTGCTTGGGGCGAGGCTAAAAAGCAATTGTTTGAGTTGATCAATAATCAACTCGGTGAAGCTCGCGAAAAATACGAAGCACTTATGGCAAACCCAGTGCATATCGAAGCGGTTTTACAGGCTGGCGCAGAAAAAGCTCGAGCTTATAGCAAGCCCTTTTTACAAGAGTTGCGCGCAGCAGTTGGCATTAAAAAAATTCAATAATTCATGCAAAGCCATTCTTGCAATAATTTTCTTGATGGCTTTTGTTTGAAATTGTGAAATTAAAGTCGATTTCAGTTTTCGAACAGGATAGGTTTTTTCTGTTTTAACTCATCCGGTAATAATGGATTTTCTAATACAAAACAGTGTGGTTTTTGTTTTTTGATAGTATTGATTTCTTGGCTGTAGTATTTATTGAAGAGCGCAGTTAAAGATCCATCCCTTTCCATTATTCTTAATCCCTTATCAACTCGTTCAGCCAATAATGGTTGATGAATACTGACGTAAAATATTATTGGGAAAGGATAATAAATAATAATACCTGGTGCTGTAGTAAATTTTGTGGAGTAGTCTGGATTGGCTGCGAGAATGGATTCGATCTCAGCAATACTCATAGGGAAATAATCAAAGCGTTTATTGGCCAGCATAGACATGAGCGAATCCGTATTGCCATTGTCATCCACTTTATAACCATTGTGTTTATAAATGTCCACGTCCACCCAGCCGTGTGCTTGTCCTGCAACCAGCGCTTTGAGTTGTGGTTCTTGAGTGATGGTACGAAACTTTTCGACATCCTCTTTGCGAATAAGTAATTGTCGATAGCCGAGCAATCCGTTCAAAATAGGGACATTGATTCGAATGCTGCGCTCTAAGAGTTGGTTTGCATTAATTTCTAGTGGACGCCATGGGCCGGGTTGTATATTTAAAAGTTCGCCGCGATTAACTTCTCGTCTTGCACGAGAGGTGCTAAAAGATTCTAAATGGCGAACAATGGCAAAGTCGCCATAGTCGTTGCGTGTTTTTTCCAGCGCTGTACGCAGAACCTCTACTTCATAATCATCGCGTTTTGGTGTTTTCCCCCAATCCCAATAGCGATAAACCATCACAGTTTTATCGGCAAAGGCACTGGCAGAAACACTTAGGATTAACGCTATTGCGATAGAAATAATTTTCATTGATTGCCATTCAACTGGCGAGCGATTTCACAACGTCTACTACGCCGGTGGTCAGTTGGCGTAATTCGACTTCATTAATAATAAAAGGCGGCATTAAATATATTAAATTGCCAAAAGGCCTTACCCAAATACCTTGCTCAACAAATTTAGGTTGTAGTTCACTGATATTGACTGGCTTTTTCAGTTCGACTACGCCTATAGCACCCAATACACGTACGTCAGTGACTTGAGGTAGCGAGCGACATACATCTAGTTCTTTTTTTAATTGCGCTTCAATTTGCATAACTTTATTTTGCCAATCATTTTTCACTAACAACTCAATACTGGCATTAGCGGCGGCGCAGGCGAGAGGGTTGGCCATATAGGTCGGGCCGTGCATAAATGCACTCTGAGCGCTATTGCAAATACCATTGCTGACTTTGTCATTACAAAGTGTTGCTGCGAGCGTGATGTAGCCGCCGGTTAATGCTTTGCCAATACACATGATATCGGGGCTTATGCCTGCATGTTCGCACGCAAATAATTTTCCGGTACGGCCAAAACCTGTGGCAATTTCATCGGCAATTAATAACACGTCGATTTTGTTGCAGAGTAGGCGTACGCGGCGTAAAAATTCGGGTGAGTAAAAGCGCATACCGCCGGCGCCTTGAACAATAGGTTCGAGTATAACTGCCGCTACTTTTTGGCGATTACGCTGCAATAAATTAGAAAAATTCGTAAAGCTCTGCTCGTCAAATTCTTCATCAAATTTACACGAGGGCGCATCAGCAAATAAATGCCGGCTGAAATTTTGGTGAAATAAATGGTGCATGCCAGAGTGCGGATCACACACCCCCATAGCACCGAAGGTGTCACCGTGATAGCCCTGTTTTAAGGCAACAAACGTCGTGCGTTGCGCTTGACCCTGCGCATGCCAATATTGAATAGCCATTTTTAATGCGACTTCAACGGCAACGGAGCCTGAGTCAGAAAAGAAAACTTTGTTTAAACCTTCCGGTGTAATTTCAACGAGGGTTTGTGCAAGTTTTGCGGCGGGCTCATGGGTAAAGCCGGCAAACATCACATGGGCAAATTGATGCAACTGGTTTTTAATGGCTTGATTAATGGCAGGGTGATTATAACCGTGCAATACACTCCACCAAGATGACATGCCATCGATAAGTTTGCGACCATCAGCCAGTTCGATATGCACGCCCTGAGCGCGTCGCACGGGAAAAACGGGGGATGGATGGGTAAAAGAGGTATAGGGATGCCAAAGATATTCACGATCAAGTTGGGCTATTTCAGTTGCAGACAGCATAGAGCACTCTTATATAAAATCAAAAAAATACACTGTGAACCTGTGTATCGTATGGTTTCATTTTAGCTTATGGCAGTGGACTTTGTTGGCTTAATTATTCGCACTGCCAGACTGTGGGGGCGATAGCTGCTGCAATAAATTGCGTATTTTTTATTTAAATCGCGCAATTAAATCTTTTTGTTTTTGCGAGAGCTCGGCCATTTCATGGCTGAGGCGATCTGCATCACTCACTTGATCCTGTGCGCGGTTACTAATTTGGGCAATATTATTTGTGTTGAATTCAATTTCTTTCGCCATTTGCGATTGTTCTTCGGCGGCGGCGGCGATTTGATGAGACATTTGATCGATACCATTCACAGAATGAGCGATTGCACTCAGTGCACTGTGCACATTACCCATTTCATCTACACTGCGGTTGACGAGTTGTTGGCAGTTGTCCATGTTGTCACTCGCAGCGCTGGTCGCCTTGCCTAAGTTACCAATAATTTCTTGAATATGCTGTGTGGATTCCTGTGTGCGTTGGGCTAAATGCCGAACTTCGTCGGCGACCACCGCAAATCCACGCCCTTGTTCGCCCGCGCGAGCGGCTTCAATGGCGGCATTTAGCGCGAGCAGGTTAGTTTGTTCCGCAATGCCGCGAATAACATCAACTACATTGGCAATTTTGCCACTATCCTCCTGTAATTTATTTAACACCTGACCAAGATCGCCCACGGTTTTAGATAAATCTGCAACTGCAGCGTTGGCAACCGAAATAACGTGTTGTCCTGACGTTACTTCATTGATCGCCTGACTGGTAGCTGATGATGTACGGCTAGCGCTAAGGGCTACCTCTTGAACTGCCAGAGACATTTGCTGCATGGCATTGGCTACATTAGTGGTTTCATGCTGTTGTGCGTGTATATCCTTGTAGGTTTTTTGTGCTTGTTCATGCGCCGCTCTGGCCTTTAAATGCATTTCATAAGTGGATTCACCAAAGCGCCCTAATGCCGTACGAAGGCGCGCTTCTTGAGCAATTTGAGCCAGTTGTATTTCTCCCTGAATATCGCAACGTCCTGTGTAAATATAGGCCGCGATAGGGTCATTAATGATTTTGCGAGCTTCCTCCAGAGTATTGGTCAGATTGGAGATGTGCATCTGATGAGCACTAAAACCGATTGCGATACCGGCGAGCGCTAAAGCTAACAATTGGCCAATACCTGGGTGGCCTACAACAAAGGCGATAATCCCCATCACCACGAAGGCCAGCAGAGCAATAAGTAGGGCATTACCCCAGTTGGCCCAGAGCTTTTCACCGAGGTTATTGACAGGCTGGCCTGCTTGGATGCGCTGATACACAGATTCTGCGCGTCTAATACGTTCAGGGCTGGCTTTTACGCGTACGGATTCGTAGCCTACGGCTTGGCCGTGGTCGTGGACTGGCGTTACATAGGCATCTACCCAATAATGATCACCATTTTTACAGCGGTTTTTGACAATTCCCATCCAGGGTTTATCGCTACGTAAGGTCTGCCAGAAACCCGCAAATACTGGAGCAGGCATATGTGGATGGCGCAGCACATTGTGCGGTTGGCCGATAAGTTCATCGCGATTAAAGCCGGCGATTTTGCAGAAGGTGTCGTTACAAAACAGAATAGTGCCGCGTAGATCGGTGGATGAAACGATTTCATCGTGAGTGGATAAGGTGACTTCGCGACCCGTGATAGGACCATTATTTTTCATGGTAGGTTCCTGAATTGAGACTGTTTAGGTTTTTATGAGTGTTGGTGATTTATGCATCGCGTTAGTGTGTTCGTCACGTTCTTAGCCATAGCAGTTTGCTAGCAACAGGCGTTCGTGTGATGGTTCGCCAATTAAGCTTAGTTCAAATTAATGCAGAAATTTGCAAATCCTTATTGATCAGGCAGAGCGCAGGGCGTGCATATCATCGGATTGCTGTAGATAAAGCAGGTTATTAACAAATTGCTGCAAATATTGCTGCTGTTCGGCGGGCATATCCACAAATTCTAGACTGATTTGGGTGTTGCGATGAGGGCTCCGCAATAACCGAAAAGCGCGTACTCGGGCACTACAACGCAGGGTTAGCTCATTACTTAAGTTTAATTCGCACAGTGGCAGCAAGGCTCCGTGACGCAATTGACTCAGCATATTGCCGGGAACACTTACCTTTAGGCCGCCGTTGGATAAATCCAACACGCTTCCGTAGCTAATCTCTTGTCCTATGGCGCGCACTTTTACCGACAGGCTAGGGCGCCCCATAAGATTGGCACGGCGGAATTGCCGGCGTGGCTGATAGTTGAGTTCTTCTGGCAGCATAATCGCTAGACCATGAGCGCCGTATTGGTTGCCCCAAGCGACTATGGCTGAGCTAAAACTAAGTTGTTCACCGTTTCGGTGATGGCGAAGGGTGATGCGATCACCCGTTTCTAGCAAGTGCTGGCTGGGGAATAAATCGTCCAACCACAAAAGGCCGCGTTGAATATCGATAGCCATAATCAGAGTTTGATAACCGAGGTTGCTACCGTCTACTTTGACCTCAAGAATCTGACGCTTGTTGAGTAATTGCCATAACGGCTGATATTGGTCTGAGATAGATTCTTTGAGGATTTTTTTTGCAGCAGTATTGGCGCTTGCGAGCTCCAATACCGTGGGTAATAGTAGAGCTTGGTTGGCAATGGTATCGGCTGCGGCTGTCTTTTTGCCCTTGCCGGATAACTTCTGCCAAACTGACTGCAGTAGCGCCATAGGTTTCTACTCAAAAAATAAATAATCGTTAATAGGTATTGAGCAAAGCCTATGCCAGTCGCGAACAGTGACTAAAGGCTAGCGTATTGCTGATTTTTCAAGCAATACTGGCTATTTCTGGTTCTTGCGTTAATCCCAGCGGCAAAGCATTTCCCTTAATGGACTTATTGGCTTTGCCGCTTTTGCCGCAAGGTATAATCTTTTGCGAAGTCCATTCCCTCGCATGCGCAAAATCCGTACAATGCGCGCCTTTTCCTCAAATGCCAATGTTCGGTGAACCGCTTGGCAGATTTGTGTTGTGAGCCAAACCCTATGAAAGAATTGCATGTTCGCCAGGATCGTCTGGAATTTAACAAGTTGCAAAAGCGCCTGCGCCGTTTGGTGGGCACTGCCATAGTGGATTACAACATGATCGAGGATGGTGATAAGGTCATGGTGTGTCTTTCTGGCGGCAAAGACTCTTACACTATGTTGGATATCTTGCTTAGCCTACAAAAAACGGCGCCCATCTCATTTGAGATTGTTGCGGTCAATATGGATCAAAAACAGCCTGGTTTTCCAGAGCATGTTTTGCCCGAATACTTAACCCGCATTGGTGTGCCGTTTCATATTATTGAAAAAGATACTTACAGCATTGTTAAAGAAATTATTCCCGAAGGTAAAACTACCTGTGGCCTTTGTTCGCGTTTGCGTCGCGGGACTTTGTATGATTTTGCAGATGAGATTGGCGCAACCAAAATTGCCCTGGGGCATCACCGTGACGATATTATCGAAACCTTGTTTTTAAATATGTTTTATGGCGGTAAGTTGAAAGCTATGCCGCCTAAACTCTTATCAGATGACAAGCGCAATGTGCTGATTCGCCCCTTGGCCTATTGCAGTGAGGCAGACATTATTGAGTTTGCAGAGGCGAAAGGCTTCCCCATTATTCCGTGCAATCTCTGCGGCTCGCAAGAAAATTTGCAGCGCCAAGTTATTAAAGACATGTTGCATACGTGGGAAAAACAATATCCCGGTCGTACCGAAACTTTGTTCTCTGCAATCAAGAATGTTGCGCCATCGCAATTGGCGGATACTAACTTATTTAATTTTGCTAATCTACATGCGGACGCTTCCGCTCCGACGTTCGCAGAAAATGACAGCTGTACAACGATTGAGCCTGTAACGGCGAATAGTGGTTTGGTTCAATATGTTGATGCAAGCGATATTCTTAGTGCAGGATAAGTAATCTTTAAGAATAGAGTTGATATGTATTTATGTAGGACTGGCGTTTATGGAGGGTCTGCATTTATGCGTGAACAAGGGATTCAGTAATAAGGAAATGACGATTGTTACTTTATCTGTCTATATACGTCACCTTTCAGCCACCAAAAGAAACATAACCTTTCTGGTTTTGCTCAAACTTTAAACACCGGTTAACTTTTTTAGACTGAATCGTTAAACATAAATATTTATATTTTAACTGTCATAAATCCCCCGTAGAATTCGCGCCGCTAGAAGCTTAAGGCCGCTACTATTCAATGGAAAATTTTATAAGTGCACATGTACTTAGAAATGGAATTTTAGTGGAACCAGATTGTCTCTATGAGAGAAACATAAAAAGAAGGAAAATCTCATGTCATTATCAAATCCCTTTTCGACGCTTACTTTGCAAAATCGTTTGGGTCAGCCTGTGCATTTGGCTGTTTACCATAGATCAGCGTTTGGTCGTGAATATGTATTTGTAGCAGCACTTGCCCAACAGGCATCCAGTTTGGTGGCAAAAAATGCAGAGCATTTTGCGTTTCAATTACGTGAGCTGTTTCATTTAGACGCGCGTCGTTTTGAGATGGTTGAAGTACGTGGAGACCTTATCAGCCCACAATTATGGCGTTGGCGTTTTGAGTGGGTAGGCACTTCGCCTTTATCGCCTCGCAGCGAAGTAATTAGTGCGGTAAATCAGCAAAAGCAATTATTAAATTTGCTGAGTGATACGCAACGTTTGCAAGCCGAATCAGCTTGATAAAAGAATGTGCTAATAAAAAATCCAGACTAAAGGTCTGGATTTTTTTTACTTAAAACGCGTAGTAACACCAATGCAAGAATGCTAAGAATAACCAACGGCCACGAGCCCCAGCGCATAAAGGGTGTTGAACCATTGGCAGCATACACCTCACCACTTAAGGTGGTTTGCACAAAGGCGCGACTCTGTGCAGTAATGTTGCCTTTGCGATCAAAAATAGCGCTAGGCCCATTGTTGGTGCTGTACGCATAATAGCGTTGGGTTTCTAGCGCGCGCATTTGTGCCATTTGCATAAATTGGTGGCGCCCCAGTGAATCACCAAACCAACCTAAATTACTGACGGACATCAGCAGTTGTGAATCTATCGCGCTGCGTGCGACTAAATCGGGGAAGGCTACCTCATAGCAAACGGAGGGGGAAATCAGTAAATCGCCCGCTTTAATGCCGTGTTGATTATCAGGCCCCAAGCTGATGTAAGACGTGGGTAAATTAAAAAACTGAATTAAATTGCGCAGCCATTCCATCGGCACATATTCACCAAAAGGCACTAGGCGGCGTTTGTGATAAATGCCCATGGCATTGCCGAAACCGACAATCGAGTTGTAGTACACATCCTTATAAACATCATCATAAATAATGCCGGTAATTAAACTGGTTTGAGTATCCGAAGCTTTGCGATTCATTTCGTTCAAAAAGGGTAAAGCCTCACTGTAAATTTCAGTCACTGCAGATTCAGGCCAGATCACAATATTGTGGCCCCAGAGTGGTTCTGTTTTTTCGCGCAACATAGTTATATTGGCGCTGCGGAAATCCGCTTGCCATTTGTTTTCTTGTTTCACATCTGGTTGAAAAAAGGCTACGGTAGTGGGTGTTTTCTCAACCTGTGTCCATTGTGTTTCAGTGAGTAGATAACCTGTGCCCCAGAACACGGATACACAGGCTATGGCGATGAGATTTGCTATCTTCCGGGGGGGGGAGTAAATGCAGTGAGCGATTACGGCTGAGGTAAAGGCGGTTATAGTGCTCAACCCCATAACGCCCAAAATGGGCGCCCAACCTGATAGCCATGAATGCAAATCGGCATAACCTACAAACAACCACGGGAAGCCTGTTAGCAGCCAAGTGCGCAACCATTCGCTGATTAACCACGTAGCGGGGAATGCAATAAATAAACTGAATGGGCGCGAGCTAAACCAACGGCCAAAAATATAAAATGGCAGGCTAAAAAATGCGCCCATAAAAAATACAAAAAGGGCAACCAACAAAATGGCGAGCGGGGCTGGCGCCCCCCCAAAACCACTAATGCTGACATAAATCCACGAGACGCCTGTTGCATACATTCCCACTGCAAAAAACCAGCTGCGCCACCACACCTGCTTTGTACTTTGCGCGTTGATAAGCAGGGCGAATATTGTTAGCGCTACAATAGATAGCGGCCACAGATCAAAAGGCGCAAGGCTTAAGGTGATTAAGCTGCCTGCAATAAGTGCGATGATGAGTTGTAATCCGTTAGGCAATTGCGTGAGGCGTTGGCTGAAGATGGATGGCGACATAAAATTTGACTAGGTGATTAATCGGCGAAGGCATTAGGGGTGCAACTGTCATGCTCAGATCGCAAGCATGACAACGCCTATAACATATAGGTGAACACAGGTTTTATCGTTATAAAATTGTTAAACGCAATAAATGTATTTGGCGATTATCGGAGTAGAGCACGCGAAATTGAAAATTATTAATAGTGGCCACTTCATTGCGTTTTGGGATATGCCCAAATTCTTGCATTAAAATTCCGCCGATAGTATCAAAGTCTTCTTCACTTAATTCGGCAGAGAAATGCTCATTAAAAACTTCGATGGGGGTGAGCGCTTTAATGATGTAATCATGATCGCTCATACGCTTGATGTAATCGTCACTTTCTTCTTCATCGGTTTCGTCTTCAATTTCACCAACGATTTCTTCCAAAATATCTTCAATCGTAATTAGACCAGAAATGCCGCCGTACTCATCCATCACCAATGCCATGTGATAACGATTTTCGCGGAATTCCCGTAGCAATACATTTACACGTTTACTTTCAGGCACAATATTCGCAGTGCGTAAAATAGTTTCGAGGTTAAAATTTTCTGTGCCATTTAGCGTCAGCGGTAGTAAATCTTTGGCGAGTAAAATTCCTTTAATGTCATCCAAACTTTCACCAATTACTGGAAAGCGTGAGTGGCCGGACTCGATGACTTGCGGCAGAAAATCTTGGGAGGAATCCTCAATGCGCACGGCGATAATTTGTGAGCGAGGCACCATAATTTCACGGGCTTGCAGTGAAGAGACATCCAGTGCGCCTTCAATAATACTGAGTGCATCTTGGTCAAGCAGCTTATTATCGGCGGCGTCTTTTATTATTTCTAACAATTCAGCGCGTGATTTAGGTTCATCACTAAATGCGTGAAGCAATTTATCCAGCCAGGATTTCTCATGTTTATCCTGATGGTGGTTATTGCTTGAGTCTTCCGACATGGTGGTTTTACCTGAGGTGGCCATTTTATTATGTGCTATGAATGACAGATGTTAATTTTCAATTATTTCAGTATAAGGTGCGGGAAAGTTCAGTTGCGTAATCAAGCGTGTCTCCAGCGCTTCCATCACTTCGGCTTCATCATCTTCTACATGATCGTATCCCAACAAATGCAGTGTGCCGTGTACCAACATATGTGCCCAGTGGGCGTCTAAACTTTTGCCTTGCTCATGTGCTTCGCGCTCCACTACGGGTGCGCACACCACTAAATCGCCTAACAGCGGAACGCCTACTTCATCGGGAATGTCCGCCGGAAAGGAGAGTACGTTGGTGGATTTGTCTTTGCCTCGATATTGAAAATTCAAATCCTGACTTTCCGCCTCGTCCACAATATAAACACTGACTTCTGCGTCGGAGAGTTCATCGCTGTGCAGTGCCGCACTAATCCACTGCTCAATCTGTTCGATAGTGGGAATTTTGCTGCTGGTGCTGTTAATTTCAATATCGATACGAAAAGACATATTTTTAATTAACTCTGCGGGTTATTCGGCTGCGATTTTTCAAAGGCTTCATAGGCTTCCACAATGCGTTGTACCAAGGGGTGGCGTACCACATCTTTGGAGTTGAAGTGAGTGAAACTAATGCCATTCACATTATCTAACACTTCAATAGCGTGGCGCAGACCGGACGCTTGACCGCGGGGCAAATCGATTTGCGTTGGATCGCCGGTAATCACCGCAGTAGTACCAAATCCGATTCGCGTGAGGAACATTTTCATTTGTTCGCGCGTGGTATTTTGGCTTTCATCCAAAATCACAAACGAATTATTTAAGGTGCGACCACGCATAAAGGCGAGCGGAGCAACTTCAATAATGCCGCGCTCCATGAGTTTACCCACTGTTTCAAAGCCCAGCATTTCAAACAGCGCGTCATACAGAGGACGTAAATAGGGGTCAACTTTCTGGGCTAAATCACCGGGTAAAAAGCCCAATTTTTCGCCAGCTTCTACTGCAGGGCGCACCAGCAATATCCGTTCAACCTGATCTTTAAGTAACGCCTCTACAGCACAAGCTACGGCTAAGTAGGTTTTACCGGTCCCGGCTGGTCCAATACCAAAGTTGATATCGTTAGATTGCACAGATCGCACATAGCGCTGTTGGTTTAAACCGCGAGGTTTAATGGTGCATTTTTTGGTGCGAATCAGCGTAATGCCGGCGCTAGTTTCGTCAGTATCTTCAACAACGGCATCGCTGTTTTCAAAGGAGGTGTTCAATTGTTCCATAAGGGCTTCAAGGCCAGATGTTTGCAGAGCAAGGTGGATTTCATCAGGGGTGAGCTGACTGCTAGCGGTTTCGCGATAGAGATGACGCAGTAGTTCTGCGGCAGTTTGTATAGCTTGGGGCGCACCCAGTAATTCGAATTCGCAACCACGGTTACGAATTTCAATATCGAAGCGTTTTTCAATCTGGTGCAAGTGTTGGCCTAACAGGCCACAGAGATTCGCAAGGCGGCGACTGTCGTTGGGCTCTAGACTGAGTTGAGTGTGTGTAGTGGTCTCGGTAGGACTACTGATATGGCTGTTCAATGGGGTAATTAACTCGTGTGACTCGGATTAATCTAAGACTAAACCATAAAGCCACGCGAGTCACTAGATGAGAGCAATTCGCGTGCTTTCTTAGAGTGCTATTTGATCCAATCAGCATCAAGTTCTGAACTGATCAAAATGCCGCGCAGGGAGTTGGTCAGCGCTTCTTCAATTAAAATATCAGCAAATTTACCGATCAATTCCGCGTTGTCGCTACGGAAATTCACCACGCGATTATTTTCGGTGCGGCCTGAGAGTTGCCCTGGGTCTTTTTTGGAATAGCCGGTGACCAAAATACGCTCAGTATTGCCTACCATGCGACGGCTAATTGCCATGGCTTGCTGGATAATACGGTGTTGTAAAATTGCCAAGCGCTGCTTTTTGAGCTCTTCTGGAGTTTCATCTACCAAATCAGCTGCGGGGGTTCCGGGGCGAGCGCTGTAGACGAAGCTGAATGAGGTATCAAAATCCATCTCGTGAATGAGCTTCATGGTCGCTTCAAAGTCAGCCTCAGTTTCACCGGGGAAGCCCACGATAAAGTCGGATGAGAAGCTAATGTTGGGGCGATTCTTTTTAATGCGGCGCAGTTTAGATTTGTATTCCAATACGGTGTGGCCACGCTTCATTGCCATTAAAATACGATCTGAACCACTTTGTACCGGCAAGTGCAGATGGCTGACCAGTTCGGGAACTTCGTTGTAAACATCGATCAGCGCATCCGTAAATTCCACGGGATGTGACGTGGTAAAGCGAATGCGGTCAATACCGTCAATTGCAGCTACGTAGGTAATCAATTCGGCTAAATCGACCACTTTGCCTTCGCTATTCAAACCGCGATAAGCGTTTACGTTTTGGCCGAGTAAGTTTACTTCGCGTACGCCTTGTTTGGCCAAATGGACGATTTCTGCCATGACATCCGCCACGGGGCGGCTAACTTCTTCGCCGCGGGTATAAGGTACTACACAGAACGTACAGTATTTAGAGCAACCTTCAATAATCGACACGAAGGCACTTACACCATCGGCATCCGGCTGGGGCAAGTGATCAAATTTTTCAATTTCGGGGAAGCTGATATCTACCACCACAGCGCCATTATGGCGTTTGGTTTCCATCATTTCTGGCAAGCGATGCAAAGTTTGCGGGCCAAAAATTAAATCTACATAAGGCGCACGCTTGGCGATAGCTTCACCCTCTTGACTGGCCACACAGCCGCCCACGCCTATAACCAGATTGGGATTTTTCTTTTTTAATAACTTCCAGCGGCCCAATTCATGGAATAGGCGCTCTTGGGCTTTTTCGCGGATGGAACAGGTGTTAATCAGAATGACATCAGCATCTTCTGGGTTTTCAGTGGTCACCATATTGTGTGATTCACCCAGTAAATCGCGCATGCGTGACGAATCATATTCGTTCATCTGGCAGCCATGGGTTTTGATATAAAGCTTTTTGGTGGGCGCTTCGGTGGTCATGTTACTTACCTGATTAAAACACGTACAAAAAATGAGGCGCGCATTATAGGTTACTCGGAGTGGGAAGCCTATAGTTTTGCCTTCGTCATTTCATGCAATTTTCAGAATTGCTGCGAGCGGGGATTTTCTGAAGAGACTAGGCACGGTGTTAACTAACATTTGTCAGCTTTTTAGTAAGTTTGGGTTTTGTGTATAGCTTCGGCCTTTCACTGAAATCTTCAAGAATTTTAAAGAAAACCTTTATGAGTAAATAATCTATTGGTTGTGTTAATGATGCGTAATTTTTTTGGTTTATTAGCGTTAAAGGAGTAATACTCTAAAGGTTTATGGATCGTCGTATCTGGCCCTAGATATGACGATTGGCCAGAGGTGCTAGGCGGTTAATTTCACTCGTGGAGGTGAATCCAATGTCCTTGATTAATAATAACGGTTTAACGGCAGAGTCTATTATGAGCCGTACTTTGCTGAGTGCTTATGAAGGTTGGACAATTCAACGTTTGGCCGAATTTTTTATTAAACACAATATTTCCGGTGCGCCAGTTATAGCCTCCGACCATGAATTAGTAGGAGTGGTTACTGTTTCTGATATTTTTAAATTCAGTAATATGGATGAAAACAATCGTCGAGAGGCATTGCGCAATTATTATCGCGAGGCCTGTGAAATTGATTTGGATGAAACCAGTTTGCGCGAGTGGAGTTCCCATGCTGAGCGCAATTGCACTGTACATCAGATTATGAAAAAAGAAATTATCTCTGTAGATAAAAGCTACACCGTTGAGCAAGTGGCTGCCGTTATGGTGAAAAAAAGCGTTCATCGTGTGGTAGTTACGCAGAATAAAATTGCACTGGGTGTGATCACCACTATGGATGTTTTGCGTACTTTACAGCCAGAGGACAACCCTTTAATGCTAGTGGCAACTGTGTAACCTTAACTGCATAATGATTAAACAAAAAAACCGGCATTGACCGGTTTTTTTGTTGAGTGATTTATCTATTGCATGGGCAGGAATTTGCCGTCACAGGCATAAGATTTGATGGAGGTTTTAGCTAAATGGGTTAGTGTCACCTGATTTTCTTTAGCGCTCGCAACCAAAGGAATATTGGTGTTGTTATATTGTATATCCGCTAATTTTAAATGAACTTGTTGAGCGGTAATTCCTGTAATCTGAACGTTGTCGAGTGTGATGCTGGTTCTATGTTGCTCGTCTGCACCAGCAATGAGTACATCGCCGTTGGTCGCAGCAGTCATATTGCGGAGTAAAATAAATTTGTAATTGGGAATTTTATCACCGCTAAAACCTGGATCAATAAAAGGATCGGTAGTGCCATTATTGTAATAAGGGCTAACAGCAATAGGGACTTTCACATCGCGCATACAAATATTTTGGTAGGTCAGGTCGTGAACTAAGCCGCCGCGCGTCACATTACTCTTAATACGAATACCGCTGGTAGTATGATCTTCTACGAGATCATCAACCAGTAGATTGCTGACACCCGTAGTGGTTTCGCTGCCAATTGACATGCCGTGGCCATTATAAAAATGATTGTGTAAGACGCTCATATATGTGATGCCCGTTTTAATAGCAACATTATCATCGTCATTTTCAATCCAGCTGTGAGCGATGGTCACATTGGTGGAGCTTCCAGGATCGATACCGTCAGTATTACGTGCATCTGTACCTGCAACAGTGGGCGTTTTTAAATGCACATCCCATGCAGTGAACCCCTCTGTATTATTTACAGTGACGTGAAAATTAGGTGAGTTATGTAGTGAAATGCCATAAAGAATTAAACCGTCAGCATATTTCGCCACAATCAAACGCATGCTGTAATATTTTTTATTACCCGGCTCCGCTTTTCGCGCCAGTTGCCACCAACTGTAATCTCGCCCGATAAGTTGCATATCTCCTCTGCCGTCAATGACACCTTTACCCATAACTGCCGCATTTTTTACGTTATCAATGGATATGAGCGGCCTGCAGCCAGCCATACTATTTTTAGGTGCGGGGTCACTATTAGATTGACCAAATGGGCGATCCGCGGACTCTAACGTGGCGCAGGGTATTGTGCTATGCGGATAATTATAATCATCGGGATTACGTGAGGCATAGAGTGTAATATTTTTTTGAATCAAGAGTGTTATGCCATTACGCAAATGCAGTGGGCCAGTTAAAAAAGCATTATTCTGGTTGTTATTTTTTAATTCAACCGCTTTACCGTAGGGGCAATTGTTGATGGCCTCTTGAATTCGTTCTGTATCCAGTTTTTTTTCATCGGTATCGGCTATTTTGCGGTCATCACCGACAAATTTGTTGGCAGATAGGCTAATACAAATAGCGGGAATCTTAGGTTGGGTAACGGTGCGCCTGTCTTGCGCAATACAGGCGGCGCTCACTGATAATAATGCTATGCCACATATTATTTTTTTAAACAATTGTCTGCTCCTCATGTAAAAACCAAGATAACGTTGGTTTAAATATTATTGTTGAGTTGCCGATATGTATCACCAAATCCGTGGTTTCTATTTATGTAGTTTCTGTTTATATAACTAACTTATTTTTTGTGATTTTTATAATAAATAACAATGATTATGAATGGCGCTCCCTTAATAGGCGCGCTGGTAAAAACAGCAGTGCACGCAAGAGTGCAAAGATAGCGTCAAACGTAATGCCTATAAGACGAAAAGGAATGGAAATAAGCCATATCAGCGGCCAGAGGAGTAGCGCCAATAGTGCCAGTGGCCAGCAAATAACCAACAATAACAACCAGCATATAAATGTGAGCATGGAAAAACCTCGTTAACTTATTCGATAATCTCACAGATTAGACGGTGTTGAGTAAAAATCAGATTCATTGTACGGAATTTTTTAGCTCATGGTTGCTCGATTTGATAACCATAACGTCGATTTGTCTTACCCCTTAATTGTGGTTATGTGTCTAGTTTGTTGCGCTCAGTCATTTGGGGTAGTTGCTATTCGCATGAAACCTCAATCATATTGAATTTACATCTATGAAAGTAAAAATAATGCAGGAAAATAAAAGCAGATTAGCTCTGTATAAGCCACTAATCTGCACAACAATATTACCAACTTAATTCTGCTTTAAGGGATTGCTCCAACACTTTGCCCAATCGTGCATGAGTAACACGATTAGGGTGGTAGTCACAACCAAAACCTTCGGCGCCAGTACTTTCCCCCAAATCGAAAACTTTTACCTTGTCTTTTGCGAGAGAGTTTAAGACTTGTTTTTGTGCTGCATGACGCTCAGCTGTAAGCATAGGGCTGACAATTAAATATATGGGCTTGCTAGGATAATCACTTTGTACTTTGGCGATAAGGTTGGCCATAGCCGCACGATAGTCATCAGTAACTGATCCTTGCCAATAATCATTGGTACCAATGTTGATCATAATTGCATCTGGTGTGTACTGGCTTTTATCCCAAAGGCTTGATGGATCATCGGCAAGTGTGCGAGGGTATCTCACACCGATGGTAGGATTTACCGGCGTTTTTTCACCGTAAGAGCGCCAAGCACCAATGCCAGACCAGGCAATTGCATGTAGATCCGCACCGAGCGCATTTGCCGCGAGTGCAGCATAAGTAAGTTGCTGATTACTGGTGTCGAGCGTGTAATGGCAGCTTGGTGTGGTGCCCTCAACACCATAACCGGCAGTGATGGAGTCGCCGATGACTAATAAGTGTCTATTGGATGCAACCGTTGGTGGCAATAGTGTTCCATCGACTTGTGGGTCACTTATAAAAGCTGTGATGCCTGCGGTAGATTCGTTAACGCGAGTTAAACGAATTGTATGCGTACCTTTAGCCAAATTGGATGCTAATGGGTAATTATGATTCCCCGCATTAACCCAGAGGTCGTGTGTTGTGCCATCAATATTTACCTCAAAGCGAACTTGCATTTGGCTAGCAATATTGATGGAGGCGTTTACCCCTTGAAAGCGAAACTCAAGGGCAGAGCCAGGCCACGTGAATTTTGCTTGGCCTCGGGTGGTGAGATCAAAGCGGCCAATTAGGCGCGCATTAGTACCTGTGAAACTATTAATCGCAACGTCTGCGCTAGGCGATGCCGAATTTTTTAAGGCGCTTGTTGCAACTGGCGTAGTGCGATTGGCGCATCCAAGAATGAGCAGAGGTACTGCTATAATCAGCAACAGGATTTTTTTCATGGTGAATTTACCTTATTATTTAAAGGATGTGTTATTTAAAGGGTATTGATTTAAATGTTGATATTTTTTTGTTAGCGAAAGCCCAAGCTTAGTACAGCATATCGAAAAAGAATCTTAAATTTAATTTACAAATATATACATACTTGATTGATTCTTGCTTTTTTTGATTATTGGAAATGAATCTCTGGTTTAAATAAAAAATCGTGAAAATAAATTTTTTATCACAATGAAAAATAATCGATTTTATATTGACCTAGTAGGCATTGATAAACTGATGAGTGATTTTTCTTCAGTGAAATCATATTTTCACTGCTACAAATATCGCGTTGCCCGTTGTTTCACCCCATGGAATTATCTTGTTAAAATCATGTTCAAAAATAAAGACTTCAAAATAAGGAAGTAAGAGTTCTTTTAAGTCGTGAAAACTAATGGCGACCATCGGGTGTTCGTCTTGCCATGTCTCGGTGTGCGTTGATGTTGCTCTTTGAATAACTACATGTAGAGTTTGTTTGTCGCCTTCGCCACAATAGCGCCAAGCTGATTGAAAAGTAAAATCAGCCTCATCATGCGTTAATGCGTGTTTTATGCCCTCTCGATTATCAATATAATTTTTATCAACCGCATTGAAAAAAAATACGCCACCGGGTTTCAGTGCGGTATTGATACAAGCGATACATTCTTTTAGTTTGCTAAGTCCATTGTTGTAATGAATGGAATATAAAAAGCAGCTAATGAAATCTACTTGCTTTTCAACAACAAAGTGACTCATATCTTGTTGCATAAACTTTGCCTTCGGGCAACGTTCTTGTGCAATATTGAGCATAGGTTGATTGATGTCTAACCCTATGGATGTATAACCAAAATCAAGAAAATGTTGCACATGGAGCCCAGTGCCGCAGGCTAAATCGAGATGGTTTTTACCTTGATTACCAAAGAGTTGATGAATTCTATATGCATAGTGACTTTGTTCTTGGTAATTGATGTCGGTACACATTAAATCATAGTAACGTGATAAGTCGGTATATAAAGCAGTAATAGCCATAGTCACTCTTTGATGGAGGGTTGGTATGTAATTAGGCTGATTATCCTGCCCAAGTTTTACTCGTTGTGTGCGCTTTAAAATTTTCACAACGTTTCTTAAATTTTGATGATAGTTTGTTTAGCTGAGTTGTTTTTTTGTTGAGAAGGTTCTGTAGTAATAGAATTTAATTTAAGTCTTTATAATGTTAATTGGTTGCCAATTTTTTACTGCGTCCCCAGAAATGTTTCAAATGCGTTGATAATAACGTCTTCGTCTTCTGCGCTCAGATCTGCCAAATCCATAATGCAAGGATCATCAACTCCTAATGTGTTTTCAATCTCGTCAATCGATAAATTAACTGCTTGTGCTGCTACAACATACGCGACAACTGCTTGGGCCAAGGCGTGCGGATTACCTCGGGCTTTTTGCAAGGACAATAAGGTGGTTTGACATATCTCGTCGATGATTTCGGCGCTTTTCTTGGTTGATGAG